>Ga0335069_10002803_pt1 | contig 26672 bp, 22 predicted proteins | sample Lox_Sample_11_FD_206714 | JGI IMG/M metagenome (GOLD analysis project Ga0335069, IMG submission 206714) | Soil microbial communities from Loxahatchee National Wildlife Refuge, Florida, United States - Lox_Sample_1.1 | ecosystem: Environmental > Terrestrial > Soil > Wetlands | place: USA...
AGCCTCAATGGCCATTCCTATCAAAACCTCGATTCCTTTGCCCCTGCCGCCGAGTGGGAGGCGCTTTCTTGCACGGCAGAGATTCCCGAAGAACACCCGAGTGGCAGCGATGATCTATAGCTACACCCAGATCGCTCATTACCTGCGGTGCCCACGCAGCTACCGCTATCGCTACCTCGATGGATGGCGAGAGAAGGAGACACGTGCCGCTTTGATGTTTGGCCGCTGCTTTGAAAAGGCGCTGGAGGCTTATTTCGGTGGGTAGGACTGCGCCGCCACACTACACCGAGAGTGGGGTGCCTATCGGGAGGCAGGATTTACCTACAAAAAGGGGGAGACCTGGGATCGACTGGTCCACCAAGGTGTTCATCTTCTGCAGTGTTTTGCCCAGGATAATCGAGTACGCATTTCGCGGCCGAAGGAAGACCTTCAGCTCAAGATAACTCGAGAACTGTCAGGCGCGAACCAGTTTATTGCTTACATTGACGCGATCGGTGAACTCGATGGCGTCCGCTGCGTCATGGACTGGAAGACCACCTCCAGCCGTTATCCTGACGAGCCCCTGGGGCTGCTTTCACTCGACCCGCAGTTGATTTGCTATTCCTGGATTACGGGCATCTCCGACGTGGCACTCATCGTCTTCGTACGAAAGCATTCCCCTGAGATTCAGTACCTCAAGACAACGATTCCGGAGGAACGGCGCCTGGAATTCGGACGTCTGCTGGCGACCACGATCGATCAGATTGAATCGGCCCAGTTCCCTTCCCACAGTGGCATTCGATTTCCCCAGAATGGCTGCGTGAGCTGCGCGCATCTTGGCCTTTGCCTTGGCGACCAAAGGTTGATTGAGACCAACCTCATTCGAACTGCAGGAGCGAACGACCTTGCCTGGCTGGACGAGCTTATGGATTAACCGAGGAGCGATCTTGACCCCGGAGATCAATCGACGGCGGGCCGTGTTCGTACTCGGCAGGATCGATGAAATCCTGTCCTGGGAACGGAACAATGAACAGGAAAAGGATGTGCGGTTTGTCGAACTGGGGGAGTACCTGTGCGAGGTCCGCGCCAAGCAGTACTGGCGGCTGGAAAACTTGAAATCCTTCGATGAATTCCTGGAAAAGCGCTTTGCGGATTCGCGAAGAAAGGCCTACTACCTCATGACCATCCACGAGCACCTCACCAAGATTCCCAAACCCCAGCTGCAGGAGATGGGCTGGACCAAGGCCAGAGAGCTGGTCAAGGTGGCCCGAAGGGATGGAGAGGAATTCAGTTTGTGCACCTGGGTGCACAAAGCCAAGGAGCTACCGCGGGAGGAATTCAAAAGAGAGGTGGAACGGCATCTGACCGGGAAGGAAACGGAAGCGTGGGAGATTATCTACTTCAAGCTGTACAAGAGCCAGCTGCCGGTGGTGGAGAAAGCTCTCGAAACGGCTGGACTCATGCTGGGTACCGACAAGTCGCGGGGCTATTGCCTGGAGATGATTTGTGCGGACTTTCTAGCCGGGGCGAATCTGGAACGTGCGGAACAGGTCGAAGCGCCATGAGAATTGCCTTTCCCAAACACGGTAGAGCCCGGTTGGAACCGGAAGACTACAATGAACTGCGGTTCGAGATTCTACGTAGGGATGGTTGGCGCTGTCAGTTTTGTGGAGGACGTAGAAATCTCGAAGTTCACCACATTCAGTTCCGGAGTCACGCGAGAGCCGATTCCGAAGCAAATCTGATTACTCTCTGCGCAGTCTGTCACCTAGCAATCCACCGAAGAGATCCTGGTCATTTTGTTTAGTCACAGTTGACTCGCGCCACACCTCTAGGCGCGTAATGGCGCTCAAAGTACGTTCGGTACTCGCCGCTGCGGGTTTCGTTGAACCAATTTGAGTTGCCTTTGTACCACCGAATGGTGTCCGCTAAGCCACGGTCGAACTCCCAACTGGGACTCCAGCCGAGTTCGTTTTTGAGCTTTGTGCAGTCTAGGGCATATCGGCGGTCGTGGGCGAGGCGATCCGTCACAAATTTGAGGAGACTTTCGGATCGATCCAACGCAGCGAGGATCTTCTTCGCCACTGTGATGTTTTCCAGCTCGCATTCACCGCCGATGTTATAAATCTCGCCCTCTTTCCCTCTTCGGAGGATGGCGTCGATCGCGCGGCAGTGGTCCAAAACGTGGATCCAGTCACGAACATTACGTCCGTCTCCGTAGACGGGTAGGGGTTGACCAGCGGTCGCCTGTGAAATCATTAGCGGAATGAACTTCTCGGGGAACTGGTACGGGCCATAGTTGTTTGTGCAACGGGTAATGATGGCCGGAAAGCGATGAGTCTTAACGGCCGAAAGAACCAATAGGTCAGATGAAGCCTTACTCGCGGCGTACGGACTAGTTGGCGCGAGGGGCGATGATTCCGTGGCTTTTGCCCCCGGCGCGAGACTTCCATAGACTTCGTCCGTGCTGACGTGGATAAACCTGCCCATACGGGCACCGCGGCACACATCGATCAATCGCCAGGTTCCTTCGACATTGGTCCCGACAAACGGACTGGCATCCTCGATGCTGCGATCCACATGGCTTTCGGCGGCAAAGTGGACTATAGCGTCGCATTCCTTTGCAAGATCCGAAACCGCCTTGTCCGCTATGTCCGTCCGCACAAATTGAACGCGAGAGTCTTGAAGGGGCTACTCGAGATTCCGCAGATTCCCGGCATAGGTGAGCTTATCGAGGACAAGCATTGTATCCGAAGGATGGTTCTGAAGAACGTGGCGCACGAAATTGGAGCCAATGAAACCAGCCCCACCTGTAACAAGTATGCGCATAGTCAGCGGAGTTCCTTGAGCCATATAGTTTCGTCACAGAGACTCAAGGTACTCGTGTCAAACTTACCGTAGTCCGTCATGTCTTATAACGATCCAGCAAATTACACGTTCTGTTTGGTGGACGTAGCTCGTTCGTTATGGAGTACAATCTGGGGGAAATATTGACACGCTTCTAACGAAAGAATAAGGTCTAGCTATAGTATTTTGTCGGCCAAGTACCCGCACACCTATTCCGAAATTAGCAATCTTTATCGCAGCAAGAGAACCGTCTGCTTTTGGGAAATGTGATTGGAGGAAAATCCGATGGCATCGCAAGGCCGGGAATCTCTGACAATGTCCAATGGTGCTTGGGTTTCCGTTCTTCGCATCGCATCACGCCGTTCGTTGTTGTCGGCGGTGGTGCTAGCGACAATTGCGTTGCGGGGCGTCGATGGACAAACGGTCACTACTACTCTGAACGTGGGGACACAGCCGAACTTCGTTGCGGTGAACCCGATTACAGATAAGATCTATGGCTCAAACAGCGCGAGCGGCGGCATATTCATCATTGATGGCGCGACAAACAGTATTACCGGAGTCAGCGGAGGTATAGGTTCCGTGCCAGTCGCTGTTGCTGTGAATTCAAATACAAATAAAATTTACGTGCCAGATCTCTTTGGTTACGTAACGGTAATTGACGGGACGACAAACGACACCACCACCGTTACCGTTGGCGCGACGCCGGTTGCGGTTGCGGTGAATCCCCTGACCAACAAGATCTACGTTGCAAACACAAGCGGTAGCAGTGGCAGTGTAACTGTGATCGATGGGACGACCAACGACACCACCACCGTTACCGTTGGCGCGGAGCCCGTTGCGGTTGCGGTGAATCCCGTGACCAACAAGATCTACATCGCAAACCAAAGTGGCAACAGTGTGACGGTCATCGACGGAGCGACGAACAACACAGCCACGGTCTCAGTCGATCTTGCTCCGGTTGCCGTCGCGGTGAATCCCGTGACCAACAAGATCTACATCACAAACCAAAGCGGCAACAGTGTGACGGTCATCGATGGAGCGACGAACAATACGGTCACGGTCCCAGTCGGTCTTGCTCCGTTCGCCGTCGCTGTGAATCCGGTGACCAACAAGATCTACATCGCAAACCAAAGTGGCAACAGTGTGACGGTCATCGACGGAGCGACGAACAACACGGTCACGGTCCCAGTCGGTCTCGGTCCACGTGCCGTCGCAGTGAATCCCGAAACCAACAAAATCTATGTTGCGAACGCAAGCGGTAACAGTGGCAGTGTAACTGTGATCGATGGGGCGACCAACGGCACCACTTCGCTTACAGTTGGCAGGAATCCACACGGCATTGTAGCAAATCCGACGACCAACAAGATTTACACCGTGAACTTTGACGATAGCACTGTAACGGTGATTGACGGCGCGACCAACAGCGCAATTGCGGTCACGGCTGGCACTGCTCCAAGTGCCGCAGCAACAAATCCAGCGACCAACAAGATCTACGTCACAAACCAGAACGACAGCAGCGTGACCGTGATCGATGGGCCGACAAACACTACCACAACGGTTGCCGTTGGCAGCTTTCCCGTGGCGGTAGGCGTGAACCCGGTAACAAATAAGATTTATGTACCAAATTTTAACAGCAACAACGTAACGATAATTGATGGGGCAACGAGCAACACAACTACGGTTCCAGCTGGCATGGGTCCGCGTGCCGTCGCAGTGAATCCGGTGACCAACAAGATCTACGTCACAAATTTGAACAGCAATGACGTCACGGTAATTGACGGGGCGACAAATAACATTGCAACGGTCAACTCTGTTCCAGGTTCGTTTGCGGTAGCAGTGAATCCAGTGACCAACAAAATTTACGTAGCCAACGGTGAAAATACCAATTACGTAACAGTGATTGATGGGGAGACATACGCCACCACAACAGTCAACGTCGGTTGTGGTCCGTCATTCGGCGTGGCGGTGAATCCAGCGACCAATAAGATCTACATCGGGAACAATGGTTGCGACGGGGGCGTGACAGTGCTGGACGGCGCGACAAATACGATCACGACCGTCGCCCAAAACACGATTGCCGTTTCCGTTGCAGTTAATCCGATAACCAACAAGATCTACACCGTACCGCAAAGCGGCACCGTCGTCACAGTTATCGATGGAGCGACAAACAGTACTACCACGGTCCCCGTCTGCGCTACTTCGGAGTATTGCGTTCCCCTTGGGGTGGGGGTAAACCCGGTGACCAACAAGATCTACGTTACGAACGCTGGGTCGGCACAAGACGTGATAGTGATAGACGGACCGACGAATGCGACCACAAGAATTCCGGCAGGTACGGGGCCAACGGAAGTTGCGGGGAATCCGGTGGCGGTAGATCCGACAACTAACAACGTTTACGTCACAAACCAAAACAGCAACAACGTAACGGTGTTTAACGAACTGCCTCAAGGTATTCCGCTTACGACCACCATTGCCCCAATCCCCGGCGGCGTGACTGCTAATGCCATGCCCCAGTTTGCGTTCTCTGCCGCGAGCGCGTTTGCTCCGCAGGCCCCGGCAATCCAGAACGTCTACTTCCAAATTGACACCTGGCAGGGGCCTTGGATTGCTGCGCGTCCGAACGGTGCCAATTTCACGGGTGTGCCGGACTCGCCGCTTTACCGCGGGACGCATATCGTGTATGCCTTTGCAACCGATGGTCAGGATTCCAACTCTAGCGGCACTTCGCAACAGTTGATTGGAAACATCTCCGCAGCAGTTTTCACTGTAAGCGCTCCGCCGAGCTCGACAACGCTTACAGCAGACAACAATCCCGCGCTCGTCGGCCAGCCAGTCACCTTTACGGCCACCGTAACCGCTGCAGATGGGGCACCCACAGGTGCCGTGTTGTTCTTTGACGGAACGACGCAGATGGGAGCACCCATGGCACTTAGTTCGGGGACCGCGACGTTTAGCACGGCTACGCTGACGTTGGGGTCACACTCGATCAGCGCGCAATATTTGGGGGACATGAACTTCAGCCCCAGCACGTCGATCATACTGACAGAAACCGTTTTTTCTCCTGTAGCTCTTCTATCACCTGCCTCGCTGACCTTTACAGACCAGTCTGTGGGAACGACGAGCGCAGCGCAGACAGTGACATTGACAAATCAGGGCACAACCGCACTTTCGATCGCATCAATCGCTGTCACGGGAACAGATAACGGCAACTTCGCCGAAACCAATAATTGTGGGACGAGCGTGGCAGTGGGAGCGAGCTGCACCATCAAAGTGACTTTCCAGCCAACCGGAGGAGGGCCGCGCAATGCGTTGCTGACCATCACGGATGATGCCGCAGATAGCCCGCAGAATGTGGCCCTTTCTGGAACGGGGATGGACTTTTCGTTAGTGGCGCTGCAAGATACACAGGCTGTTGCGGCCGGGCAAACCGCCAACTTCTACGTCCGAATTGACGTTTCCGGAGCGCAGCAAGCTGTTTCGATGAGCTGTTCAGGAGCGCCGCCGGGAGCAAACTGTTCAGTGCCGGGAACTGAAAGCCTCAAACCGGGAGATACAGTGACTCTGAATGTGAACGTAAGCACCACGGCCCGAGGGTTCCTGGTTCCGCGCACTCCGCGCGGCATGAAACTGCCAACCGGGTGGCTGGCAATTCTGTCGCTGCTGGGACTGTTTGTGGTGTTCGCGCGGTGGGCGAAGAAGCAGTTACCGCTGAGTGTGCAACCCGCACAGGCGTGGATGCCGCCCGCGCCACGGACGGCGATGGGGCTCACACTAATGATGCTGATGTTATCGGCGGTTGTGCTGTACGGATGCGGGGGAGGCGGCAATTCCAACAGCGGCGGCACTCCTGCGGGTACATACACGCTTACGGTTACGGGCACCTCAAACGGCGTCTCGCATTCGACGCAGCTCACGTTGACGGTGCAATAATCGACGCGGTCAATTTGCGGAGCAGAACTGCAGCATTCCCCATTTAGTAGTTTAATCGGGTAGTCATCCTCGAAGACAAAAAACCGTGGCCGCGTTCCAGAGCTTGGCCGTTGCGTGTGAGTGTCTCACCAAACATCCCGTCAACCCCATCGGTGCAGACTTCGCTGCGACACGGTCGTTATAGCGTGTCGTAGAAATCTTCTAAAGTTTAGATTGCAGAGGCCGTGCGAAGAGAGGTGCAGCTCTGAACCAGGGCTGGAGGTTGTGGACAGATTGGGAGGTGATGGGCACTATCAGCACCGATTAGGGCTGATGGGGGAGTATTGCTCTGCAGAGACAAAACCGAGTCCTAACAAGTGACCCGTTCGCGAAGTTTACGAGTCTCAGGAGATAGCACTTGTGTTTCTGATGTGTTCATTACTGTCCGGCAGCGCGAAATAGCACGGGAATTGTCTTCAGAAGAATGTTGAAATCGAGACTCAAGCTCCATCTCTCAATATACTCAAGATCCAGGGCCATGTTCGTGTCGAAGGATGGATCACTGCGCGCCGTAACTTGCCATAGCCCAGTCAACCCAGGAGTAACGTCGAGCCGGCGAAGGTGTTCAACGGAGTAGTGTTCATAATCGTCGATGGGATGAGGTCTTGGCCCCACCAGCGTCATATCACCACGAAGCACATTCCAAAGCTGCGGCAATTCGTCGAAACTATAGCGGCGCAGCCAACGCCCCACGCGTGTGATTCTTGGGTCATTCTGCATTTTGAAAAACGGGCCACTGCGTTCATTGGCGCGGCGCAGTTGTTCCTTTTGCCGATCGGCACCCTGAACCATTGTGCGCAGTTTGTAACAACGGAATTTTCTCCCCTTGAGACCGACGCGGTCTGCCGAGTAAAAGAGCGGACCAGGAGAATCGATGCGCATCAATATGGCAAAAAGTGCAACAAGCGGGGCTGTGATAACCAACAAGGATGCTGACACCAGGATATCTACCATACGTTTTACCGCCAGCCCCACGACAGGTATGGGTCGCCAATGCAAGTCCATAATTGGAAAGCCTCCGAGGATCTGCAGTGGGGCACGCCAGCCAAGCCCATCATAGAGGTCGGGCAGTATCTTTAACCCCAATCGGAGCGCCCTTGCCTCGAGAACCATGGCTTTAACGATTTCCCGATCCAGTGGGAGCGTGACGAAGACCTCGTCAACAAATTGGGTTAGAACCAGTTCTCTCAGCTCGTGAGGCGATCCGATAATTCGCCGCTCATCAGCGCGCCTCTCATCGAGGAAACCGCAGACGGAATAGCCTAGTTGAGGGTTTGTCCGAAGCCATTGAGCAAGGGCCTCTCCGGTTGGTCCCGCGCCGACAATCAGAACTCGAGAGACTCCAATGCCTCGCCTCGCTCGGTACAGAATATATCGACGCTTTAGATAGCGCCAGCCGGAGAGGGTCAGCACATTCGCTGCACTAGCTAATAAGACAACAACCCTAGAAATATCCTGATAGCCAGAGAGAAAGATAAACGAAAAGAGCAAAGCCGTGGCGATACATACCGCCTTCAGTACTTTTGTGATCTCCTTTGGGACACTTCTCTCGCGGGGCGTCCGATAGAGGTCTTGGTTAGCGCAACCCATAACGACCAGGGCCGCATAAAGGAGGAAGAATCCTGCATAAGTATGCCCTGAACCAACGCGCAGAAGTTGCTGTTCAGGGCCAAAAATTGCGGAGAATCCAAATCGCAGCCACAACACACTCACACCAATCAGGCAAACGAAAATAGCGTCAATCAGGGCGTATGCAACCTGCACCGAGAAGCCGTGTACGAGGCTCTTTCCCCTGTTCCTTCCGCGTGACGGCGAGCGAGAAGAGATTTCCCCCTCGGTGAACGTCCTCTCCGAAGGGGACGGCGCTTGCCTAGTTGCAGGTCCGTTCATAGGCACATCTCCGTGGTATTTCGAAATGGGTCGTTCGTTAAACGGTTTCGGGCTTCACAAAAACAATTGAAAGTCAATTGAGAGTGCGTTGTTGCGTGATTGCACAACTCTGGATCGTTATGTTCGACGGGAACACCTCGACTATAGTTCCTTGGGCCGCGGAGTCTGCCCAAACGATGCTGATCAATTGAATTTTCGAAATACCGGCTTAATAACAGGACCAACAAGATACTTTTCCACTCCTTCCTGAAGGGCACGATGGTAGACGCGCAAAGAATTATCGATGGCGTTTTCCGTGATGGCGAGTTCTTCCTCCCTATGTCGATAGGAAAGCGCTATCCAAGGCATGAGCACTCCGTTGCGAATCATTTCTTGCGAGAAGAGCGTGCGCAGAGGCAAGGAATTTGTACCGTTAGCATCCAGGGTGAGGTAATAGGGCGAGCAAGCAACTCCATCGACTCTGAAACTATGCGAGACCCCGTGAGCATCGGCTTTGCGCTGCATCATTGCCATGAGTCTTCGGCCATAACTCCATAAGTGCTCGATCACCTCATTTCGTCGCATAAAATCTATCGTTGCCACCATAGCACCTAAGCCAGACATCTCGGCACCATGCGTGGTCGACAACAGGAAAACCCGTTCCCTGCCATCGAATTCTATGGAACCAAGCTCCATTAGCTCGCGACGACCAGCGACACAAGCTACTGAGAAACCGTTCGCCATTGCCTTTCCAAAGGTACACAGATCGGGGCTAACATCGTACACATGTTGCGCGCCCTTGATATGCCACCGAAAACCAGTAATCATCTCGTCGAGAATGAAGACAATGCCATTGCTCCGGCACAGTTTCTGCACCTTTTGCAAGTAACCATCTCTCGGCTCTTCGCTGGCTGCCGCTTCCAGCACGACACAAGATATCTGCTTAGGATAACGAGCGATCAAGTCCTCTAATGAAACAATATTGTTGTAACTGAATAGTTTCGTTTTCTCGATGGTTTCTTGCGGTATGCCGCGTGTAAGCGGTGTGGACCCGATGAACCAATCGTCATAGGAAAAAAAAGGATGCTCCGCGCAGCGAGCAATTAATTCCCTCCCGTTGTAGGCTCTCGCAAGTTTCACTGCCGCAGAGACCGCGGTCGAGCCGTTCTTTGTAAACTTCACCATATCGACGGAGTCGATCAAGCTGACGAGGAGCTCGGCAGCTTCCAATTCGACAAGTGAGGGCCGGGTCAGGTTGTTACCATTGTGGATTTGGCGAATGGCAGCAGCATCAATTTCGTCCTCAGAATAGCCAATGTTCACTGCGCGAAGCGCCATTCCGTAATCGAGGAGGCGCTTGCCTGAGGCGTCGAAAACGTAGGCACCTTTTCCGCGTGTCAAGATTTGAGGCGCATTCGCAGGGTACTGATCATAGCCACGAGAATAAGTGTGGGCACCCCCAGGAATTACGTTCAGCAGACGGTCCTGAAAGCTCATTCTACTTTTTCGCTCATCCGTTACAGCTGAGGACGCAAGATCGGAGACGGCATTCAAGTGTTGTGGACTGTTCATCTAGTTGCTCCACTCAATTCTTCCAATCGATAGAGGGTTTGGAGGATGTGATAATCGTCCAGCAAGGTATTCGGGAACAGACTCTTATCTCGTTGGCTGAAAGCCTGCACGAAGTCAGTCATCTCGGCGATGTATGGCTCCTCGGGGTTGATATAGCCCTTCTGAACGGTTCCGCTCCCGAGGTCGAACCTGGTCCATTCTTTGTTTGAGGTGCTGGCGTATCGCACGCAATTCTCATCAGCGCTGAACACAATTTCGCCCTCAGTCCCCAAGATCCGTAATTCCCGTGTAGCCCGCGGACGGGAGATGACTTCGACAGTCATGTTGATAAGCACACCTTCTGGATAACGCAGCAGGCAGTGATATATGTCGTCAATCTTGGCGTTCATGTCTGTGAGTTTTGTCTTTACGCAAGCCAAGGGTTCGGCTTGCCCGAACACATCATTCAGCCAGGTTAGTTCGAAGGGCACGATTTCCCGGCACGCACCAGTTGCAGGCGTCGACACGTAATACTTGTCGATAGATTCCCAAGGGTGCCAATCTGGCAGGTACTGGCCGACTTGATAATTAATATTGAGCGGACGACCTGCAATTCCTGCGCGAATTAGCTCTTTGACCTTCTTGGGGCCCTGAAAGTACCGCATGGTGCAAGACGGTGCGATCAGTACATCCGTGTGCTGGGAACGTCGGTGGAGCTCTAGAATGCGGTCAGCATCCACCACGGAAGCTTCAATAAAGCAAGGAATCCCTCGTTCGAAACCGGCCCACGCGTAAGTCATATGATGGGCAGGCGAAGTGGAAATCACCAAGGCCCCTGGCTGAAACGCCTCCCTCGCGGCACCGAAGTCTTCGTACGTAGTAATGCGGTACTTCCGTTGTGCTTCAGCACAACGATCCTGTCTGACGTCAAATCCGGCAATCTCGATCCCTCCGATAGCTTGAAGATTTCGAACCCGTCGTTTACCCATTGATCCCAACCCAACAACAAGAACCTTCATTGGAGTTTCCACTCGTGTTTCATTACGGTCTCCACACACATAAAGTCATAAATGTCGTCGATTTCATAGTTCTGATAGCGTTTGATCGGAAACGGCATGCATCTTCGTGTGTAGAAGGTGCTCTCCTCGAGTAACACTTTCGTTTTCGCTATGTATGCGACGCCGAAAGGAAAGTAGGCAGGCACATTGTCCTGTCGTCGGTTCGTGTGAACCAATCCAGAACAATACGGTACCATTCCGCCACGTACAAGACGCTTCATAATTGCTGGATGCTGAGTGACCTCTCCTACACTGACAATTGAGTCGAACGCATCATCCCGCTTGTCCAAAAGTTCTAGCATCCGATCCACATCATCGTCTTCCCGCAGAGGCGAAGTCGGTTCCATCAGAACCGTGTAATCAAATTCGACGCTTTCCTTGGTGCGATAATGTGTCAACGCGTGAACAACCACATCGTAGGTAGAAGCCTGATCAGTGGCTAATGTTGCGGGTCGCAAGAAAGGGACCGAAGCCCCGCAGTGCGTCCCAATATTGGCGATTGCCCGGCAATCTGTTGTCAGCAGGATGACGTCGATGTGCCGCGATTTCTTGGCTTTTTCGATACTCCAGGCAATCAGTGGTTTCCCGCAAAGTTCGAGTATGTTCTTCTTTGGAAGTCCTTTCGATCCCCCTCTAGCGGGAATAATCGCCAAGACGCTCTTGCCACTAATCATTCAAACAACCTCATATACTCGTCGCTGGCACGCTGAAAATCAGCCATATGACCAACATCGAGCCAGTATTCCCTCACCGGGAAAACCGCGGTCTCTTTATCATGTTCGATCATTTTCTCGAACAACATCGGCATATCAAGAAACGTATTGCGTGGAATAAAATCAAGCGTTTCTGGTTCCAATACATAGATTCCCGCGTTCACGAAGAATCGCTGAGTCGGCTTCTCGTCGATTCCCACAACACGAGTCTTATCGATTTTTACTACGCCAAATGGCACCTGGAAGTCATATTCCCGAACGCACATTGTCGCGACAGCGTGTTGCTTGAAATGAAAGTCCAGAAGATTGCTGAAGTTTACCTTTGTAAGTAGGTCGCCATTCATGACGAGCACTGGCTCTATCGGTTTCTCGGGAAGCAGACTTAGAGCCCCGGCCGTGCCTAGCCTCTGTTCTTCATGTAAATACCGAATGTCCACAGACCAGCGAGAACCATCCCCAAAATGGGATTCAACAATCTCAGACATATAGTTGACCGATATATAAAATCGGTGAAATCCGTGCTCAATCAGTTTTTCAAGTATTGTTTCCAGTAGCGGCTTGTTCCCTATCTTCAACATTGGCTTTGGGCAATGAGCTGTCAGGGGCTGCAACCGGCTGCCTAATCCACCAGCCATCAACACTACTCTGTTTTCTCTGGGATGTGTCTGAATCAAGTCGTCAAGCGTTTCTAAACCAACCAAACAATTGTTCTCATCGAGTAGCGGCAGATGGTGCAGGCCTGTTCGTCGCATCACGGCAAACAGGCTGTCACGACCTTCATCGGCCTTTGCGACGGTGGGGTTTGGATTCATTATGCGGTGTACAGGCTCCGTGAGGGGCAGGCATTTCAAAATGCCACGGCGAACGTCACCATCCGTGACCGTTCCAAGCAAATGGTTATTCTCGTCCACCACCAAAACAATCTGAAGAGCACTCGCATCCAAGATCTGGATCACTTCGTGGATAGAGGTCTGGCCTGAGACCAAGGCTTTTTGCCATCTACTCATGATCTAACTCTTTCGCCGGATTTCCAGCCACTTTCGCGCCTTCTGGCACATCACGGATTACTACCGCACCGGCGCCCACAAGGCTATTGAGACCCACTCGCATCAACTGAATCACAGTTGCTCCCGTACCAATGTGCGCATTTTGTCCGATCTCAACGCCGCCCGAGAGTACTGCCCCGGGCGCAACGTGCACGTGATCTCCGATCTGGCAGTCATGCTCGATAATGGCGCCGCTGTTGATAATACAGTTCCGACCAATGCGACATCCTGTCTGAAGTACAGTACCCGCCATGATCTGGACCCCTTCTGATAGGACGACATCCGACGCGATAGTTGCCGAAGGGTGAATGACATCAGCAAACGTGTATCCACAGTTCTTAAAACGCTCAAACATTTCACTGCGATGATGGCCCACGGAAACCGACCCGATCCCATTAACTAGGCGAATCGCGCTAGCAGCGTATGCCGAAACGATGTCGTCGTTACCAATCACTGGTACTCCGAGAATCGCGTCGCCGCTCTGACGAGGTACCATGTCGGTAATACCAAGTAGCTCGATTGAGAGCAGCCGCAGTGTGTCGATTAATACTCGTGCATGCCCACCAGCTCCAATGATGATTACCGGATAATTCAAAGCTGAACCTTTTCGTCTTGCACGTAGTCCTTGCTAGCGAGCTTCCCCAGTAGTTCCCAATATCGGACTGGGCTAAGACCATCACCAGGTCGCTTAATTGCGAGATTTTCGGGAGTGAACGCCTCCCCTGCCCGAATGTCGCGAGCAGCTACCAAGCTCCGGCGCGCAATCACGCGGTTTTTGAGTTCGCACACGGTTGGCTGTTTGATAGAAGAACCGAGCGCCGACTCTACTTCGCGGATCGAACGGACCATTTGCTTTAATTCATTCGGTTCCAAGGATGCTTTGTGATCGGGCCCAGGAAGCTCACGATTCATCGTGAAATGCTTTTCGATTACGGTTGCTCCTAAAGCAGCTGCGGCGATTGGGATGGCAATGCCAGTTGTGTGATCGGAGTAGCCAACGGGCAAGCCAAATGCTTTCTCGAGCGTGGCCATCGAACGAAGATTCACATCAATGACTGGCGCAGGGTATTCTGTCGTACAGTGTAGCAGTGTGACCTTTTCTTTCAGCAATCTGTATCCTGCAGCTGAAGCAAAAGCCTTCTCAAAAGCCACAAGCGAAGGTGATTGGTGTGGACTGCTATAGCCCAATGCGAGAATGCCCAGTGCTGTTTCGATTTCTCCTAACGTGCTCATTCCAGTTGAAAGAATTACTGCCTTGCCGGTTCGAGCAGCTTCTAGCACAAGTGGTGCATTGGTGATATCAGAAGACGCCAGCTTGATTCGAGGAATATCCCACTTGCGCGCTAGTAGGTTCAAGCTTTCCAGATCAAAGGGCGTGGACAGAAAATCGATTCCGAGGTCTCTGCATTGTTGGATCAAGACATCGTGAGCGAATTCTCCCAGCTCGAGACTTCGAATCATCTCATACTGGGATTCGCGATGATTGGTAGTTAGAGTCTGATATTCGGCCTTTGGTGCAGTGCGACTGACCAGTTTATCCGCCCTAAAAGTCTGAAACTTTACCGCATCAGCCCCAGCATCTGCGGCGGCAGAAACCAACTCCTTGGCCAAGGCAAGGGCGCCGTTATGATTAACACCCGCCTCGGCGATTACATATGGAGAGTTATTCATAGTCGTAGAAACGCTTTTTCAGTAGACCTCCTAGGTCACCAATGCGCTTCAAGCATTCTTTGATTCGGATGGAACTGTCGCCATCTCCATAGGGACTTACTGTTCCAGAGCAGTTCATCGATATCGCGTGCAATATCGCTTTCTCGATGGCTGAAGACTCGGGTGCGCAGTTAATGACTGAAGCAGCTTGCAGCCGTCCTTTCTGTCGATCTCCTATGTTGACTGTGGGCTTGCCAAAAGACGGTGCCTCAAGTATGCCGCTCGACGAATTCCCCACGACTGCGTCGATTGTCGACATGACGCTCAGATACTGCAATTGGCCAAGAGACGTATACACGCGAGTATTGAAATGACTCGCAACATATCCGTCAATTAATTGGCTGATGATGCGGCTGTCAGTATCGGAATTAGGCCGAGTGAAGATAATGCCGACGTTTGCGCTAAAACGGTCAAGTGCCATCAATAATTCTCGACACTGCAGGGCTGCCGATTGCAAATCCAACGTGGCCGGATGAAAAGTGATTAGTAAGTTCGTCTTTTGGAATTGAAAACCTAGCAACTTCTCCAGTTCCGACCGATTCAGCAACTTCGTTCGCTTAATAAAGTCCAGTCCAGGATTGCCGACATTGAAGATGTGCTCCGGGCTCTCACCTAATTGGCGGACTCTACGAGCTGACACTTGATTCGTGACGAAATGCAGGTGCGACATTTTCGTGATGCTGTGACGAATTGCCTCATCAAAAGCACCTTCAGTGACATCGCCTCCTGCGATGTGCGCGATTGGAATTCTCTCCACCAGGGCACACTGTGCCGCAGCCAAGACCTCATAACGATCGCCACATAAAACCAGAATATCCGGCCGCATTCGATCCAGGGCGTCAGCAAACCCGATCACACCCAAACCCATGGATTTCGCTACTCCGACTGGCGAGTCGCTCGACAACAGGAGTTCAACCTTGGCGTCGATCGTGAACCCGTCGGCCTCGATGGTCTTGTACGTAAGGCCGAATTCGGGAGATAAATGCATGCCAGCAGCGATAACTTGCAGGCGTAGTTCCGGATCGATCGAAATCTCTTTCATCAGCCAATACAGCAATCCGTACTCGGCTCGACTACCGGTAACAATGCATATCTTTCGTTCAGGCACAGTCATCGCACAGGTTTGCGCTGCTTGGAATATTGATCAGACGTCTTTCAATATCTATAGCCGATTCGAGGCTTTCCATTCGCGGGCAGGAATCGTACATCTTGAGTTCGTGCATCAAAGTCCACGCCGGGCGAGTCATGATGCCTTGATCGTTGGTGGCGTCGAGAAGAGCATCCCGCTTGTCAGCGACCGTTCTTTCCAGAAGCAGCACATTCAGCCAGTAGTTACTCTGAGCGAAGGTGGGTTCGGTAAAGAATCGTACTCCATATACCGTCGCGAATGCTTTTTGATAGTGATCCGCCAGCCTCCTTTTCTTTCTTAGAAACTGCGGCAATTGTTCGAGCTGCGCGCAGCCCAAGGCAGCATTTATGTTGGGCATCCGGTAGTTGAAACCGATTTGGTCGTGGAGAAAAGACCATTTATGGGGCACTCTTGCCGTAGTCGTGAGATGTTTAGCGGATTGGCCCAATTCATCGTCATTGGTCAAGATTGCGCCACCACCTCCGGTCGTAATGACCTTGTTCCCATTGAAACTTACAGCTGAAATCTTGCCCCAGTTTCCTGTGTGCGTACCCTTGTAATATGAGCCTAGTGATTCAGCTGCATCCTCAACCAGCTCAAGCTTATATCGATTGCAAATTTCTACTAACGGATCGAGATCAACCGGATGACCAAAAGTATGCATAGGCACAACCGCCTTGATGCGCCGCCCACTCCTTTTATTCATGCAGCCCCAAGTCTGCATGATCGCAATCTCTGACAAATATGACTCGAGCTTTCGTGGGTCCATCCCCAACGTCGATTCATCACTGTCTACGAAATGCGGAATAGCCCCACAGTAGCTAACAGCATTTGCGGTCGCGACAAAGGTCAGCGCGGGGACGAGCACTTCGTCTCCTTTCTCCACGCCAACTAACTTTAGGCAAACATGCAGCGCCGCTGTGCCGTTGACCACTGCGACAGCACGTTTCACGCCGACATAGTCAGCTAACTCCCGCTCAAAACGATCCACAAACTGACCGACGGATGAGACCCAACCCGAATCGATGCACTCTCGCACATACGCCCACTCGTTACCATTGAAGATAGGTTCGTGCAGGGCCACAGGTTCGGAATCTCTGCGCAGGACGGATCTTATGGTATTGACAACTGCTACTTGGCTGTAGTCCGGCATATCGTTTGGTGTGGTTCGAAACTTAAATGTTGTACATATCGGCCTTATAGTTTTTGAGGTTCTCCGGATTTGTGAACCAAGCAATAGTCTCCGAGAGGCCCCGTCTGAATCCCTCCTTACCGCCGTAAGCGGGTTGCCATCCGGTCAGTTCTCTAGCTTTGCTATTATCAGCGCGGAGCCGACCGACCTCGCTTTTTTCTGGCCTCAATCGCTGCGTCTCGCACTCAATCTGGATCTCCGTGCCCATAATTTCCGCAATCAATTGCGCCGTGTCGCCAATGGAAATTTCGAAGTTACTTCCTATGTTGATTACCTCTCCCAATGACCGGTCTGATTCCGTCACAGCGACAAATCCGTTCACGGTATCCGTGATGAAATTGAAGTCACGCGTCGGGTGCAATGCTCCCAGCTTGATCAATCGCTTGTTGCGAGCAATTTGGGTGATCACGGACGGGATAATGGCTCTCGCCGATTGACGAGGCCCATAGGTGTTGAAAGGGCGAATGACGGCAACGGGAGTGTCGAATGCGTTGTAGTACGACATCGCAATTTGATCAGCGCCGATTTTGGTAGCAGAGTAAGGTGACTGTCCCTGGAGAGGATGGTCCTCGGTAATTGGGATGAATTGTGCCGTACCGTAAACCTCACTGGTGGAGGTGTGAACTACTTTTTTGACTTCCAGTTCGCGCGCGGCCTGTAGGACGTTAAGTGTTCCTTTAACATTGGTTTCCAGGTACGTTTCCGGCGAATGATAGGAATATGGAATCGCGATTAGCGCAGCAAGATGTAATACCATTTCGCAACCTTGCATGGCTTTCTTAACTCCATGCGGGTCGCGAATATCGCCTAGAAAAACCTCAAACTGACCAGCTACATCTGGGGTGCATTGATCTAACCAACCCCATGAATTGAACGAATTGTAAAAAACAAACGCGCGCACCGTGTGGCCCTTGCGGACAAGCGCTTCAGTTAGATGTGAGCCGATAAAGCCATCTGCTCCGGTAACTAGAATTTTGTTAGTTCTCATTTGAGATGGCCTGCGACGCACATAGGAATGGCCACTTTCCCGTGGCCCATAGCAGCCAAGTAGATGATTGGCTCGAGTGCGCCATAGCTTGGATACTAGCTCCTGCAGCTGGGTCGAACCGCAGTCGGTTTCATTGGCATTGGGGCCGCAACTCTGACCAGAATCTTTTTCGTTTTCTAAGTTCGAGGTGAGTGTGACGCCCTCGAGTTTCCATCTTAAGATAAATCCGGAACATTTCGATCAGCTGACTTCTTCGAGATCATCGTCAAGGCGCAATCGCCATGGCCGTAGGGCTCATCTTTGAACTCGCGTAGCACCTGCATACTAAGTTTGGACAGCCCCTGTCGAACATCTCGATCTGATAGGTCGCTCAAGTGCACGGGGCTAACCTCGCCGGGGTGCAAATCCACTGATAGAAGAAATTCCCCGCCGTCTCTAAGATAGCTGCAACAATTCGCTAGAACGCCATAACTGTCAAGCACATGGTCGAGTACATTTATGCAAATTACCAAGCTAGCAGTGCCGACCAAATCCTCAACTCGTTCTTCCGCTGGTATTGTGAATACCGACTTGGCTTTGTCCAGATCGCAAAAGGACAACTGCCGGAATTTCGCTGCGAGTGGCTCAATCGCAATGATTTCTGCTCCCTCAAAGTATCGGCTCCTCAGACGCGAACCCGCGCCAACATCAACGATTCTCTGACCTCCTAATTGTCTGCGATCGTACCCCCACCTCTCGAAGAGCTGTTGTGTATGCCGCATGAAATCCTCGGACGCACGCCAAGCTCCTCCTTCGCCGCGATGGTAGGCCAATTCACGGAATTGAGCGAGCTTCCATATCGGTGGACGAAGTGATGGAACGGACGCGGTAAATTTGCGAAACCAAGCTTTGGCGAGTGAATTCATGTTGATCTCCGCTATTTGAGATTATTCGTGCTTCGCCCACGCCGGAAAATTGTAGCTCCGACCATACTTCAAGGCTCGCAGAAGAAAAAGAGGGTTTCCGATCACGTATCGGCGGAACATGCGGCGTGGCTCGAGTGCAAGGCGAAAGAGCCACTCCAGGCCATTTTCACGCATCCACGTGGGGCAGCGCCGAACGCGACCAGAAGCGTAGTCCAAGCAGGCGCCTCCACTGATAAGAATATTCACGTCCAACTTCTTCCAGTTTTGTTCAAGCCACTGCTCCTGCAGTGGCATGCCCATACCAACGATGAGGATATTGGGGCGCAGCCGATTGATGTCGCCGATTACCGCCTCGTTTTCTGGCCCGCTCTGGTGAAAGTAACCATCTCTCGTTCCGAGAATCTGAGTTGTAGGAAAGCGTTCGTGGAATCTCTGCGCTGCTGCACGTGCCACGCCTGGAACTGATCCTAACAAATACAGCGTATAACCACGTTGACTACAATATTCCACCAAACTCCATTGCCAATCGGTTAAGCAGATGCGTTGCGGGATATGTCCTCCAAGAAGTCGCGCCGCAAGTTGCACTCCTGCTCCGTCGCAATACATAAGGTGTGCCTGCCGAAGGAACGCATGGAACCAGGGCTCCTCGCAAGCGATATTCATGGCATTGGCGTTGACGTTCAATACCAGTCCCTTTTGTCCCTGATCGATTATTCTGCCAATCCGTTCGTTCAATTCGGGTATCGTCAAAGGGTCAATCTCAATCCCCAGTACTCGGACTCGTGTGACGCCGCAAGCGTCAGATCTAAGTTCAGTCTCTTGCATTGTGTCCAACTAGAGTGCTTTGCCTATTTTAAGGTTAACCAACATCCGTGCCGACTCTGCGTTTTCCATCCGAAGATAGGCGCTCGAAATTCCCAATAATGCCAAAATGTAACCTTGAATGTCCGTCGCAAAGATGGAGTTATGGAAAAACAAAACAAAGTCTACGACAACCAGCGAAATCAGAGCTGCCTGTGCCACCCTCGAGCCAGTGCTCGACCCGTGCGCACACAACCGTGGCAGTGCCGCTAACTTCCAAAGGTACCAGACGTAAAGCGCAAGTCCGACGAGTCCTGACTCAAACGCTAGGTAAAGAAAATCGTTGTGAGGCGCGAGTTTTGGAACGTCGTAGAGATCTTCAAACAGCGCTGCAAAGCTTCCGAACCCGTGACCCCAAATTGGGGATTCCGTGATACCAGGTGCCATCAGCGTATATGTGGCTACCCTCAAACCCAACGATCCGGCCATAACACTTCGATAACTAATATCAAAGTATTCTGACCCGACTTCGGAAATTCGAGTCTGAAAGGTGGGTACCACCAAAATGAGGAGCACGGGAATCAACGTTAACAGAGCGGCTCGTTTTAAGCGCTTTCTGAATGAACTGATTGCGACACAACCGAGTCCTAGCGTAGCCCAGGCTGCCCGTGTTTCCGTGAGCAGTAGAAACACAGTCAGGATCGCAATCAGAATCCAACCTGCCGATCTTTTCTTTATATGGTGCGCGCTGTCCGAGAACAGAGAATATGCGAGGAACAGCATCACTAGCAGATAAAGCGAGAATACTGGGGGACTCTGGATGAACGCGTATGGCCCGGTCAGTCTAGCGTAGTCCTCTGCTTCGAAAAGACCATTTCCGGAAATTAATTGATAAATACACACTGGAATTACAAGCAGAGTGGAGGCCAGCACCGCGTTGATGCTCCGTTTACCGTCTTCGGGCGTTCTCAAACAGGCAACTGCAAGCATGTAGTATCCGAACGGAGCGCCAATCCGAAGCACTGCAGGGACCGCAGTGCTTATCTGGGAATGAAAGGCAGCGACAAGCACGACCCAACTCAGAAACATGAGGTATGCCTTCACCGCGGGTCTATCTTGTTCATGGGCTTGTCGTTTGAAGACCAGAAACAGCGCAGTTGATAGAAGACAAGAGTCCAAGACGATACGCAGCCAAAACCCCGATAACCCTCCAACCGAAAACGTGAAGAAAGGTGCCAGGACATTCAGTGGGACATTTACGAACAAGAGACCATAGAAAATGGGCTTGCCAAACTGCCTCCACCGCTCACTCCCAATCTCTGGTGTCAGTATCGTTGCGAGGACGATCGTGAATAGGCCGAAAACGATAACGATCGGTATCACCTTTTGCAAATCCAATACAAGCAGAAACAAAACACCCATGCCAAAAACAACTGCCATAAGACTTACAAGCAGTGGCGCCGCTTGGCGTCTTCTAATTTGGCCCTGTATTTCGAGACTGGCTGTTTCCATCAAATAGTCCGCCCTCGGAGCTACGTCTCCTTTGTTAGGAGAGCATCAAACTCGACACTATGGTGACTAGCAGGGGTTGATAAGCGAGACTGTAATTCACTCGGCATAAGGCTCACGACAAGGTTAGCTACCCTACTGGTTGCGCACCCATCCAAAACCCCTAGTTGAGAGGTCAAATAGTCGTTCTTCTCCCGGGACACCACGCTCAAAAATTCGCGATTCGTGAGAATGTCGCATAAACGTGATTTCAGTTCATCCGCAGTCCGGGCGCCTAAGGCGCCTCCACCCTGCACGTAATCTACAAGGTCGGGGCGAGTCGTTGGGTTAAACAGAATCAGGGGCTTATTCAGCAGGAGCGCTTCAAGTCCGGCGGTGGATGAAAATGTGACTGCAACGTCACATGTGGACAGGAGCGCGTATAAGTCAACCTCGCTCTGCATAACGGTGCAGCTGTCCTCGCCACCGTTAGAACGCAAGAAGTCACGAGTACCTGCTAAATCATCATCTCGATGTAATTTGATAACGAGATCTGTATTTGTGCAAACCGCGTTAAGTTCTCTCTGAGCCCGCAGCATGGCGAGCAGAATTGTGTTGTGCTCTCCTGCTGTCATTATGCCGAACTTTACCTCCCCTCCAGCCAGATAGACGATTCGCCGGTTCACGGGTGGCAGCACACTGCTGGCGCGCGGGTCCGAAAGCTCCTCCCCCGTCAGAACACGGTCGAAACGCGGGCACCCCACAATACGAACGTTTTCTGGAGAGACACCAACGGCGAGGAAGTACTCTCTTGCCTTGGATCCCCAGACGGCAACACGTGTACAACCACCCTGGCCGTAGCGCAGAGGAATTCCCGCGAGCGATTTTATCAGTCGTTCAGTTCGCGGTATGGTACCAGGTTCGTTTCTCATTACGCCGTCCTGCAGCAACACGGACGGGATGCCTCTACGCCTCGCTTGCTGCACGATGTAGTTGTTGGGCACGGCATGATCATGACCTACTACAACCGCGGAAGGGCTGTACTCGTCAAGCAACGACATGATTCTCTGGCGACCGACAGTAGCTGAGCTTAAAAGCTGACTCCATCGACGAGACCGCACCTTGGGTTCGAGCAGTTCATGCGCAACGCCAAGTGAAGCCAGTCGATCGAAATCCGTAGCGATCCCCTTCAACTCACAGCCAGAGACTACTAACGAGTCAACGGAATACTCTTGCTTGAGGTGCCTAATAACAGGGACAAAAGTCTTTAGTTGTGTATCGTTGTTAAAGGCAAAAAAAAGAACCCTGGCGTCGGCGTTCAGAAACGCCCGAAGGGCTGATGTTTCACGGCGATTTATCAGTTCACTCCGCACAACCCACCTCGGCACAGGGTAGAGGGTGCTGCCTGAGCATTCTCATCCCAACGAGGAAAAGCGCAAAGCAATAAAGAAAACTAGTAATGGCCATAGCTAAGGCTACGCCTTCGATGCCCATGCCTAGCCTTATCAGAAGAATGCTCAGTATTATCTCCAACGGAATCGCAAACAACTGGACGGCCAGGTAATACATCTGCTTGCTCACGGTATTCAGGAAGTTTCCAAACGCGCCGGCCAGTGGCAAGAAGAGAAAGCCGATGAGAGAAATCCGCATCGGCAGAATACCTGGCTGATACGCTGGGAGCGCAACCCGGACCAAGGGCGGAAGAGCAAAAAATGCAACCATCACTACAAGACTCAGAACAGCCCCTGTGCTAATGATCTGGCCAACGATCCAGCGCTTCAACGAACGATAGTCTGACGTGTTGCCATAAGTCTCCGCCATGCGCGGATAAATCTGATCTGACAACACCTTAGGTAACATTGTTACGACGCTGCCGACGACGATAGTCAGAGAGTAATAACCTAATTGCGTCGTCCCCAAGTATTTCTGGACGACCCAGCGATCAACAGTGGTGAGAAGGCCATAAGATAGACCGACGGCAGCAATCGGTAGGCCCACTCTGATGAGACGTCGCACCTCTGGCCAGTCCAAATGAGGTTTGAAGTTGAATCCCACCATTTTAGCCATGAATAGTGCCGCTGCTAGGTATGCAAACCCTTGCCCAACAATAAAACCGTTCAATTTCCATTTGTATGCTAGTGGGATCGCTACAGCCGGAAGAAGCACGGCAAAAGCGATTTGTTGGTAGCTCATTTGGTCGAAACGACTGTCCGAGACGAGGTAGATTTGGCAAAAGTTGTATAGCTGAAAAACCAAAAATAAGCCTGACACCAGACGTAGCGCAAGCACAGTAGAAGAATCCACTACAAACGGCGCTATCAGAACCAAACATGCGGCAATGATCATCGTTGAGAGACCAATAAAACCTGCCGATACCGATCGAACCTCTCTCACCTTGTTGACGTTGCCCCTGCCCTTAAACAAGGGCACATCCCTGTTCATTCCGTTGCCAACTCCTAAGGGCGCGTAGGCTCCATAAACGAGCACCAAATTCAGGAGATTCCATATGCCGAAGTCGCGGGGACCCACGATTGATGCGACCACCAAGAGCACAATAAACCTGGATGCCTGATAGAGAATGGTCGATGAACCAAACAAAACGAATTCACGGAACAGTTTGGATGCACGAAGCCTTTCCATGCGAAGGAGTTCGAGTTTAGACAAGCTGGCTGCGATACTCATAATCTCGATCGGGCGATTATTGGCTGGGCATCGCCCGCATCTATGTCCACAGCGATTGATCGTTGAATTAGTTCCAAGCCGACGACATGGCGTGAGTTCTTCTTATGTCTCAGCAAAACACCTTCGAGTCCCGCGAGAGAGCGCCAAGCTGTTCCGAATTGCCGTGTCAACCGTCGACACATTTTTCCCTGCCCCGTCGATATGGCCACCTACAGCTCCGCCCCGTCACTTACAGGGCTTGTGTGACCTAACCCTTTTTCCTACAGTCACTTAAAGTCACGATCCACTTCTATTCTCCCGCGTCGTCTGCACTTTCTTGCTGCGGGTCGTCGTTCGGTTGAGACTCTTTCGCCCACCGCCAAGAGCGGCGTCCATTTGCACTAGCACTGTTACCGTTTCGCGGAAACGTTGGAATACTTGCTCGGGCTGAGGCGAATACCTCTACTGCGAAGATCTTGCGCGGATCCGTGGACTCTACGGCATCCCACTGCTTTTTGCCTACCACCCATGTCATGGCAACAGCTATCCCTAGGAGAGTTCCTAGCCCTACGATCGCGAGGCGCGGCGGGAAGGACTTTTTTGTTGGTACGACGGCGGCATCCAGGATTTTGACAGTCGGAATCTCTTTGGCCTCCTGCACTTTTGCTAATTCGTACTGCTGAGTCAGCAACTCGTAGACCGTCTCCTGAATCTTGGTTTGGCGGTACAGATCAGCATAGGTCACACCGAGAATGGGTAACTTGCGAATAGATGGATATAGAGAATTGGCCTGATCAGGACTTCCCGGCGTGCCGGCTCCCCCAATGTCATTCAGTTTCTTCTGCAGCTCGGCCACACGAGCTTCTGCAGCGCGCACACGGACATTGTTCGCCGTGTAAATCTGCTCGAGGCCACTGACTTCAGCTTGTGCGGCTATCAGTTGCCCCTGGAGAACGGCGGCCGCCTCCACCATGGCCTTTCCTTGAGCAGGGATATCGATCGCGGTATTCTTGCTAGCGAAATCACTGAAATTCTTAGCGGCGGTGTTTAGATCTGCTTTGACTTTTTCCAGTCGACCTTCAAGAAAGATACGTTCGCGACGCGCGGAGGAAGTGCTGACCTGAGCGACAAGCCGATCTAGCTCTTCCACGTACGCCCGTGCCATTGCAGCGGCGCGCACGGCATCGTGATCGGTGACGCCGATAGAGATGATGCCGCTCTTGCGGTCCTCTGTGAGGTCTGTGCGTTCCGCAAGGGACTTACGCGCATCCTCGATCTTCGAATCGTGGTAGACCTTTTTGAGGTTGAACTGATCGATCAGACGGTCTTCCACTGTCTCGCTGTTCAAAATACCTATAAACAAAGCTCCTGAACTCTTTATTCCCAAGAAATCGCCCGCCATATTGCTCAGCCCCATTGAGCCATTTCGCCCGGCCAACGCAGCTAACATCCCAAGACTTGAGCCGGACTGGCCGTCAGGCGGCATCAAACGTGTGACGGACCGATATCGAACAGGGATTAGGAATGCTAAGAGCAGACTTCCTGCAAACGCGATGCCACCGGCTCGGAAAAGGAACCTTCGCTGTTCCCACAGCAAACGAAGGTAGGGCAAGAAACTCGGTGGCGTCTCTGCTGAAACTGGTGAAGTTCCGTTTTCTCGATCTACAGCCGGATTCTCTTGGACCGGAACTCTACCCGTGGCGTTCAATTCACGCCTCCCGCTGAAATGACTTCAGTCATGTGATGTAAAGACGGCCGATAGATCTTCTGCGGGCGGAACTGGATTTCAACGGACGCCATTATGTTTCGGACCGGTCCAGCCTGAATCACTGGAAAGAGCCAGCGCTCATACTGCACCAGAGAGGTGATCGATATTTCGTCGCGCAGCCAAAGATCTCCACGGATGCCAATGTCGGTAAGCGAACCTCCGCCCGGAATGAACTGTTGGCTGACCTTCTGATGACGAAAGTTGAGTTGAATCCGATTCTTTGGCGTGAACCAATAGTTGGACCAGATCTGTGCACCTTGACCATCTCGCCCGATCCAACTGCCTATTAGGTTCCCTTGATTGGTATAACCCATGACGTAACGGCCGTTGTAGTAAAAGAATCCATAACCAATAGCGCCACCGGCTGGCACGTCGGTATACACCCCCTCTAGGCGCAGGTCCAGCTTCGGTATCTTAGGAATATGCGAGAAGTAGAGCCCTCCCGTCCAAGCTGAACGATCCCAATAAGCCACGGGCGTGAACTGGTCGTCTGTAAAACCGTCTGCATAAAAGGTCGCCCAGTCGCGCAGGAAGGGCAGTCGGTAACTCAGATCGAAGCCCGAACGTCGATCCCCGGGGTCTTGCGGAGTACCCGGAAATCCGTTGCCGCTACCAACAATCGAATTTAAATAGGTGTGCGGTGTAAACGGCACGCCCTGTCCAGCAAAGAGTGTCGTCAAGGAGAAACCAAACTCGACATTTGGAGTGGGTTTGAAACTAAACCGCTCTCCCGAAATCATTGCTTGCGGTGAGTAGGTTGTGGACCAGCTTCCCAGCAAACCCGTGGGGTCACCATAGATAAAACTTTGACCGGACAACTGGCCGAGGAACACTTCTATTCCTATGGGGCCAAAATATTTAAAGATACTCGGCAGTTGGAACGGAGAGACGCGGCTGATCCGGAACATATTGATCGGCATAGCGTTGTTGCTCATCATCATCGGCCCGCCTGCGCCCGGCCCCCACCACAGGCTCTGCTTGCCATAAGTGAATTGCCA
>Ga0335069_10002804_pt1 | contig 26671 bp, 22 predicted proteins | sample Lox_Sample_11_FD_206714 | JGI IMG/M metagenome (GOLD analysis project Ga0335069, IMG submission 206714) | Soil microbial communities from Loxahatchee National Wildlife Refuge, Florida, United States - Lox_Sample_1.1 | ecosystem: Environmental > Terrestrial > Soil > Wetlands | place: USA...
CGAGCTCGCCGCCGTCAACATCTTCGCGGGCGACCTGCTGTCGAAGAACTTCGGCGTCACCCGCTTCGGACGGGTCGTGTTCTACGACTACGACGAGATCGAGTACCTCGTCGACTGCAACTTCCGCGCGATCCCGCCGCCGCCGCCGAACTGGGACGAGATGTCCGACGAGATCTGGTATACGGTCGGACGGCGCGATGTCTTCCCCGAGGAGTTCGAGAGGTTCCTCTTCACCGACGCGAAGACGCGCGAGTACTTTCGCGCGTTCCACGCCGACCTGCTCGACCCGCGCTGGTGGCGCGGCGTGCAGGACGAGATCCGATCGGGGCGGCTGGTCGAGGTGCTCTCGTATCCGGAGTCGGTGCGCTTTCCGCATCCGGGAGCGCCTCGGGAGCGGCAACCTTCGTCGCGATCGACGCGCACGTCGTCCTGAGCACGATGCCTCGCGTGCTATTCTCCGTCGAGAGCCGCTGGATCTCGCCGATGCGCCCCGTTCGCCCACCCCTTCGCCATCGCGCTGCCGCCTGGGCTTTCACCCTCGTGGCGACGGCGCTAGCCGGGTGCGCGAATTCGCCCAGCAGGGAGGCGCAGGAAGCCGCGAAGGACATGGTCGCGTGCCAGCTCGACGGGCAGCGCCTGGTGATGAAGTTCGACACGGGAGAGGCGCGCCTGCTGATGCCCGACGGCGCCCGCGTGATTCTCTACCAGGTTCCAATGGGGTCCGGAGTCCGCTATACGAACGGGGACCTCGACCTGCGCGGCAAGGGAACGGACCTCGTGCTGATCCGCAACGGCAACGCGACGCCGCTCGCCGATTGCAAGCCGTACCTTCCGCAGCCGCAATAGTCCTCGACTCGCGCGCCGCTCACTTCGGGCGCTGGTCGGTGTCGATGTCGATGTAGCGCCAGACCTCGGAGCGTATCGGGTGCGGGCGGTAGTTGCGCACCCACTTCTGCGCGAGCTGGTCCTCGATCCGATGCTCCTGCAGCCGCCACGGCGCATAAGCGAGGACGAGCTCGGTCATCTTGTCGAAGAGCCGCGTGCGCTCCGGCGAATCGGGCAGTTTGCGCGCCGCCTCGTAGAGCCTGTCGAATTCGGGAAGCCGGAAGCGCGCCTGGTTTTCCAGGCCAGGCCCCGCGTTCGGACCGTACAGGAGCTGCATGTAGTTCTCGGCGTCGGGATAGTCGGCGTTCCAGCCGTCGGTGCGCATCGGAATCTTTCCGGCGCGCGCCATCTTCCGCAGCTCGGGCAGCCGATCCTTCTTGAACACGATCCTGAGCCCGATCGCGTCCATGTTCTTCTTCCACTGCTCGTCGGCCTGACGCTGCAGTGTGGTCGGCGCCGACCAGCGCTCGAGCACGAGCGGCTTGCCGTCGGGTGCTTCCCGGTAGCCGTCGCCGTCGCGATCCTTGTAACCGAACTTGTCCAGAAGCGCACGCGCAGCCGCCGGGTCGTAGAGCTGAGCCTGCGTTTTAAGCTCGGGATCGTAGCCGGCGATGTCGGGCGGAATCGGGCTCGTCGCCGGGATCGCGCGGCCCTTGAGGATCACGCGAATGAACTCGTCGACGTCGTAGCCCATGCCGATCGCGCGGCGCAGCGCGATCTTCTCCGGCGCATAGCCGCCGACGACCGGGTCTTCCATGTTGAAGTAGGTCCACCACGTGTTCGGACGCAGCAGCGGATGATGGTGAATGCCGGCAGCCGCCAGCTCGGGCTTGAGCTTCCCTGCTGCGAGCGCCTGATCGACGAATTCGGGCGGCAGCCGCTCGAGCACATCGAGCTCGCGGTTCATGAACGCGAGCCACGTCGCCTGCCCCTCCTCGATCACCGACACTTCGATGCGACGGGGGATCGGCAGCTTTTTCCCCCTGAGCGCGGCAGCGATCTCCTGCGAATCGGCCGGAATGGGGCCGGCGGGTACGTACGTCGTCTCGCGATACGCCGGGTTCGCGACGAGCACGATCTTCGAGCTGCGCTTGTATTCCGGAAGGCTCAGCAGGTACGGGCCCGTGCCCACCGGGTGCGCGCCGATGTCGGCACCGTATGCGGCGACGACCTCGCGTGCCACGGGCGCGGTGTTCGGAACGGCGAAAGCATAGAGGAAGCGCAGGTCGGGCTGCGTCAGGCGAATGCGCAGCGTATAGCGATCGACGACTTCGAGCCCGGCGATCGGCGCTTCGTAGTCGAACTTGCCCGACTTGAGCGCCCGCGCGCGCACGGCGTCGCCGCCGAGGATCTTGAATTCGACGAGCCACAGCCAGGGACTGCGCACCGCGGGGTCGAGGAGTCGGCGGATCGCGTACGCCTGATCGGCGGCGACGAGCTCGCGCGGCTTGCTGCCGAACGCCGGATCGGGCGTGAAGTAGATGCCTTTCCTGAAGCGGAACGTGTACGTCGACCCGCTGTCGCTCACCTCGGGCATCGCTTCGAGCGTGCGCGGAACGAGCTTCACCGGACGCGCGAGGTAGTCGTACGTCAGCATCGCGTCGAAGATGTTGTCGATGATGCTGTCGGACGCCGCATCCGAATTGAACTGCGGGTCGAAGCTCGACTCCGCAATCGAAAACGCGACCCGCAGCGTCTTCGCCGCGTCGGCGGCGAGCGCGGCGCCCGCGAGCGGCACGAGCACGCCAAGAGCGAGCGCGACGGCGACTCGCGTCCATCGCCGGCCGGGCCTCGTCCTCGTGGATTCGCACATTCGTTCCGCCTCGCCTCGCCGCCAGTGGGCTTTCGACGCGGACTATAATCGAATCGCTCCGACCCCGTCTTCGACGGCCCGCGGCGATGCACGGGGAAGAGGCTACGGGGGGTTGCGCCGGACTGACGGAGGGATTGCGATCATGGAGATGAAGCGCGTGTCGGGCGGCAACCTGCGGGCCGTCGGCTACGACGCCGCGCGTCGAATGCTCGTCGTCGAGCTGACGTCGGGCACGTTCGAATACGGCGGCGTGTCCGCGGATACGCATCGCCGGTTGATATCGGCGTCCTCGCCGTGGAGCTTCTTTCGCGACAACATCGACGAGGAATACCCGGCGAAGCGCATCCGATAGTCGCGGCGCGGCAAACGCCGGCGCAGCCGCCGGCCGGGAGCCACGGCCGCGCGCACCCGTCGCAAAGCACCGGCCGGCCGGGAGCCGCGAGGGCTTCCGGCGCGGCCGGCGCTCGGTGCTTCGGACTTACTGAACCGTCAGCTTGCGGCCCGTTTGCGCGGGCTTCTTCGCGAGCTTCAGCTCGAGCACGCCGTTTTCGTACTTCGCGTTGCTCGCCGCTTCGTCGACTTCGACGGGCAGCGTGAAGGCGCGATAGGCGCTTCCGTAGTAGCGCTCGCTGCGCAGCACGCGATCGCCTTTCTTCACCTCGTTCTCGCGCTTCACTTCGGCGCCGATCGTGACCTGGTTGCCTTCGATCGAAACCTGAATGTTTTCCTTCGCAACGCCGGGGATCTCGGCCTTGACGACGTACGCGTTGTCCTGTTCGGTGACGTCGACCTTGATCGTCGCGGGGCCCGCCCTTTCGAAGCGGACCGGACGAAAGAAACCGCGGAACAGCTCGTCGAATCCGGTGTCGGCGAAGCGATCGTACGCAATGACTTGGTTCATGGAGAGTTCTCCTGTCGTTTCCTGAATGGGATGAGCGGTACCGGACTTGCACCGTTTGCGCCTCGCCCGCCGCCCGCAGCTCCAATCTGCGGTCGCGCGTGGGGCTTTCAAGTCCCGCGTCGCCGTCCCCCGGGGGAACCGGACGCGGTTGGCCCCGGCGCCGACGAAGGTGGGATAATGGCGGCGACCCGCCGACGCCCAAGAAGATCACCATGCCCGCTGCCGAACTGTCCGCCGCCGATCGTGCCCGCCTCAAGGCGGAGCTCGAGGCTCGGCGCACCAAGCTTCGTGTCGAATTGAAGGCTCAGCTCGCCGGAAGCGACGACGACCGCGTCGTCGGCCTGCGCAACCGGATCAAGGAGAGCGGTGACGAATGGGGCGTTGCCGACGGGCTGGCCGAGCTGGACCTGGCCGAAGTCCGGCACACGCTCGCCGAGTTGACCGAAGTCGATGCCGCGCTCGCCCGAATGCGCGAAGGCAGCTACGGAGAATGCGCCGATTGCGGAATCGCTATCGCGCCGGCGCGCCTCGCCGTCTATCCGACCGCGCAGCGCTGCGTCGACTGCCAAGGCGCCTACGAGAAGAAGGTGAGCGGTCCGCCGCTGACCGCCGTCTAGCGCTTGGCGCGCGCCGGACCGCCGGGCGCGTAACGCGCGAGCCAGTCGAAGAACTCGCGATACCAGAGTCGCGAATTCTGCGGCTTCAGGATCCAGTGGTTCTCGTCGGGAAAGTACACGAGCCGCGCGGGCACCTTCTTGGCCTTCAGCGTGTCGTAGTACTGCAACGCCTGCGTCGCGGGGACACGGAAGTCCTGCTCGCCGTGAACGACGAGCGTCGGTGTCTTCGCACGCTTCACGTAGTGATGCGGCGACTGCTTCATCACGCGCGCCGGGTTGTTCCAGTGGAAAGCGCCCAGCTCGTCGGCGAAGAAATGATATCCGTCGGTCGCCATCATGCTGACCCAGTCGTAGCAGCCCGCGTGGCAGACGAATGCCTTGTAGCGGTCGGTATGGCCGTTCATGAATGCGACCATGAAGCCGCCGTAGCTGCCCCCGCTCGCCACGAGCCGCGACCGATCGATATAGCGCTGGCTCAGCATCCAGTCGGTCCCGGCTTCGACATCGGCGAATTCCTTTTCGCCGTAGCGCCCGATGATGGTCTCGAGCCACTTCTGGCCGAAGCCCGAAGAGCCGTGATAGTTGACGGCGGCGACGACGTAGCCCTTGGCGGCGAACACCTGGTTGTTCCAGCGGAAATGCCAGGAGTCGAGATGCGCGGCGTGCGGGCCGCCATGGATTGTGTGCAGCAGCGGCCACTTCCTCTTCGGATCGAAGTCGGGCGGATAGGTGATCCACATCTGCACGGACGCGCCGCCCCAGCCCTTGATCGTCACCTCGCGCACCTCGCCCACGCAGTGGCGGCCGAGGACCACGCGGTTGATCGACTCGATCGCGCGTTCGTGGCTGCCATCGGCGCGGCACGCGTAGAGCGCCGACGGATGCTGCGCCGCGGCCCGGTCGAACGCGAGGATCGCCCCGTCGCGCGACTGCGAAAAGTTGCCGATCGCGCCTCCGGCGACGACGAGCGACGGACGCTGTGCAGTGCCGGCCAAGGCGATCGGAACCCGCCACAGGCCGATGCGCCCCCGGTCCTCGGCAGTGAACAGCACCGAGCGCGAGTCCGCTGACCACGCGGCGTGCGTGGGCTGCCGATCGTAGCCCGGGGCGAGGCGCCTCTTGCGGCCGCTCGTGCGCTCGTGGAGCGTCAGCCAACCCTGGTCGTTGAAAGAGCGCCCGGTGTCGCAGGAATGGAAGGCGAGGTAGCGACCGTCCGGCGAGTAGACGGGGCTTGCGTCGTCGGTCCCGGTGTCCGCCGTCAGGATTCGCTTGCGCCCGCTCGCGACGTCGATCGTCGCGATGTCGCGCCGATTCATCATCGCAGGCTCGGCTGCGAGGTCGACGGTGACTGCGATTTCGCGACCGTCCGGCGCGATGTCGAAGTCGGCGCTCTTCGGGTCCCAGGGCGGCAACGCGAGTCCCGTGCCGGCCAGCAGGTCCCGGGACCGGCCGGTCGCGACATCGCAGACGAAGACGCGAGGCTGGCGCCCGTCGGTCAGCCAATGGTCCCAGTAGCGGAACTCCGCGCGTTCGGTGACGTGCGCCTTCACCTTCGCGTCCTTGCGCTCCTTGCGGCGTTTCGCCTGCTCGGCGTCGCTCGCGAGGTCCGGCCACACCGACGAGACGAAGGCGATTCGCCTGCCATCGTTGAACCACTTGAGCGCCGCGCAACCGTTCGCGACTGCGGTGAGCCGCTTCGCCTCGCCGCCGTCGGGGGCAATCAGATAGACCTGCGGCTCGTCGTCGCCCTTGCGCTTCGCGGTGAACGCGATCCACCGGCCATCCGGCGACCATTTCGGGTCGCTGTCCTTGTCCCCGGCGGTAAGGCGGCGAGGCTTCACCCCGGCCTTCCCCGCGAGCCCCGTCGGAAAGAGCCACAGCTCCGTCGAGCTCTCGTTCGTCTCCATGTCGAAGCGGGTCACCGCGGCGCATGCGAGCGCACCGTCGGGCGAGAGCGTCGGCGCCGCGATGCGCTTGATTTTCCACAGCGCCTCGACAGTGAGCGGCGGCTTGGCCGACGCGCGCCGTCCTTTGCGGCGGATCGTTCCGACTCTGGCGGACGGCATCGAGCGATCCTTCTGGTTACAATGGCGGACGTGATTCTACCGTCCGCGCTACTCCTGGCGCGGAGGCGCCCCAAGATCGGACCAGTGACTGCGATGAACTACCGTCGGCTCGGCGCTTCGGGACTCAAGGTCAGCGAGCTGTCGTTCGGCTCCTGGGTGACCTATGGCAACCAGATGGGCGCGGACGTCGCGCGCGAGTGCATGGCGGCCGCGTTCGATGCCGGCGTCAACTTCTTCGACAACGCCGAGGTCTACGCGAAGGGCCGATCCGAAACGATCATGGGCGAGGTTCTGAAGAAATCCGGGTGGCGGCGCTCGTCGTACATCGTATCGACCAAGTTCTTCTGGGGACTGCACGACGGCCCGAACGAGAAGAACACGCTCAACCGCAAGTACCTGACGCGCGCGATCGACGGCTCGCTCGCGCGGCTCGGCCTCGACTACGTCGATCTCGTCTTCTGCCACCGACCGGATCCCGAGACGCCGATCGAGGAGACGGTCTACGCGATGCACGACATCATCGCAGCCGGCAAGGCGGTGTACTGGGGCACGTCGGAGTGGAGCGCCGCCGAAATCATGGCGGCATGGCAGATCGCCGAGCGGCATCACCTGCACAAGCCGGTGATGGAGCAGCCCGAGTACAACCTCCTGCACCGCCACCGCGTCGAGCGCGAATATGCGCGCCTGTACTCGGACATCGGTCTCGGCACCACGACGTGGAGCCCTCTCGCTTCCGGCATGCTGACCGGCAAGTACAACGACGGCATCCCGCCCGACTCGCGCGGCACGATCAAGGGCTACGAGTTCCTCGCCGAGCGCCTGACCGACAGGAAGAAAATCGGCGTGGTCCGCCGCCTCGGCCCGATCGCTGCGGGGCTCGGGTGCACGCTCGCGCAGATGTCGCTCGCATGGTGCCTCAGGAATCCGCACGTCTCGACGGTGATCACCGGCGCGAGCCGCCCGGCGCAGGTCGTCGAGAACATGAAAGCGCTGGCCGTTGTGGAAAGGCTCACGCCCGAGATTCTCGCGCGCATCGACGCTGCAGCGTCCGAAGGGACCGACCGCTAGCCATGCGCGCGTCTGATCGCAAGCCTCGCGCCAAGGCTCGCCGGGATCGCTGACCACGATGTCGAATCCGCTCGAAAGCTGGAACGAGGAGCAGCGCTCGGCACTGCTCTATCGCGTCTGCGCCGAGGCTGAGGCCGGCACGCCGCGCGCGGAGCTCTTTCGCCGAATGGCGGGGGAAGCCGAGGCACAGGCGGCGATCTGGCGAGCGCAGCTCACCGCGCGCGGTCACTCACCGCCGGGCCCCTACGTCCCCGACACCCGGACGCGGCTGGTCGCTGCGCTGGTGCGCCGCTTCGGCCCCCGGCCGCTCAAGAACGTGCTCGCAGCGATGAAGGTCCGCGGGATGGCCGTCTACGGCGCGACGCATCGGCGCGACTTGGGCCATGCGACGCCGATCGCGGGTTCCGGCACCGAGCTTCGGCACCGCGGCCTCGGCCGTGGGGGCAACCTGCGCGCCGCGGTGTTCGGCGTGAACGACGGCCTCGTGTCCAATGCGAGCCTCATTCTCGGCATCGCCGGAGCGAGCACCGACGCCCGCGTCGTGCTGCTGACCGGCGTCGCCGGGATGTGCGCCGGCGCATTCGCGATGGCCGCGGGCGAGTACGTGTCGGTCCGATCGCAACGGGAACTCTTCGAGTACCAGATCGGCCTCGAGCGCGACGAGCTCGCGCAGTATCCCGAGGCTGAAGCGCAGGAGCTCGCTCTCATCTACACGGCGAAGGGTCTGCCAGCGAAGGAGGCGACGAGGCTCGCCACGAAGCTCGTCGCCGATCCCGAGCACGCGCTCGACACGCTCGCGCGCGAGGAGCTCGGGCTCAACCCCGACGAGCTCGGCTCCCCGTGGGGCGCAGCCGTCTCCTCGTTCCTCTCGTTCGCCGGAGGAGCGCTGCTGCCGCTGCTGCCGTTCATGATCGCGCCCGGACCGCGCGCGCTCCCGGTCGCGATCGCCATCACGGCGGTCTGCCTCTTCGCCGTCGGCGCACTCCTCTCGCTCTTCACCGGGCGCAATGCGCTTCGCTCCGGCCTGCGAATGCTCGCGCTCGGCGGACTCGCGGGCGCGGTCACCTACGGCATCGGCCTGCTGGCAGGTGTCGCCCTCGGCTGACGCAAACCCGGTGTTGCGGTTGAGGCCTGGCCGCGAGAAATCGCTGCGCCAGCGCCATCCGTGGATCTTCTCGGGGGCGATCGCCTCCGTCGAAGGCACGCCCGGGGCCGGCGGCACTGTCGAGGTTCGCGAGGCGCAGGGGAGATTCCTCGCGCGGGCCGCGTTCTCGCCGCAATCTCAGATCCGAGCGCGCGTGTGGACCTTCGATGCGCGCGAGACCGTGGACGCCGGCTTCATCGCGCGCCGCGTCGCCCGCGCGGTCGAAGCCCGTGCATCGATGCTCGATCGCCTGCACACGGGCTGCCGCCTGATCCACGGCGAGTCCGACGGGCTTCCCGGCGTGGTCGCCGATCGCTACGCCGACACCGTGGTGCTGCAGCTTTCGTCGGCGGGTGCCGAACGGTGGCGCGACGCGATCGTCACGGCCCTCGTCACCGCAACGGGGGCTCGATGCGTCTACGAGCGCTCGGACGCCGACGTGCGGAAGCTGGAAGGCCTGCCACCCCGCAACGGCGTTGCGCACGGCGAGCTGCCCGAAACCGTGACGTTCGTCGAAGACGGGATCGCCTATCGCGTCGATGTGATCGGCGGCCAGAAGACCGGCTTCTACCTCGATCAGCGCGCGAACCGCGCCGCCGTGCGCGCGCTCGCTTCCGGAGGTCGGATGCTCAATGTGTTTGCGTATACGGGCGCCTTCGCGCTCGCGGCGCTTGCCGGGGGCGCAGCCCACGTCGTGTCCGTCGAGAGCTCGGCCGATGCGCTCACGCTCGCTCGCGGGAACCTCGCCCGCAACCCGGCGCTCCCGGCCGCTCGCGCCGAGTGGCGCGAAGCCGATGCGTTCGCCGAGCTGCGGAGGATGCGCGACCGTGGGGCGGCGTTCGACCTGATCGTGCTCGATCCGCCGAAATTCGCGCCTACCGCCGCCCACGCCGAGCGCGCTGCGCGCGCGTACAAAGATGTCAACCTCTGGGCGCTCAAGCTGCTGCGCCCCGGTGGAATGCTCGCGACCTTTTCCTGTTCGGGCGGAATCGACGCGGCGCTCTTCCGCAAGATCGTCGCCGGTGCCGCGCTCGATGCGGCGAGCGAGGCGAGCGTCGTCGCCCACTTCGGGGCCGCCGCCGATCACCCGGTCGCGCTCGCGTTTCCCGAGGGCGACTACCTCAAGGGCCTGCTTATTCGCAAGACGGCGTAGAGGACAAAACAAGGCCCCACCCGGTTGCCCGGTGGGGCCCTGTCAGTCGCGACCGGATGGACAGGAGGTCACCCGGTCGTGTGCGGCAAAATCGCGTAGGCGTTGGACCTGGTCGTTGCTGCAATCCGCGGCGGGGAAATTCGCTGGTTGCGCGTTACTTCGTCGCCCCGGTGGCGTCCTTCACGCATTTGGTGACGAAACTCGTTTTCGCCGCACCCGCCAACTTCTTTTCGGCCGCCTGCGCCGTGCAGGCCTTGTTCGCAGCGTCCGTCGCGTCCTTCGTGCATTTCTTCACGAAGCTCGTTTTCGCCGCGCCCGCGAGCTTCTTTTCGGCGGCCTGGGCATCGCAGCTCGGCGCGCCGGGGGCCGCCGGCGCCGCTGTCGCTGCGGCGGGTGCGGGCGGGGTCGCGGCGGCAGCCTTCGGAGCGTCGGCCGCGAGCGCAGAGCCACAGGCTGCGACGAGCGCGCCAAAGATCGCCAGCGTCAACATTTTCTTCATGCGGGTCTCCTATTTGATGGCGGGGCTGACAAGCGGCTGCGCCAGCCGCGTGGCCTATTCGTAGCCGTTGGCGCCCCTCTTTGCTTTCGGCTCAGTCGCCGACGGGATCGAAACCAGTCTACGGCATCCTAAACGCGCGAGGCAATGATTCCGGCTACAGAACCCCGGCGAATGTGTCAATTTGGCCCGATGCAATGCAACAACGAGCGTGGCACAATGGCGGTTCGCCTGGCGGAAAGGCGATAAAATGCTGTTTTTGCTGCGAAAACCATGATGGACCCCATCGTGCCCACCTCCACCGCCCACCGTAACCGCCCCGCCACGGGGCCGCAATCGATGGCCAAGCTCCCGATCGACGACACCCGGATCCGGGAGATCATGGAGCTTGCCCCGCCGGCCCATCTGCTCCGCGAATTTCCGACCTCCGACACCGCGGCGCAAACGACCTACGATGCACGCCTCGCGATCCATCGGGTGCTCCACGGCGCCGATGACCGATTGGTCGTCGTCGTCGGCCCCTGCTCGATCCACGACTACGACGCGGCGATCGACTACGCGACGCGCCTTTCGGCGATTCGGCGCGAGCTCGCAACGGACCTGGTGGTCGTGATGCGCGTCTATTTCGAGAAACCGCGCACCACCGTGGGCTGGAAGGGGCTGATCAACGACCCGCATCTCGACGACAGCTATCGGATCAACGACGGGCTGCGTCTCGCCCGGCGCATCCTGCTCGAGATCAACGAGCTCGAGCTTCCCGCGGGTACCGAGTACCTCGACATGATCACGCCGCAGTACCTGGCGGACCTTATCGCGTGGGGCGCGATCGGCGCGCGTACCACCGAGAGCCAGACGCATCGCGAGCTCGCCTCCGGGCTCTCCTGCCCGGTCGGCTTCAAGAACGGCACGAACGGCGACGTCAGGATCGCCGTCGACGCAATCAAGGCGGCCTCGGCGCCGCATCATTTCCTGTCGGTGACGAAGGGCGGACACTCGGCGATCGTGCACACCGCCGGCAACGAGGACTGCCACATCATCCTGCGCGGCGGCAAGGCGCCGAACTACGATGCCGCGAGCGTCGCCGCGACGTGCAGCGAGCTCGCCGCGGCCGGGCTCGCCGCGCGGCTCATGATCGACTGCTCGCACGCGAACAGCCAGAAGAAGCACGAACGCCAGCTCGACGTCGTTCGCGACATCGCTGCACAGGTCGCCGCCGGCGACGACCGCATCTTCGGCGTGATGATCGAAAGCCACCTGAACCCCGGACGCCAGGACCTCGTCCCGGGTCAGGCACTCCAGTACGGCGTCTCCGTCACCGACGCGTGCATCGGCTGGGACGCGACCGTCGACGCGCTCTCCTCGCTCGCCGAGGCCGTGCGTGCGCGTCGCGTCAAGCACACCGACGATCCCTAGCAGTCGGCGGGCGGGAGCTCGCCCCGCGTTCGAATCGACGCCCTCGTGCACACGGAAATCGAGCTCAAGCTTGCTGTCGATCCGGGCGCGGCGAACGCACCGCTGCATCATCCCGCCGTAAGGGCATTGCGCACGGGGCGGATGCGCACCGCGCGTATCGACAGCGCCTACTACGACACCGCCGATTCGCTGCTCGCGGACGCGGACGTCGCGCTGCGTGTCCGTCGCATCGGCAAGCGCTGGGTGCAGACGATCAAGGGGCCCGCGGAATCGGCGAGCGGCGCCGGCCTCTTCGCGCGCGCCGAGTACGAATGGCCGCTCGCGCGTCCGGCGCTCGACTACGAGCGGCTTGCCGCCACGCCGTGGAGCAAGCTGATCGCGAAGGCGATCAAGCGCGGCGGCCTTGTCCGGCGCTTCACGGCCGCCTTCGAGCGGCGGACGATCCCGCTCGCCTTTCCCGACGGAGCCAGCGGCGAGCTTTGCGTCGACCTCGGCGAGATCCGCGCAAGGCAGGACGGTGTGACAAGACGCGCACCGATCGCCGAAATCGAGCTCGAGCTCGCGCAAGGCAACGCAGCCAACCTCTTCGCGCTTGCGCGACGGCTCGCCGAAGACGTTCCGGTCGCCGTGCTCACGGCGAGCAAAGCCGAGCGCGGCTATTCGCTGCTCTCCGCCGAGCGCGACGTCGTCCGCAGGCCGGTGCGAGCCGAAAGCATCCCGCTCACGGCGGCGGCAAGCACCGAGGAGGCGCTTGCGGCACTCGCGCGCGGCTGCCTGCATCAGATCGCCTCCAACGCGCCGGGACTTCTCGCCGACGACGACGTCGAGTGGGTACATCAAATGCGCATCGGCACCCGGCGCCTTCGCTCGTGCCTTCGCCTCGTCGCGCGCTGCGCGCCCTCCGGCGAACTGAGGCACCTCGTCGCGGACGTGAAGTGGCTTGCGCTGACGCTGGGCATCGCGCGCGACTGGGACGTCTTCGTCGGCGAGACGCTTCCGCCGCTCGCCAAGTGGTTCGCAGGGGACCGCCAGACGGCGGCCGGACTCAGGCGGCTGCGCACGCGGGCGCAGGCACGCCGCAAGCTCGCCCGCGCCGCCGCACGCGAGGCCGTTGCCTCGCCGCGTCTGCAGCGGATGCTCCTCGAAGGCGGCTACCTCTGCGCGGCACCGCGCTTTGCGAGCGCCCCCCCGTCGCACGTCGCAGGCGGCGAAGATTTGCTCGCGGGTCGCGCCGCCGACTTCGCGGCCTCGTTACTCGCACGGCGCCATCGCAAACTCGAGCAGTCGGCCGCTGCGCTCGAAGCCGGATCCGCCGAGGAGCGCCACGCGGTTCGCATCGCGGCGAAGCGCCTGCGCTATATCGCCGAGTTCTTCGCGCCGCTCTTCTCCCGCAAGCGCGCGAAAGCCTACCTCAAGGCGCTGGCCGCAGTGCAGGAAGTGCTGGGGCGCCTCAACGACACCGCCACCGCGCTCCGCGTCGTCGACGATCTGGGCGGCACGCAGTCCGACGCCGCGACCGGGGCCGTCCGGGGTTGGGTTGCGGCGCAGGCGGCCGCTCTCGAGCCGGACATCGCGGCGGCATGGCGGCGCTTCTCGCGGGCGAAGCGCTTCTGGGTGTAACGGACGCGAGGAGCGGATGCTCGAATCTGCCGAAGTCGGCCACCGGATATCGAAGACGGAGTACGAGCGCGAGGAGCCGAAGCTGCGCGAGGCGCTTCTCGCCGCGCAATGGAGCCTGAGTCGTTCGGTCACGGGTCCGGTGCTTCTCATTGTCTCGGGGGTCGAGGGCGGCGGGCGCGGCGAGACCGCGAACAAGCTCACCGAGTGGATGGATCCGCGGCACATCCGCGTCGTCGCGTTCGGCCCGCGCAGCGGCGACGAGCTCGTGCGGCCGCTGCCGTGGCGCTACTGGCGCGCGCTGCCGCCCAAAGGCCGTGTCGGCATCTTCATGAACGCCTGGTACAACGAGGCGCTCGCCGCGCATCTTTCCGGCCTGAGCAGCGAAGAGCGGCTCGAGCTGCAGCTCGAGTCGATCCGCCACCACGAGCGGATGCTCGTCGAGGAAGGGCTCGTGCTGCTCAAGTTCTGGATCCATCTTTCGAGGAAGGACCAGAAGGCACGCCTCGAGCGCCTGGAGAAGGACCCGCGCACCCGCTGGCGCGTCACGCGCCGCGACTGGGAAGCGTGGCGGCTTTACAGCAAGTCGCACGCGCTGTGGGAGCACGTGCTGCGCGAATCCTCGAGCGGCGAAGCGCCGTGGTGCGTCGTCGAAGGCACCGACGACCATTACCGCAGCCTCACCGTCGGCCGCATCCTGCTCGACGCGATGCGGGGCGTCATCGCTGCGAAGGGCGCGCGGGCGACCGTGCGCACGATCACGCCGACCGCGCCGTCCGTCATCGACAACGTCCGGCTGATCCGCGAGCTCGATCTCTCGAAGACGCTCTCCGCACGGCGTTACGACCACGATCTCGAAGAGTATCAGGGCGAGCTCGCCCGGCACACGCGCCACAAGCGCTTCGCGAAGCGATCGCTGATCCTCGTCTTCGAAGGCGTCGACGCCGCCGGCAAAGGCGGCGCCGTGCGCCGCGTCACCGCGGCGCTCGACGCGCGCCAATACGTGACCGTGCCCGTCGCGGCGCCCACCGACGAAGAGCGTGCGCACCCCTATCTGTGGCGATTCTGGCGCCACGTGCCACCGCTCGGCGGAATCACGATCTTCGACCGCTCGTGGTACGGGCGCGTCCTGGTCGAGCGCGTCGAGGGCTTCGCGACGCCGGCCGACTGGATGCGCGCCTACGACGAGATCAACCAGTTCGAGGAGCAGCTCACGAAAGGCGGCGCGATCGTCGTCAAGTTCTGGCTGCAGATCAGCCAGGCGGAGCAGTTGCGGCGCTTTCGTGCGCGCGAGAAGGTCGCGTTCAAGCAGTTCAAGATCACCACGGACGACTGGCGCAACCGGAAGAAGTGGGGCGCCTACGAGAAGGCGGTCGCCGACATGGTCGATCGGACGAGCACCGAGATCGCGCCGTGGACGCTCGTCGAGGCCGAAGACAAGAAGTACGCGCGCGTGAAGATCCTGAAGACGATCGTCACGAGCCTGGAGGCGGCGCTTGGCTGACGGCACCGCCCACGCGCTGCCGCAGTTCGCCCGCGAGAGCGCGCCGCTGCCGCCGTATCGCAGTCCCGCCTGGCTGCGCGGCGGCCATGCGCAGACCATCTGGCCGTACCTGCTGCCGCGCCCCGCCGTCGCCTATCGTCGCGAGCGCATCGAGACGCACGACGGCGACTTCTGGGACTTCGATTGGCTGGCCGCACCGGAAGCTCCGCGAGCGCCGCTGGTCGCGCTCTTCCACGGACTCGAAGGGAACTCCGGCTCGCACTACGCGCTGGCGCTGATGACGCTCCTCGCGCAGCGCGGGTTGCGCGGCGTCGTCGCGCACTATCGCGGCTGCAGCGGCGAGGCGAACCGCCTGCCCCGCGCATATCATTCCGGCGACCATGAGGAGCTCGATGCGATGCTCGCCGCGATCCGCGCGCGCGTGCCGGCACCCACGCCGATCTACGCCGTCGGGGTGTCCGTGGGCGGCAGCGTCCTGATCAACTGGCTCGGACGGAAGAAGGGCGCTGCGGCCCGCATCGTCGCCGCGGCCGCCGCGGTGTCGACGCCACTCGACCTCGAAGCGGCCGGCATCGCGATCGCCAAGGGCGCGAACCGCATCTACACGCGCAACTTCCTGAGCACGCTGAAGCCGAAGAGTCTCGCGATGGCGCGTCGCTTCCCAGGGCTCCTCGACAGTGCGCGAATCCGCCGTGCGCGCACGCTGCGCGCCTTCGACGATGCCGTCACGTCGCTCCTCCACGGCTTCGTCGATGCGACCGACTATTGGCGCCGCGCTTCCAGCAAGCCGTGGCTCGCGAGCGTTGCCGTTCCCACGCTGGTCCTCAACGCGAAGAACGATCCGTTCGTACCGAGAGAGACGCTGCCGCGCGCCGACGAAGCGAGTCGCGACGTCCTGCTGGTGCAGCCGGAGCACGGCGGCCACGCGGGATTCCTGACCGGATCGTTTCCCGGCCGCCTCGATTGGGCGCCGCGCCGCCTGCTAGACTTCTTCCTCCATCATCGTTGATCACGTGAGCGCACATTGCGCGTCGACGAACCTCATCCCGCTTCCACATGAATCTCCCTCCCGAAATCTTCAAGGCCTACGACATCCGCGGCGTTGTCGGCAGGACGCTCACGCCGCAGATCGTCCGCGCGATCGGCCAGACGCTCGGTACCCTCGCCCGCGAGAAGGGCCGCACGGCGCTCGTCGTCGGCCGCGACGGACGGTTGTCGGGGCCGGACCTCGCCGCGGCGGTCGCCGAGGGGATACGAGCGGCGGGCGCCGACGTGATCGACATTGGAATGGTGACGACTCCGATGTCGTACTTCGCCGCGCATCACCTAGGGACGCATTCGAGCGTCATGGTGACGGGGAGCCACAATCCACCCGACTACAACGGCCTCAAGATGGTCGTCGATGGTGTGACATTGTCGGGTGATGACATTCAGGAGATACGCAAGCGCAGCGAGTCCGGCAGGCTCGCTTCGGGCGCGGGAACCTATCGGACGACCGACGTCGCCGGGGCGTACTACGACCGCGTCGCGGCCGATGTACAGCTGGCGCGACCGCTCAGGATCGTTGTCGACTGCGGCAACGGCGTCGCCGGGGCATTCGCGCCGAGCCTCTATCGCCGTCTCGGCTGTGAAGTCAGCGAAATGTACTGCGACGTCGACGGGCGCTTTCCGAATCACCATCCCGATCCGTCGAAGCCCGAAAACCTGCGCGACCTCACTGCGGTGCTCGCCGAGGGAGGCCACGACCTCGGTTTCGCGTTCGACGGCGATGGCGATCGCCTCGGCGTAGTCACGCGCGACGGCCACAACATTTTCGCCGACCGCCAGCTGATGCTCTTCGCCGCCGACGTGCTCGCGCGCGAGCCAGGCGCAACGATCATCTACGACGTCAAGTCGACGCGCAATCTGAAGCCGTGGATTCTGCAGCATGGCGGCGTTCCCCTGCTGTGGAAGACCGGGCACTCGCTGATCAAGAGCAAGATGCGGGAAACCGGCGCCGCGCTCGCCGGCGAGATGAGCGGGCACACGTTCTTCCGGGAACGCTGGTACGGCTTCGACGACGGGCTCTATGCCGGTGCGCGGCTGCTCGAGATTGTCTCGCGCGAGCCGAATCCGTCGGCAATCCTCGACGCGCTCCCGGATGCGGTATCGACGCCCGAGCTGACGATCGCATGCGCCGAGGGCGAGCATCACGCGCTCATCGCCAAGCTCGCGGTGAACGCGACGTTCCCCGGCGCGACCGACGTGATCCGGATCGACGGATTGCGCGTCGAATACCCGGACGGATTCGGCCTTGCTCGCGCGTCGAACACGACGCCGACGATCGTCCTGCGTTTCGAAGCCGACGACAGCGCTGCGCTCGCGCGTATCACGGCCGAGTTCCGACGCGTGCTTAGCGACACCAAGCCGGGAATCGCTCTGCCGTTCTAGCCATGTCGCAATGAGCGGAACGCTGATCACCCTGGCCGACATCGAGGCTGCGCGCGCGCGAATCGCCGGCGGCGTCTACTACTCGCCGTGCGTCGAATCGATCCCGCTCTCGCAGCTCACCGGCGCGCACATCTACTGCAAGCTCGACTATCTGCAGCGGACGGGAAGCTTCAAGGAGCGCGGCGCCCGCAACGCGCTGCTGCAGCTCACGCCCGAGCAACGCAAGCACGGCGTGATCGCCGCCTCGGCCGGCAACCACGCCCAGGGGATCGCCTACCATGCCGGCCTCCTCGGCATCCCGGCAACGGTGGTGATGCCCGTATTCGCCGCGCTGATCAAGGTCACTAATTGCCGCCAGCTCGGCGCCAAGGTGATCCTCCATGGCGCCGACCTCACCGAGGCGCGCGCGCACGCGGGCGAGATCGCGACACGCGAGGGGCTCACGTTCATTCATCCGTTCGACAATCCGCACATCGTCGCCGGCCAGGGCACGATGGGCCTCGAGATACTCGAGCAGACGCCAGACGTCGAAGCGATCGTGGTGCCGGTCGGCGGCGGCGGCCTGATCGCGGGGATCGGCACGGCGGTCAAGGCCAAGCGGCCCGAGGTGACGATCGTCGGCGTCGAGCCCGAGCGAGCGGCGTCGTGCACGGCTGCGCGCGAGCGCGGAGCCCCGACGCTCGTTCCGCTCTCCCCGACGCTCGCCGACGGCCTCGCCGTCGCACAGCTCGGCGCGGTTCCGTTCGAGCTCGTGCAGCTCGTCGTCGACCGTGTGGTCACCGTCGACGAACAGGCGATCGCGCTTGCGATCCTGCGCCTGATCGAGCTCGAGAAGAGTGTCGTCGAGGGCGCCGGCGCCGCGCCGCTCGCAGCGTTTCTCGCCGGCCATCTCGGCGAGCTCAAGGACAGGAAAGTCGTGCTCGTGCTCGCCGGCGGAAACATCGACTCGTCGGCGCTCGGGCGCGTGATCGAGGTCGGCCTCGTCGCCGACGGCCGTCTTTATCGCTTCACCGTGACGATCAGCGATCGTCCGGGCGGCCTCGCTCGCCTGGCGGAAGTCATCGCTGCGGCGGGCGCGTCGATCAAGGAAGTCGATCACGACCGCGCCTTCTCGGGGCCCGACCTCTCGGCGGTGCGGGTGATCTGCGTCGTCGAAACGACGGGGCACGCGCATGCAAGGCGCCTGCACGACGCGCTGGAGGCTGCGGGATTTCCGGTGGGGGAGTGAGCCCCTGGTGCGACACCCCTTGAAGAGCGCACTGCCCCGATTTTGGACGCACGATCGGCCAAGCTTCTAGAATACGGGCCCAGACGTCTGCAACGCCGAACATCTTGGGCAACGCCGATTCGCTTTCTTACCGACAGCCTTCAGAAGCCATGACGGACGCTCAGCCAGCGCGCCGGCGCCGCTGGCTCGTCGGCCTGCTCCTCTTCGCGATCCTCGTTCGGCTCCTCAGCCTCGGCGCCTATCCACTGACGGACAACACCGAGGCGCGCTACGCGGAGCTCGCGCGGACGATGGTCGAGACCGGTGATTGGCTGACGCCGCGAATGGCGGGCGGCGTGCCGTGGTGGAGCAAGCCGCCGCTGGCGATCTGGCTCACTTCGGTTTCGTACGTCGCGTTCGGAGTCAACGAGTTCGCGGCGCGGCTCCCCCAGCTGCTGCTGTGCCTCGGCACGATGTGGCTCACGATGAATCTCGCCGCGCAGCGCAACCGGCCGAACCTCGCGCTGCGCGCCGCAATCGTGCTCTTCACGTCGGGGCTCTTCTTCGTCTCCGCCGGTGCGGTGATGACCGATCCGACGCTTACCCTCGCGACCACGCTGTCGATGGCGGGTTTCTGGAACGCGATGACGCGCAGCGACCGGAGCGCCCGCGCCTGGGGCTACGTCTTCTTCGTCGGCATGGCGGTCGGACTGCTCGCGAAGGGGCCTGTCGGCGTCGTGCTGACGCTGCTGCCGTGCGGGCTGTGGACGCTGTGGAGACGCCGAATCGGCGACGCCTGGCGGCGCCTGCCCTGGATTACGGGAACGCTCCTTTGCGCCGCGCTGTCGGTTCCGTGGTACATCGCAGCCGAGACGCGCACGCCGGGCTACCTCGAATACTTCATCATCGGCGAGCATTGGAAGCGCTATACGATCCCGGCGTGGCGCGGCGACATGTTCGGCACGGCGCACGTTCGGCCGCGCGGGTTCATCTGGCCGCTCGCGCTCATCGCCACCATGCCGTGGTGCATCACCTGGCTCGGCCTGGCGTGGGGATTGCGACGCCGCGACGAGCCGTCTCGCCCGCCTCCGGACGACACCGGATGGCGAGCCTATCTATGGCTGTGGATGCTTGCCTCGCCGGTGTTCTTCACGGGCGCCGGCAACATCCTGATCACATACGTGCTGCCGGGAATTCCCGCGTTCGCGCTGCTCGTCGCCGATGCCTGGGAGAGCGTCGGCGACAAGGGACCGAACGGGGTGTCGACGAAGATCGCGGCGCTGCTGATCCCCGTCGGCGGAATCCTGTTCCTCATGCTGGTGATTCCGCGCGTCGCGCACGACTACACGCACAAGGCGCTCGTCGCCGAGTACCTGGCGCGGCGGACGAACGCCTCGCAGCGCCTCGTCTACTTCGAGGAGGCACCGCAGTCCGCCTATTTCTACGCGCGCGGCAGCGTCACCACCGCAGGCACGGCCGCCGAGTTCGAGAGCATCGTCGACGAGCGTCGCGGCGACTTCTTCGTCATCAAGGCGAGCGAGCTCGACGACGAGGCGCAGCTCAAGCCTCGCCTCGTGCTGATCGGCCAATACGGAAAATTCCTGTTCATGCGCGGCGCTCCGGCGGCCCCGGGAGCGCAGTGACGATGCGGTGCGCAGCCGCACACGCTGGTGCCGGCGGAGTCGCTTGAGATGTGCGGGATCGTCGGACAGGTGGGAGGTTTCGAGACGCCCGAGCGGGTCGAGGCCGTCTTGCAACGGCAGCTCGCCTCGCTGCGTCACCGCGGCCCGGACGACATCGGATACGTGGTCGAGCCCGGATTCGCGCTCGGCCACGCGCGACTCTCGATCATCGACCCTGCGCTCGGGCACCAGCCTCTCGCGGCCTCGGACGAAAGCGCCGTCATCACGTTCAACGGCGAGATCTACAACTATGTCGAGCTCCGCGACGAGCTCATACAGGCCGGGTATGCGTTCCGGACGACCTCGGACACCGAGGTGCTGGTCGCCGGCTACCAGCACTGGGGCACCGAGGTGCTCGACCGCCTCGAGGGGATGTTCGCGTTCGCGCTGTGGGACAGGCGGCGGCGAACGCTCTTCTGCGCGCGCGACCCGTACGGGCAGAAACCGTTCTTCTACCACCTCGCGGCGGGGCGCTTCGCGTTCTCGTCGGAGTGCCGGACGTTTCGCGAGCTTCCGGGATTCGACGGCCGCGTGGATCCCGCGTCGATCGCCGACTTTCTCGCGTTCGAGTCGTTTCCGTTCGACCGGTCGATCTACCGCGACGTGCGGAAGCTCCCGGCCGGCCACTACCTGACCTTCGCCGACGGCGAGCTGCGCATCGTCCCCTATTTCGAGTCGGTTCCCGAGGGAACCCGGCCAGTCGGATCGGTCGAGGAGGTCGACGCCGAAGTGCACGCGCTGCTCGAGAGATCGGTGATGCGGACGTTCCGCGCCGACGTGCCGGTCGGGCTGCTGCTCTCCGGCGGGCTCGACTCGTCGATGATTCTCGCGATTCTGCGCGACGTGCACCCGGCGGTGCCGCTCACGACCTTCACGGTCCGCAACATCGACCGCTCGTTCGACGAAAGCGAGGCCGCGGCGCTGCTCGCCGATCGCTTCGCAACCGAGCACAGGGTCGTCACGGCGGAGCCCGCGACGCTCGCGCGAATCGCGGCGGAGCTCCCCGCGCGCCTCGACGAGCCGCAGGCCGACCCCGGCGTGCTGCCCAAGTCGCTTGTCTGCGCGGAGATCGCGAAGACCACCAAGGTCGCGCTGACCGGCGACGGCGGCGACGAGTTCTTCTACGGCTATGCGATCTTCCGCGCCGTGCGCTTCGCCCGCTACGCGCGGCTGCTGCCCGACGCGCTGCACCGCCGCGTGATCCGGCCGCTGACGCAGCTCGTCCCCTCGCGCAACCGCTACATGGGAATCGACCTGAAGCTGAAGGCGTTCGCGAAGGGCTTTCCCGCGCCCGACCACCTGCGCAACTTCTACTGGACATGCGCGTTTTCCGATCATGCGCTCTCGACGCTGATCGCCGAAAACCGGCGCGACCTCGGCGACGTGAGAAGGGAGCTTGGCCGGATCGAAGCGCACTGGAACCGCGCGCAGGGGAGCCTCGGCCGGCTTGCATACCTTTACCAGCGGCACTATCTGCCCGATTATGTGCTGACCAACTCGGATCGGGCATCGATGCTGCACTCGGTCGAGCTGCGCACACCCTTTCTCGCCCCGGAGCTCGTGCGGATGCTCAACGCCCTGCCGGATTCGGTCAAAATGCGCGGAGGCGAGACGAAGTCGATCCTGCGCCGCATCGCGCACAAGGTACTCCCCGGGGAGATCGCGCGCGGACGCAAAGTCGGGTTCACCGCGCCGGTCGCTTCGCTCATTCGCAACGAGCTCAGGGAGGAGATCCGCGAGTACCTCGGCGCGCCGCATCTGCGAGCCCAGGGGCTGTTTCGCGACGACTACGTCGCCCGCCTCCTCGACGATCATTTCACAGGGCGGCACAACCACTACAAGCAGATCTGGGTGCTGTACATGCTGCAGAAATGGCTGCACGTCCACAGGGCGGCGCTCGCGTGAGCGCGGCACCGTCGCTGTCGATCGTCATCCCGGCCTACAACGAGGTCGAGAGCCTGCCGTTGCTGGTCGACGGCATCGTCTCGGTGCTCGACGGGATCGTCTGCCCGTCGTGGGAGATCATCCTCGTCGACGACGGCTCGACGGACGGCACGTCGGAGTTGATGGGCAGGCTCGCCGCCGAGCGCCGCGGTGTGAAGGCGGTCCTGCTGCGTGCCAATTTCGGCAAGTCGGCGGCGCTGATGGCGGGGTTCGGCGAAGCGAAAGGCGACGTGATCATCACGATGGACGCCGACCTGCAGGACGACCCGCAGGAAATTCCGGCGTTCATCGAAATGATCCAGAGCGGCTACGACCTGGTCTCCGGGTGGAAGAAGACGCGCCTCGATCCGCTCGAGAAGCGGCTCGCGTCGCGGTTCTTCAACGGGGTCGTCAGCAGGGTTTCGGGGGTCGCGCTGCACGACAGCAACTGCGGCTTCAAGGCCTACCGCAGCTGGTGCGTGAAAGAGCTTTCGCTCCGGGGCAACCAGCACCGGTTCGTGCCCGCGCTCCTGACGCGGCTCGGTGCGCGCATCGGCGAGTTGCCGGTCAAGCATCACGAACGGCGATTCGGCGCGAGCAAGTACGGCATCGCACGCTATTTCCACGGCGCCGCCGACCTGGCGACGCTGCTCCTGCTCACGCGGTTCTCGCAGAGCCCGCTTTACCTTTTCGGTCTCGTGGCGCTGCCGCTGGTCGCGCTCGGAACGCTGATCGGCGGCTATCTTCTCGCCAACCACGTTCTCAACCTGATCGATCCCGACCTCGGGTTCCCGCTGACGACACGGCCGATGCTGGTCGTCGCGATGTTCCTGTTCCTGATGGGATTGCTTTTCTTCTTCATCGGATTCCTCGCCGAGCTCGTCCTGCGTGCCGCCGCTGGCGGCAAGGGGTACTTGATCGAGGCGATCGTGCGCAAGGCCGACGCCGCCGTCCCGCAAGGGGTGAAGAGCGACACCGGTGACGACGCGAGTCCGGCGGCGCAGGCGTCGCCTTCGGGCGCCCGAACGAAAAGCAACGTGACGCCGCAGTAGAGGTCCGGTGCGACGAAGAGCGGTGTAGCGAACGCGATCATCCGAGCGGGCGGAGGAATCCCGCTCGTCGCGCGATCTCGTCAGCCGGCGCCGGAGAGATCCGGCCGCGCGCCTTTTCGCTCGAGCGCGCTGACGTGCGTGCCGAACGCTCCGAGCCTGCGGTCGAGGAAGTAATTGCGCAACGTCCGTCCGATCGTGCGGAACGCGAGCTGCTCCCAGGGAATCTCGTCCTCGTCGAACAGCCGAACCTCGAGGCTCTCCGATCCCGGTCCGAAGTCGCGGTCGAGCAGTCGTGCGCGGAACATCATGTACACCTGACCGATGTGCGGCAGGCTGATGATTGTGTAGAGCGGACCCAGCGCAACGCGCGCGTTCGCTTCCTCGAGCGTCTCGCGCGTGGCTCCGGCGGACAGCGTCTCGCCGTTCTCGAGGAATCCGGCAGGCAGCGTCCAGAGCCCGCGCCGCGGCTCGATTGCGCGCAGGCAGAGGAGCACCTGGTCGCCGGATTCGGGGAGACACCCGACGACGATCTTCGGATTCTGGTAGTGAATCGTTCCGCATGCGCCGCACACGTGACGCGGCAGCGTATCGCCCTCCGGAATGCGCTGCTCGATCCGCTCGGCGCCGCAGGCGCTGCAGAACTTCGGGGTGGAGCGCGGCGGAAGGGCCGCCGGCCGAACCGCCGCCGAAGCCGGCACGCCGGTCATCGCGGCGACTCGCGCAGCGCGGCGAACGCGTCGTCGGCGATCGCGAGCGTACGGTCGACGTCGGCATCGGAGTGCGCGATCGAGATGTAGAACTTCTCGTTCGGATTGACGAGGAGGCCGCGCTTCAGCAGCTCGAGCGCCCAGCGCAGACCGAGATCCTTGTCCGCGGTCCTGAGATCCATCCAGCTCCGCAACGGGCGCCGATCGGTGAAGCGGATGCCGAACACCGGATCCTCGCCGGGCGCCTGTACCGCGAAGCCGTGGCGGGTGCCGGCGTCGACCAGGCCCTTGCGCAGCCGCGCGCCGACCCGCGCCAGCCGTTCGTAGGTGCCCGTCCGTGACAGCACGTCGAGCGCAGCGCATCCGGCGGCAGCGCACACGGGATTGCCGTTCAGCGTGTTCGTCGCCCAGACGACATTCGCCCGCGGTTGCGAGCGCGCGTCCAGCACGCTCATCACGTCGGCGCTGCCCGCGATCGCCGCCAACGGAAATCCGCCGCTCACCGCCTTGCCGTAGCACGCCAGATCGGGAACGACACCGTAGCGCTCCTGGGCTCCGCCCCAGGCGACCCTGAATCCCGTCACGATCTCGTCGTAGATCAGCACGATCCCGTGCAGGTGCGTCACTTCGCGCAATGCCTCGAGGAACCCCGGTTCGGGGAGCAGCACGCGCTGCAACGGCTCGACGATGACCGCCGCCAGCGTGTGCGCGTGCCGCTCGATCATCGCGACGGCTTGCGCGGTCTCGTTGAACGGAGTGACGAGCACCGTTTCTCCCGCCTGCGGCGGAACGCCGACCGAATCGGGAAGCGCGTGCGGATACTCGGACGGCGCGCTGGGAACCGTTCCCCACAACCCGTAATCGTGCATCCCGTGCCACGCGCCTTCGAACTTGAGCACCTTGTTGCGCCGCGTGTAAGCGCGGGCGATGCGCAGTGCATAGAACGTCGCTTCGGTTCCCGATCCCGTGTAGTGGACGACGTCCGCGCAAGGGACCGCCTCGACGAGACGCTGCGCGAGCGCGATCTCGGGCTCGTTCAGGAAGTAGAACGTCGTGCCTTTGCCGAGCTGTGCCGCGACTGCGGCGGTAATCGCGGGATGCGCATGACCAAGCAGCGCCGGTCCCGAGCTCATGTGGTAGTCGATGTACTCGCGCCCGGCGACGTCCCATACGCGGCTTCCCTCGCCGCGCGCGATCACCAGGTTCAGCTCGGGCGGAATGACGAACAGTCCGAGACCACCGCCGGCGATATAGCGGCCGGCATCCGCCAGCAGCTGCTGCTGCCGCTCCGCCGGCGACACGGCGGAAGTCAATGCCGGCTGCGCCATCCCGCCCCCGTTCCGCGCGCTGCTATTGCTGAGTGTCGAGGCGGACGATCATCGTGCAGTTGCGCTGTCCCTGATGCCCGCTCATCGAGTACTGGCCGTTCGCATACGTGCCCTCGAAGCGCAACAGTATCTCCCTCCCCTTCAGCCGCTCGACCGTCGGTAGCATGCTTCCGAACAGCGACAGTCGTCCGTCGGCAGCAGGCCGGCCAGTCATTTTCAGGAATCCGGGCTGTCCTGGCACGCCGCGCTCGATGACGATCTCGCCTTCGGCTATGCGTGCCGGGATCACATCGTTGAACGCCTTCAACTCCTCCCAGGCGTCGCAGAACCGCACGGCGGTCCCGCGCGCGCTGCCGAGCGTCGCGGGCGACCCTGGTTGCGTGGTCGGTGACGAAACCTTCGCCGATGCGGCCGGCGCAGCGGCGGCCATCGATGGCGACGCGGCGACCGGAACTGCGCCGGCAGGCTCGCTCGAGGGCGCTGCGCCCGCTGGCGATGCCTTGGACGCCGGTGCTGCCGCTGCGGCAGCCGGCGACGCTGTTTCCTTGTGCTCGGTGCGTGCGCGCGCCTTGGCAGCCTCGGCGTCGGCACGCGATCGAGCGAGGTCGGCTTCGGCCTTCGCGCGCTCCGCCTCGGCGATCTTCAGCTTGAGCTTGGTCTCCTCGGACGCTACTTCCGGCAGCGGCGCAGCGGGCGGCGTAGGCGCTGTCGCAGCGGGCGCTGTCGCAGCAGTCGAGGGTGGCGACGGAGGCGACGCAGCCCGTTCGAGCATGCCGCTGCGCCATATTGCCACCGCCGCGATCGCGACCACGGCGGCAGCCCCGGCGCCGATCCACAGCGGCCGCGCGTGCGAAGGTGCGCGCCGCGGCGTGGCCGCGAGCTCGCCGCCGCGGTCGAAGCGGTAGACGCGAATCGGTCGCGAGATGTTTTTCAGCGACTTCTCGCCGATGTCGACGAAGCCGAGGTTCAGCTTCCCCGCGATCTGGTCGTAGACCGACGAAGAGATGCAGATGCCCCCGGGATCGGCGATCCCTTCGAGGCGCGCGGCGACGTTGACGCCATCGCCGAGGATGTCGGCGCCGTCGACCATCACGTCGCCCAGGTTGACGCCGATGCGAAAGAGCAGCCGCTCGGGCTCGGGCAGGCTCGCGTTGCGCGTCTCGAGGCCTTCCTGGACCTCGACGGCGCAGCGAACGGCCTCGACGGAGCTCTGGAATTCGGCGAGGACACTGTCGCCGGCCGTGCCGACGATGCGGCCGCCATGCGCGGCGATGATACGATCGATGATCGCTCGCTGCGCCGCGAGAGTCTGGAGCGTGCGCTCCTCATTCTCGCTCATCTGGCGGCTGTAGCCGACGGCGTCCGCGGCGAGGATCGCGGTCAGCCGGCGCTTGATCGGCGTGCCGGGCGTCCCTGATTCCATGGTTTCGAGAATACGCCAACGGCGCGCGAATTGGGGAGTGCGGAGCGTAGGCGCGGCGTCGGTCTTGTAGACTTGCCGTTCCCTGACGATCGGCCGGCGCACATCCCGGCGGAAACGCGGGGGTCACGACCACCGGAGCGCACAACATGGCCCATCGCTCGCTGCTGACCGAAGGCGTCGACCGCTACCTCGGCACCGTCGTCGTCCACGAGACGCCGCTGCAGAAGCGCCTACGCGAGGAG
>Ga0335069_10002805_pt1 | contig 26670 bp, 32 predicted proteins | sample Lox_Sample_11_FD_206714 | JGI IMG/M metagenome (GOLD analysis project Ga0335069, IMG submission 206714) | Soil microbial communities from Loxahatchee National Wildlife Refuge, Florida, United States - Lox_Sample_1.1 | ecosystem: Environmental > Terrestrial > Soil > Wetlands | place: USA...
CCGTCGAGGTCCGCGACGTGCGCCACGGCCCGGGGCGAGTACACGCCGAGCAGGTTTCCGTCGGGGATGTCGAAAGCGAGAGAGGCGGCTCCGAACGGCAGGACGACGCGCGCCATGTCACCTCGTGCGGCGGTCCCTCACGCCGACGAGAGGAGTCTACGGCAGGCCGAGCCGGCGCTGCCCGCACCTTTGGCTTCGCTGCCCCCCGGGGTCTCAGGGCCGGTCAGGCAGGACGCCGGCTGGTGAGCGTCAGCACCGCCTGCGCGAGCTGGTGCGGCTCCACGGGCTTTCCCAGGTGGAGCTGGAAGCCGGCGGAGAGCGCCCTGAGCCGTTCCGCTTCGGTCGCAGCCGCCGTGATCGCGGCCGTCGGGATGTTGCGGTAGGGTGCGTTCGGCAGCGATCGCACGTGCCTCAGGAGCGCGAACCCGTCGTCGCCGGGCATCACGATGTCGGTCAGGATGGCATGGGGCCTGCCCCGCTGCAGCTCGGCCACCGCCTCGCCGACCGAGCCCGCCGTACGGACCTCCGCCCCGAACCGCGACAGGCTGCGGCGCATCAGCTCGCGCGCATCCGTGTCGTCGTCCACCACGAGGACGCGCAACCCGGCCAGGACGCTCAGCCTCTCGGCATCGGCCGCGCCGGGTCGGCTGGCGGCGCTGCGCTCCGCGATGGAGCGGGTGAGCTCGGGCAGGACCACCTCGAAGATGGAGCCGCTGCGGTCGGAGCGATTGGCCGCGGACACGCTGCCGCCATGCATCTCCACGATGTGCTTCACCAGCGCCAGCCCCAGCCCCAGCCCTTGCGAGCGGGCGCTCGTCTCGTCCTGCCGGAAGCGCTCGAAGGCCTGGGGGATGAACTCGGGCCGAAGTCCCGGGCCCTCGTCGGTGACCGCCACGCGCACGCAGCCGGCGCTGGTGACGACGGAGGTCGTCACCTTTCCCTGAGCCGGCGTGAACTTCACGGCGTTCGAGAGCAGGTTCCAGACGACCTGCTGGAGCCGGCCCTGGTCAGCCCAGACACGGACGGCGAGGTCGCCGGTCGCGTCCAGCTCGACGTTGCGGGCCAGCGCCGCCGGACGGACCGTCTCGATCGCGGCGGTGACGACGTCGCCGATCCTGACCGGCAGCGGGTCGAGCCGCATCTTCCCGGCGAGGATCCGCGCTTCGTCCAGCAGGTCCGAGACGAGGCCCGTCTGGATGCGCGCGTTTCGGCGGATGGCTTCGATCGCCCTCCCCCGCTCTTCCTCGCTGAGCCGGCCGCTCTGCAGCACCTCCGCCCAGCCGACGATGGCGCTCAGGGGCGTCCGCAGCTCGTGGGAGAGCGTGGCCAGGAACTCGTCCTTGGCGCGGTTGGCCCGGGCGAGCTGCTCCGCCAGGCGCGCCTGCTCCGCGGCGGACGACTCAGCCCGCAGCCGGGTCTGGTGCAGGTTGTCGACGAGGAAGGTGACGCCGGCCGACACCACCACGTAGAGCGCCAGCTGGAGCAGGTGCGCCGACCGCAGCACCTCGGATGGACCCCGCGGGGTGTCGGCCAGGAAGAACAGCCCGGCCGCCCCTCCCAGAACCGCCCCGGCCATGCCCACCCGCGCGCCGCCGATCGTCACCGCCAGCATGACCGCCAGTATGAGCAGGAGGAAGGGGGACTTGGTCTCCAGCACTGGCTCGAGCAGCCACCGGGCGAGGATGGCGAGGCAGACCGGCGCCAGCCCCAGCGCCCAGCGGCGGCGAGACACGGAGACGTCCCCCCGGGAGACGGGCGTAAGATCGGCAGACGCTGTGGCCACGGACCGCGTTTGTCGAAGCTACCACCTTCCCGGGGCCCGCCACGTGAGAAGTTGTCACCGCCGCGTGCGGTGTGAATCCTCCCTGGGGAAGGCGGCTCTCACCAGCACAGAGCCCAGGCGATAATCTCCGGGTGGACGACGGCGAGCTCCTGGAGGCGGCCCGCGACGGAGGAGGAGGGCACGGATGTCGACGATGACTGTTCGCTTTCCCGGCGGCAAGCGCGTGGACGCAGAGTACGGGGGCTTCACCGTCCATACCGACCAGCCGCCCGAGGGAGGAGGCGACGGCTCGGCGCCCGCGCCCTTCGACCTCTTCCTCGCCTCCATCGCCACCTGCGCCGGCATCTACGTCAAGGGCTTCTGCGACTCGCGCGGCATCGCCACCGAAGGTCTCGGGCTCGAGATGCGGGTCGAGCGCGAGGCGGGAAGCCCGCGGATCGCCAGGCTCCTTCTGGAGATCCGGCTGCCTGCCGGCTTCCCGGAGAAGCACCGAGACGCCGTGATCCGCGCGGCCGATCTCTGCGCGGTCAAGAAGCACATCTTGAAGCCGCCGGCATTCGCGATCCAGGCCGTCCCGGCCACCGCGTCGGGCCGCTCTGCCTGAGCCCGGGGCGGGGCCCCGTCAGGCGCTGGCGTTCACTGGCGGACCTTCCGACCGCGGGACGCCCGGGTCGGTGCCGAGCGCCGACCCGGCGCGGGCCCGGGGTCCAGGCGCCGGAACTCCGCGCTCCCGCAGGAGGGGCAGCCCTGCTGACGCCCGGTGCCGAACGGGGCGGACCATGGGTGCCGACACGACTCACAGAGGAAGCGACGCTCGCCCGCGAAGGCTACCGGGCCGCCGACGATCCGAAGCGCCCGTCCGTCGACCAGCGCCTCGGCGACCTTTCGCCGCGAGGCCTCAACGATCCGCGCGAAGGTGGCCCGTGAGATGCCCATGCGCCGGGCCGCCTCGTCCTGGTACAGGCCCTCGAGGTCGGCGAGCCGCAGGGCCTCGAGCTCGTCCACGCTCAGCGCCGTCTCCTCGAGCGTCCGCAGAGGCACGCCTGCGGGCTTGAAGTAGCCGAAGCGCGGGCGAGAGGCGACGCGGCGTGGGCAAGGGGGACGGGCCATGGCGGTCGCTTCGCTGGGCCTGGCGGGGAGCACGCGCAAGGCCGAGCGTCGTTCGGCGCAATACATGAGTGGATCGCCGGAGCCGCAACTCGGCCCGCTTCGGCCGCTACGAGTGTCCGGACGCCTCTACGAGCAGCCTCCCTGGATCTTCTTGACCGGCTTCTTGGCCACAGGACCCGCTTTCGACTCAGCGATCCTCTTCGCCAGCTGCACGCGCGCCTCGGAGCGGAAGCGGTCGCGGTCGGCCTGGGCGGCGTCGGAGGCGGGGCCCGGCGACTCGTACTCGAGAATCGCCTGGCGCAGCGCGCGGACTCCTCCTTCGAGGACCCGCACGTTCTGGTAGCCGAGCCGCTCGGCAAGGAGCGCGGCCTGCAGCGAGCGCGAGCCGTCCTCGTCCACGAAGACGCGGCTCACGCGTCGGCGACCCAGCAGCGGCTGCCACTCCCTGGCCAGCAACCCCTCCAGCGGGAGCGAGACCGCGCCCGGCAACGCGAGCCGCTTCTGTGCCGCTTCACCCCTGAGGTCGAGGACGAGCAGACGCGGGTCGTCGTCCAGGAGGCGGAACGCGAACTCGTCCGGGGTCATGTACTGCGCCGCGTGCTGCTGCTGGTAGAGGGGATCGGCGACCTGGGTGAGGAGCCTGGTCTTGCGGTCCGGCAGGAACACCAGGACCGCCGCCAGCGCCAGCAGCCCGGCGGCGGCCCAGCGGTGGGCCGCCCGCGGGAAGGAACGCGAGGGCGCCTGTGCGCTCACCTTCCTCTCGATCCAGGAGGTGACGGCAAACGCGGCCACGGCGGCCGCGACGAGGAACAGGACGAACCCGCCACGAGACACGCCCAGCGAGTCGTAGACTCTCACCGGCCCGCGGCCGCCGGCGTTCACGAAGCCGGAGAAGAGCGGATACGCCTCGCCGTAGGCGAAGACGCCGAGCGCGCCGCCCAGCACGAAGACGATCGCGTCCTTCTTGCCGATCGCCGCCGCGCAGACGCTGGTTCCCGGGCAGTAGCCGCCGAGGATGAACCCCAGGCCCATGACCACGCCGCCCAGGACCGCCGGACCGAGGAAGAGCGGGTTCACGTAGATCGCGTCCAGGTCGAGCAGGCCCGCCCAGCCGAGGAGCAGCGTGCCCGAGAGCGCGGTGATCGCGGCCGTGAAGAAGACCCGAAGGACCGTGAAGTCGTAGCCGTAGAAAAGCCCTGCCAGGCGGCGGGACGAGGAGAAGCCGGCCTGCTCGAGCACGTAGCCGAAGGCGATGCCGATCAGCAGGCCCGAGAGGATGTTGAGCTCGTTCGAGAGGAGGTCCGGGACGAGGGGTGCCATGGTCAGATCCAGAGCCTGCGGAAGAAGAAGGCCGCCGCGTATGCGGTGCCGAAAATGGCCAGCATGGTGACGAAACCCGCGGTCGCCAGCACGGCCATCCCGCTGAGCGCGGCGCCGCTCGTGCAGCCGCGAGCGAACTGCGCGCCGATCCCGAAGAGCGCGCCTCCGGCGAGCGCAAACGCGAGCCGGGTGCGGCTGGTGATCCGAGGGCCCTTCTCCGTCGTCCAGGTGAGCCGGCCCGACACCAGGCCGGAGAGGAACCCGCCGATCAGGACGCCGATGACCTCGAAGACGAGCCACTGCTTCAGGGGGTTCCCGGCGTGCTCGGTCGCGTACTCGGCGTAGAACGGCTGGCGGGCGGCATGCGCCGGCGCCGCCGTCTCCACCGCCGCGATGACGGCGCTCTTAACGGCGCCGCTCGCGCCCAGGCCACGGCCGCTGACGACGACGGCCGCCAGCAGCACCAGGCCGAGGAGAACGCCAGCCAGGTAGGGATTCAGGTAGCGCTGGGTGGTCATGCCGCGATCTCCGTGGAGTCCGTGCTGGTCCTGCTGCCCGAGCCCGGGCCGTCCTCGAGCTCCTCCCAGCCGGTGATCATCGCCCGGAGGTTCGAGAAGACCGTCTGACCGGTGGTGATCAGGTACAGGTGCGAGACCAGGAAGGCGACCAGCAGGAAGGCGGCCGCGGTGTGCAGGACCGCGATCGTCGCCAGGCCGCTCACGTTCAGGGCGTCGACGCCGTAGCGCTGCGGGTAGCGATAGAACATGTAGAGCAGACCCGAGGTCACGATCCCCGGGATGACCAGCAGCTTCAGGCCCAGGTAGACGAGCCGCTGCAGCGGGTTCAGCTTGCTGAGGGCCGTCTTGTGGGTGGGGTGGGGCGCGTTGCGGAAGATGCCGAGGAGGTAGTACTCCGCCTGGGCGCGCAGGTTGTCGAGCGTCGGCAGGTACTGCCTCCACTCGCCGGTGGTCAAGTGCCAGAAGGCAGCGAAGGCGATCAGCACCAGCAGCGCCACGGCGGCGACGCTGTGGTAGCGGACCGCCTGCTCGAAGCCGAAGAAGGAGAGCGAGCCGTGGATCTCGAAGCCGGTCATGGCCAGGAACAGGATGAGCAGCGCCTGGGTCCAGTGCCAGAAGCGCTCGAAACCCTTGTAGACGTATTCCCGCCTCATCGCTGGCTCCCTTCCGTGGCCCGGCGGCTCACCCACGCGCGTCCGCCCGCGTGCAGCACGACGCCCGCGAGCGCCAGGCCGATTCCCAGGGAGCCCAGGCCGTCGACCCAGCGGTTGCGGTCGCGGCCGGGCAGGTAGAAGTCGGTGAGGCCTGCCAGCCTCGACCCCCGGCGGGTGTGGCACTCGGCGCAGCCGACCGCCTGCCCCTTCGGCGCGACCATGTGGTTGATGGGCCAAATCATCTCGGTCTCGACGAACCCGAGCTTGCCGCTGTAGGGCAGGCCGACGAGCTTCATCCCCTCGCTGGCCGAGCGCTGCCAGTCGAAGTCCCGCCAGAGGGCGCCGTCGCCGTCGTGCGTGCCCGCCAGCTTCGGCTGGACGAGCAGGCGGTTCTCCTCGTCGAAGGGCTGGCGGGCCCGGTGCACCTTGACCGGGACGATCTTCGCGTCCGGCTCGGCGTAGCTGCCGAAGAGGCGGTTGATCTTCACGGGCGCCTGCTCGACCCGGTCGCCAAGCAGGTAGTGGCTGGCCGTCCCGTCGAACCAGGCGTACTCCGGCTTCAGCTGGCGACCCCAGCGGAACGAGCCCTTGATCGACATGTAGACGTCGTCGCCGAGCGCGTCCTTCTCCTCGAAGGGCTTGCCGTCGCGCAGCCGCCCCGCGGTCGACCAGTCCCAGCGCAGCTTGGTGGAGTTCACCTTGGCGTAGGTCGGGATGTGGCAGGACTGGCAGGCGACCTTGAGCGTGTGCATGTTGAGGCGGCCGTCGGCGTGGGGCGTCGCGGTGTGGCAGTCCTCGCACTGCACGCGGTTGCGGTTCATCGAGGAGATGGAGTAGAGCTTGCCCTTGAGCTGGTGCTTCTCCGCGGTGTGGCAGTCGACGCAGGACATGTCGGCGCCGTCGCTGCCCATGTGGACGTCGACCTGGCGGGTGGTGTCGAAGAGGGCCATCTCCAGGTCGCCGTGCTTGACGTTGTTCCCGCCCCCGCTGAAGAAGTGGCAGGTCCCGCAGTTCGTCCGCTGCGGGCGGCCGACGTGCTGCGCGACCTTCGTCAGGTCGACCGTCGGGTCGGGGTTGCCCGCCCCGCTGTTCGCCTTGACGTAGGTCGAGGTGTTGTCGTGGCAGGCGAGGCAATCGACGTTGCGCGCGTCGCCGAAGTCGAAGCCGGCATCGGTCCAGCCGTAGCCGATGTGGCACTTGTCGCAGGCCTCGTGGCTGCCCGCCACCCCGATGCAGAAGTTGTTCAGCAGGTTCTTCTTGCCGATGTAGCGCACGCCCCGGCCGGCGATGTACTCGGCGCGCTCCCAGTTCCAGTGACTGGAGCGCATCACCTCCTGCTGACGACCGTTGTGACAGGAGATGCAGGCCTCGGTCACCTGCTGCGGCGAGGCGAAGCGCCGCTGCAGCTGGGAGAACTTCGTGTGGTCGACCGACGGGACCGGCTTCTTCGCGTAGCGGCGGTGGAGCGTGTCGGTCAGGGACGGCTCGACGTCCTTGCGGACGAGCGACGAAAAGGCGAGTGCCGCGAGCAGCAGCAAGCCAGCCAGGCCCGCGAAGATCTTCCTCATGGCTCAGTCACTCCGTCCGTGCGGGTCTCCGCTGAAGACGTCAACCGGGTTCCCTGCTTCGGGACGTAACGAGCAGGGTTCGTGCCACTGGGAGCGCTGGGCGATTCGGCTCGTTTGCGCGTTCGTTTGGGTGAGTGTGGGCGGAGGCGTGAAACGTCTCAGCGTTTCGTTGCAGCGTTGCGTTGCGACGAAACGTTGTGCCTGCCGCCTTGAAAGAAATCCTCCCGGGATCAGGCGGCAGGCTTGACGGTGACGTCCATGCCCAGCCGCCTGAGCCTGTGCAGCCCTCTCGCACATGCGGCCACGACGTCAGGAGTTGCTGGGAGCGCCACCGTGAGCGATCCTCGGGCCGCCCTCAGGACCGAGGACAGGCGACTGGACACGATCATGAAGAAGGGGCTCGGCTCCCGCTACCGCGTGCGCTACTACGACGCCTTCTCGCGCGTCTACGACCGCTTCGTCGCGGCCCACTCGAGCGACCGCGAGGGACGGCTTCGCGAGACGCTCGCCGAGCGGTCCGGCCTCCTGCCCGACGCCCGCGCCCTCGACTTGTGCACCGGCACCGGGGCGATGCTCCCGAGCCTGCTGCGGCGGACCGGCACGCGCGGCCTGGTGGTGGGGCTCGACTTCTCCCGCGGCATGCTGGGGCAGGCCCGCCGCAGGCTGGGAGGCCGGCCGGGAGTCGCGCTGGTGCGAGCCGAGGCGGAGCGGCTGCCGTTCCGGGCGGGCTGCTTCGACGCCGTCACCTGCTCGCACGCCTTCTACGAGCTCAAGGGCGACGGGGCGGAGCGGGCGCTGGCGGAGGTGAGGCGGACGCTGCGGCCCGGCGGGTCGTTCCTGATGATGGAGCACGAGGTGCCGACCCGGCCGCTCGTCCGTCTGCTCTTCTACGTGAGGCTGCTCTCGATGGGGCTGCGCAAGGCGAGAGAGGTGCTCGGCAACGAAGAGGCGCTGTTCCGGAGGCACTTCCAGGCGGTGGAGCGGGTCGCCACCGACACCGGCCGCTCGAAGATCATCGTCGGCAGCGCCCCGCGCGGCCCCTCAGCCGTGGCTTGAGAGTCGACGCGCCGTGCCCCGCTGCCGCCACTGACCCAGTGCCGCCTGCCCGTCCGGCCAGGCGAGCACGTGGAGCCCGGTCATCAGGAGCGCCGAGCTCAGGCACCACAGGCAGCTCGCGCCGATCACGAACGGCTCGAGAAAGGTCAGGCAGGCGGAAAAGAGAGCGGCCTGTTCCCGAGCGCCGGCGGTGGTCATGGCCAGCATGGCGACCGCCGCGCGCCTCGACACGGTTGCGCCTCCCCACCGTTTGGCAACCCAGGCCAGGAGGACGGCGGCGAAGCCTCGTCCCACCATGCCCCCCGCGCGAGCGCGCTCACTGCTCGAACTCGTACACGGCTCCCACCCTGCCCGGGCTGCAGCGCGGGCCGAGCGCCTGCATCAGCGCGGCCGTCGCCCGGACGCCAGTGCAATGGCACGGCACCACCCGCTCCACCCGACGCTCGAGCAGCGCGTGCACGACGACGTCGATCTGCGCGTCGCTGGCGGCGCCAAGGTGCAGGCCTCCCAGGACAGCCGTGACGCGCCTCCCCTGGCTGAGCGACTCCACCTGGCGCAGGGTGTCGAGGAGGCCGGCGTGCCCGCAGCCGAGGAGGACGACCACTCCCTCCCGCGTCTCGGCGAAAGCCGCCTGGTCGTCCGCTATCGGGTCCACTTCCCGCCCCTCCGCGTCCAGGAAGAAGCTGCCGGCGACCGGCGGGGAGCCGTGCTGCCTCGCAATTGCGCCCGTCAGGCGCAGGCCGCCGAGGTGCACGGGGTTGTGCGACGAATGGAAGGACGCCCGTTCGAGCAGCAGCTGCCGCACGGCTGCGGGCATCCCGATCTCGCTCGCCGCCGCCCCCCGCCCGGAGTAACGGACAGCGAGCGCCTCCGGGTGGGCGTAGACTGGAACCCCGGGGCGGTCGTTCAGCACCGCGGCCAGCCCGCCCGTGTGGTCGTAGTGGCCGTGACTCAGGACCACGGCGTCGAGCGAGCCCAGGCGGAGGCCGAGGGCTTCCGCGTTGTGCCGAAGCACCAGCCCCTGTCCGGTGTCGAAGAGCACCCGTTGCTCGCCGAGCTCCAGCCAGAACGACAGGCCGTGCTCTGCCAGCAGGCCTCGCCCGCCGGCGACGTTGTCCGCGACGATCAGGATCCGCACCCGCTCAATAATGGTCATTTGCTCAGAAGAGTCAAGCCCGGCGCGCCCGCTGGCCCGGCTTGACAGGGATATGAGCGTATTCCAATAATCGACCCCAGCACCCCACGCTGCCCCCCGGCGAGGAGAGAGAAGCTCGAGGAGGAGTGACATGGAACAGGCGAAGGCCGAGACGCCCGCGACGATGCCGAGGATCGGAGACCACGCGCCCGCCTTCAAGGCGGTCACCACCCAGGGTGAGATCAGCTTCCCCGACCAGTACGCCGGGAGCTGGGTCATCCTGTTCAGCCACCCCGCCGACTTCACGCCCGTCTGCACCTCGGAGTTCATGACCTTCGCCACGCTGGAGGAGAAGTTCGCCGAGCTCAACTGCAAGCTGGTCGGCCTCTCCGTCGACGGCCTCTACAGCCACATCGCCTGGCTCAGGACCATCAAGGAGAAGATCGCGTACAAGGGCATGAAGAACGTCGAGGTGAAGTTCCCGTTGATCGAGGACATCACCATGGAGGTGGCGAAGCGGTACGGGATGATCCAGCCAGGCGAGAGCTCGACCAAGGCCGTGCGGGCGGTGTTCGTCGTCGATCCGAAGGGCGTGATCCGGACGATCATCTACTACCCCCTGAGCTTGGGGCGCAACTTCGACGAGTTGCTTCGGGTGCTGGTCGCCCTGCAGACCGCCGACGCCTTCTCCGTGGCGACGCCGGCGGACTGGCGGCCAGGAGACGACGTGATCGTCCCCACGGCGGGGTCCTGCGGGACCGCCAAGGACAGGATGGAAGGCAAGCAGCCGGGGGTCACCTGCCACGACTGGTTCTTCTGCACCAGGAAGATCGACAAGGAGACGGTCCTGAGCACGGTGATGAAGGCTGCCGTCAACGCCTGAGGGAAGGCCGGCCGGCCGCTCGCGGGAGCGGCCGGCCCCTCTTGCGCGCCGCGGGGCTCAGTGGTCGCAGGCGTTCGGCCCGGTGGCGAGCGAGCCGGCGAGGAAGGCCGCCACCAGCTTCTCGGGAGCCTCGGCAGCCGCCCCGGTGACGACACGGACTCCGTTCTCGGCAAAGAGGTTCTGGGCCCGCATGCCCATGCCCCCGGCTATGATGACGTCGGCGCCCTGCTCCTTCAGCCAGCGTGGAAGCACTCCGGGCTCGTGTGGCGGCGGCACCAGCGAGCGCGTGCTCGACACGGTGCGTGCCTGGGGGTCGACGTCCACGACGGCAAAGTGCTCGCAGTGGCCGAAGTGCGGGCAGAGCACGCCGCCCGCGACAGGAATCGCGATTCGCATGTGGTTGGTCTCCTTCTCCTCACGCCGGCGCGCGGAGCGCGTCGTTGCAACACGGGTTCGAGCGGGCACCCCACTCGTATCCACTTCAGCTGGCCGGCCCCTCCGCGGCCGACCGCAGCTTCCGGCCGGCCACGGTGACGGGGCGGCAAGGGACGGCCGGCTCCTCGTCTGCCAGTCGCCGCACGCGGCGCCAGACCGCGGCGATCGCGCCCGCGGAAGGGGTCTCGGCCTCGATCGCGGTACGCCCCTCGATCTGCGCTCGGACGACCGCCGCATCGTAACCGATGCGGCCGACCACGTGCCCGCCGAGCCGACGCGCGGCCCGCTCGATCCGCTCCGTCACCTCGCCGTTGATGTCCCACTTGTTGACGCACACCGCCACGGGTACCTGGAAATGGCTCGCCAAGGCGACCACGCGCTGCAGGTCGTGTTCGCCCGACAGCGTCGGCTCGGTCACCACCAGCGCGAGGTCCGCGCCGGTGAGCGAGGCGATCACCGGGCAGCCGATTCCGGGAGGGCCGTCCACCAGCAGCAGCCCGGCACCGCTCCGCTCGGCGAGCCGGCGGGCCTCGCGCCTCACCAGCGAGACGAGCCGCCCCGAGTTCTCCGCGGCGGTCCCGAGCTGTGCATGGAAGAGGGTGCCGCAGCGGGTTTCCGAGACCATCCAGGCACCGCAGACGCGTTCCGGGAAGTCGATCGCCCCCGCCGGACAGAGGCGGACGCAGACCCCGCAGCCCTCGCAGCCGAGGGGGTCGACCCGGAAGACCCTCTCCCCGTCGGCGGCGCGTCCTGCGGCGATCGCGCCGAAGCGGCACACCTCCGCGCACCCACCGCAACCGCTGCAGTCCTGCTCGCGGACGGCCGCCGTGCGCCCGCCCAGGAACTCGTGCCGTTCCAGCGGGCGAGGCGCAAACAGGAGGTGCAGGTCGGCGGCGTCGACGTCGCAGTCTGCGATCACGGCCCGGTGCGCCATCGCCGCGAAGCAGGCCGTCAGGCTGGTCTTGCCGGTCCCGCCCTTGCCGCTGAGGACCACGATCTCCTTCACGCCGCCCCCCCGGCGGGAACGGAGGCGAAGGGACGCCTCGCACAGAGCTCCCGGATGCGGGCCAGCAGGCCCTCGAAGAGGGCTCGATAGCCCGGGACTGCGTCGAGCATCAACTCGCCGCGCGAGTACGCCTCGGCGACGCGGCGGTCGTCGGGGATCTCCGCCAGCAGCGGCAGGCCCTCCGTCTCGCAGTAGCGCTGGACCCGTGCGTCCCCCAGGCCGACACGGTTCACCACCACGCCGCAGCCCAGCCCCAGGGAGCGCACCATCTGCACGGCCAGCCCGAGGTCGTGCAGGCCGAACGCGGTCGGCTCGCTGACCAGCACGACCAAATCCGAGCCGCGCACGGTGGCGACCACGGGGCAGGAGGTCCCGGGCGGTGCGTCCAGGATTGCTGGACCTGGGCGGATCCGCTGCTTCACCGCGCGGACGAGCGGCGGAGCCGCGGGGCGCCCCACGTCCAGGCGGCCCTCGAGGCGCAGCACGCTGCCGGAGGCGAAGCTCTCGACCACACCGATGCGATGTCCGGCCTCGCGGATGGCGCCGCGCGGACACGCCCGGGAGCAGCCGCCGCAGCCGTGGCACAGCTCCGGGAAGACGAGCGGCCGCGAGCGGGTGACGGCGATGGCCCCGAACTGGCACGCCTCGGCGCAGAGGCCGCAGCCGTCGCACAGCGACGGCTCGACGACGGGCGTCGGCACGGTGACGGTTTCGCAGCCGAGCGAGGCGCCGCCGATGAAGAAGCCCAGGTTCGGTTCCTCCACGTCGCAGTCGACGAGCTGTACGGGTGAGCCGAAAACCCGGGCGAGGTTGGCCGCCACCGTTGTCTTGCCCGTGCCCCCCTTGCCCGAGGCGACCGCGATCCGGAGCGACATCAGCTCCAGTGGCCTTCGACGTCGGCGCCGCCTGCGGGCTGCAGCTCGCCCGACCGCAGACGGGCGAGCGCCTCCGCCGGCGTCCGGGCATCCGTCAGGTAGATGCGCACCCCGGCCGCCTCGAGCACGCGGAACGCCTTGGGCCCGCAGTGACCGGTGATCAGGCTCCCGGCCCCGAGCCGAGCGACCGTCGAGGCCGCCTGCACGCCGGCGCCCTGGAGGGCGTTCAGGCTCTTCTGGTTCGCGACGGCCTGGAAAGAGCCGTCCTCGAGATCGTAGATGATGAAGTACGCCGCCCGCCCGAAACGAGGGTCGAGCGGCGCGCTCATCTCGGTCCCCGACGTGGTCAGCGCCACCTTCATTCCAGCCTCCGCCGCCCGTGCCTGCCGATTCACCGCGAAGGGGGCGAGCCGTCCTTCCCGATCTCCCCGAGCCGCCAGCGGATCCGCTCGAGCGACGCCTCCAGGTCCCGGGCCTGACTCTCCAGCGTCTCCCGCTCGAGGGCCTCCCTCTGCTTGCCGGCCCAGGCCGTCCAACCGTCGAAACGCAGCCAGCCCGGCCACCAGCCGGCGCGGAAGGCGCGGCGGAACCGCCGCCGCCCACCACACGCGGCCCCCCCGGCGCCTCGCCCGAAGCGGCCGGCGGTCACGGACCCCGGAACCTCCAGGCCCTCCGGGCCCGTCCTGTCTCCCCTCGGCATCCTCGCCTCCCTTGCCCGGATTATGAGCATAAGATCATAATCGTGTCAAGGAGCGCCCGCGGGGAGGCGATTGGGCTTGTGAGCATCCGCTCGTATAGTGCCGCCCGATGCGGCTGCCGGGGACGTCTGCCGGAAGCCGGCAGTTCTTGCACTTCCGAGCATAGGCTCATATATTCCGGCGATGGCCCGCCCGCACTACCCGCGCCGGGTCGCTGCCCCTCCGCGGGTCGTCTACTTCAAGCCCGCCGGCGTGCCGCTGCGCGAGATCGCCGAGATCGAGCTGACCGTCGACGAGTTCGAGGCGCTGCGGCTCGCGGACCTCGAGGGTCTCTACCAGACGGACGGAGCCCGCCGGATGGGGATCTCGCGCGCCACCTTCGCCAGGATCGTGGAGGCGTCGCGGCGCAAGGTCGCCGAGGCGCTGGTCCACGGCCGCGCGCTGCGCATCGGGGGCGGCCCGGTGGAGTTCGCGGGTGAGCGCCGCTTCCGCTGCGAGTCGTGTCGGAAGGAGTGGAGCGCCCCCTTCGGAACCGGACGCCCGGCGGGATGCCCTGGCTGCGGGAGCGCCGCCTTCCTGCGGACGGACCGCGGCCCTCGCGGCGGGCGAGCCGGCGCCGCGCATGGACGCAGGGCGAAGCGCGGATGAGCAGGCCCGGAGCAGCCGCGCCGCCAGCCTCTCCGCGATCGCCGGCGTAGCCCCGGCGCCGGGTCAAGGCGCGGCGACCTCGTACATGCGGCGCACGGCGACGGGGTCGAAACCCGGTTGCGCGAGACGCGGGAAGCGCGCCGCGTGCGGGCGCAGGTCGACGCGTGCCGCCGCCACGTCCGCGGCCAACCCCGTGGCTCTCAGCCGCAAGACCTGCCGCCAGAGGTCGCGCAGGCATGCCTGCACCGGCGCGATCGCGTCCTTGCCCTGGAAAGGCTCGCCGTGGCCGGGGATGACGGTGTCGAACTCGAGCGCCGCCAGCCGCTCGAGGGCGTCGGGCCAGTCGCCCACGTAGGCGTCACCCATGAAACCGATGTAGCCGTTGAAGAGGTCCCCGGTGCACACCACCCGCTCCTTCGGCAGATACACGACGACGTCGCCCGCCGTGTGGCCCCGGCCGAGGTGCAGCAGCCGCAGCTCCCTTCCCCCGGCGTGAAGCGTCAGCTCGCTGCGAAACGTCACCTGTGGCAGGACCGGCACGATGCTGGCGAGCTCGGTCCGATAGTCGTCCAGCAACCTCGCCTGAGCGGATAGCTCCACTCGCCTTCCCGCGTCCGACTCCGTCGCCACCTGCGCCTGAACCGCCTCGATCCGCGACGGCAGGGCTGCCAGGTTGTCCGCCAGCGTCCGGCTCCGGCTCCCCGGCCCCAGCAGCTCGCGAGTCGCCTGGTGAGCGATGACCACGGCATCGGGGAAGGCGGCAGCGCCGAGCGCGTGGTCGAAGTGGAAGTGCGTCTCGACGACGAACCGCACGGGCCGGCTGGTGACGCTCCGGATGGCGGCGAGCAGCACCCGCGCCTCGCTCGGCCCGCATCCGGTGTCGACGACGACTGTGTCCTCCGGTCCCACGATCACGACGGAGTTCGAAACGTAGAACGGCACCCCGGACGGCAACGCCGCGTACACGCCGGGGACGACCGGCTGCAGGCGATAGCGAAGACCGGGAACTTCTGGGCCGTCGCTGGCGAACGCGACTGCGGTCAGCGCCCAGGCAGCGGCGGCGAATGCCAGGAGACGACGCGTCGTGGTGGCTCCTCGGGTGGTGTCGGTGCTGCGGGGGATGTTGGACGGCCGCACGATCGACTGCTTGTATCACCAGTTCGGCAGGTGGAGCAGACCGTGGGCCGGCTCCGGGGTCTTGACGTGGCTGCTCAACTATTCTATTGTTCACTTGATCATGAAGGAGCCGGTGGCCAGGGGCCGCGAGTTCAAGGACGCGCTCTACGGGCAATTCGCCCAGATCGCCTCCGCCTTCGCCAGCCCCAAGCGCATCGAGATCATCGACCTCCTGACCCAGGGGGAGCGCCACGTGGAGGCCGTCGCCCGCGAGACCGGCCTCAGCCTGGCCAACACCTCGCGTCACCTGCAGGTGCTCAAGGCGGCTCGGCTGGTGGAGACCCGCAAGCAGGGCCTGCAGGTGTTCTACCGGCTGGCGGACGCCAAGGTCCTGCAGGGATACCGCGCCCTGCGGGAGCTCTCCGCCGCGCGCCAGGCCGAGGTGAGGCAACTGCTGCACGACTACTTCTCGAAGACGGACGGCCTCGAGCCGGTCGAGAAGGAAGACCTCCTGCAGCGCGCCCGGGCGGGTGAGGTGGTGGTGCTGGACGTACGACCACGCGAGGAGTACGCGGCCGGGCACGTCGAGGGAGCGCTGTCGCTGCCGCTGGCGGAGATCGAGCGGCGCCTGGCCGAGCTGCCGCGCCGCAAGGAGATCGTCGCCTACTGCCGCGGACCCTACTGCTTCTTCGCCGCCGAGGCCGTTCGCCTGCTGCGCCGGCGCGGCCTGCGGGCCCTCCGCCTGCGGGAGGGCTTCCCGGAGTGGCGCGATGCCGGGTTGCCCGTCGAGGAGGGCGAAGCACCACGCAGGCCGGCGAGGGAGCGCAGGAGATGAAGCTCGGCATCGTGATCACTCGGACCGACCCGGAGTCGGTCTTCAACGCGCTGCGCCTGGCCTTGTACGGCCTGCATCAGGGAGACCGGGTCCGCGTGTTCCTGTCCGGCAAGGGCGTGGAGATGGACCGGATCGGGGACCCGAGGTTCGACGTGAAGGGGCAGGCGCGCAAGGTGCTGGAGGCCGGCGGCGAGTTCCTCGCCTGTGGAACCTGCCTGCAGCTGCGTGAGTCCGAGGGCTCGGAGCTCTGCCCGCTGTCGACGCTCAAGGATTTCTACGAGGTCGTCCGCGACTCGGACCGTCTGGTGACGGTCTGAGCACGGGCTGGCTGTACCGACAGGAGAGATGCTCATGACCACTCCGGTTCTTTCCAGCCTCAAGGCCGCAAAGGTCGTCGACGCGCGCGCCATGTCGTGCCCGGGGCCGCTGCTGGAGGCCAAGAAGGGCATCGCCACCGTCAAGGTCGGCGAGGCGCTCGAGGTCTGGTCCGGCGACGCCAACACCAAGGCGGACATGCCGCGCTGGTGCGAGAAGGTGGGCCACCAGTTCCTGGGCGTCCTGCCCGGTGAGGGCTACGAGAGGCTGTTCATCCGCCGCATGAAGTAGCCGTGGCGGGCGGCCAGGCGATGGACGCGAAGCTGCGTCGACCGAGGATCCTGATCCTCGCCACGCTGTCGGGCGGGTACGCCGGGGCCGACTCGACCGGCCAGAGCCACCTCGAGTACCCGTCCAACACCTACGTGCTGCCGGTGCGCTCCCCGGTGATGTTCCCGCCGGAGTTCTACCTCAGGGCCTTCCAGGCCGGCGTGGACGGCGTCCTCGTCCTCTACAGCGGCACCGACAGCCCCTACAAGGTCGAGGCGGACGGCACCGCCCGTCTGGTCCAGGAAGCCTACGCCCTGATGAAGGACCGCGGCCTCGACATTCGGCGCCTGCGCCTGGCGGCGATATGCACCGTCTGCGTCAAGCCGTTCCTCAAGGAAGTCCGGCAGATGAACCAGTTGCTCGAGGGCATGGGCCCCGCCCGCGACGAGCTCGCCGCCCACGCGGCCGGGAACCAGGCTCGTGCCTGACCTGCGCGTGGACGTGCTGGTCGTCGGCGGCGGCATCGCCGGGATGCAGGCGGCGCTCGACCTCGCCGACCAGGGCTTCCAGGTGGCGCTGGTGGAGCGCCAGGCGAGCATCGGCGGGACGATGATCGCGCTCAGCAAGGTCTTCCCCACCCTCGACTGCTGCAGCTGCATCACCACCCCGAAGATGTCGGCGGTCGCCCACCATCCGAACATCCACCTGCTGACCTGGTGCGAGGTCCACTCCGTGCAGCAGCGCGGCGACCTCTTCGGCGTCGCTGTGCTGAAGAAGCCCCGTTACGTCGACGAATCGAAGTGCACCGGCTGCCGTGATTGCGAGTACGCCTGCCCCATCACCGTTCCCAGCCGCTTCGACCGGAACCTCGGAGCCTCGCGCGCCATCGCTGTGCCTTTCTCGACGGCGGTGCCTCAGCACGCGGTCCTTGACCCTGACTACTGCCTCTGGTGCGGCAAGTGCGAGCAGGCCTGTCCCCTGGACGCGGTCGATTTCAGCCAGCAGCCGCAGACACTCGAGGTCGAGGCCACCTCCATCGTCGTCGCCACCGGCTTCGAGCTGACCGCTATCGATGCCAAGCCGCACTACGGTGGCGGAGAGCTGGCGAACGTGATCGACCCGCTGGCGATGGAGCGCCTCCTGGCGCCCACGGGGCCCTACGGTCGCGTCCTGCGGCCGGGCGACGGGAAGGAGCCGGGCTCGATCGCGTACGTCCAGTGCGCCGGCTCGCGCGACGAGACGCTGGGGATCGGCTACTGCTCACGCGTCTGCTGCATGTACGCCATCAAGCAGGCGATGCTGCTGAACGGCGCCCTGCCCCTGGCCGACGTCACCGTCTACTACATGGACATCCGCACCTTCGGCAAGGGCTACGAGCAGTTCTACCAGGGCGCCCGCGCCATGGGCGTCGAGTTCGTACGGGGCAAGGTGGCGCGGATCCGCGAAGACGCGGAGCACAACCCCCTGGTCAGGGTCGAGCTGACGGAGAGCGGCGAGATCGTCGAACGGAGGCACGACCTCGTGGTGCTCTCTCAGGGCATCGTGCCGGCTGGTGATCCCGCCGGCACCTTCGGCGTGGCCCGTGGGCCGGATCGGTTCGTCTGCGCACCGACCGCGAACGCCATCCCCTCCGCCACGAGTCACCCCGGCATCTTCGCCACCGGCACCGCCTCGGGCCCGATGGACATCGTCGACAGCATCGTCTCCGCGAGCGCCGCCGCCAGCCAGGCCAGCGCCTACATCCGCGCCCGCGGCGCCAGGGGAGCCGTCGCTCATGTCGGATGACCGCGCCCCCGCCCGGCAGCCGCGCATCGGCGTCTACGTCTGCCACTGCGGCGGCAACATCAGCGGTGCCGTTCGCTGCGACGTCGTCGCCCGGCTCAGCGAGCGCCTGCCCGACGTGACGGTCGCGCGCACGGACGAATCCCTCTGCTCCGACGGCGGGCAGAGCCGGATCGAGCAGGACATCCGCGAGCTGGGCCTCGACCGGGTGGTCGTCGGCGCCTGCGCTCCCTCACTTCACGAGCAGACCTTCCGGGGAGCGGTCGCCCGCGCCGGCCTCAATCCCTACCTCTACCACCACGTCGGCCTGCGCGAGCAGGACTCGTGGGTGCATGGCCACGACAAGGAGGGCGCCACCGAGAAGGCGGTGCGACTGATGGCTGCGGGTGTCGCCAAGGCGCGCCTGCTCCGGCCTCTCGAGGCGATCCGCCTCGGCGCCGAGAAGCACGCCCTGGTGATCGGGGGCGGTGTCGCCGGCCTCCGCGCGGCCCTGGACGTCGCGCGCCAGGGGCTCCGCGTCACCCTGGTCGAGAAGTCGTCCTTCCTCGGGGGCCGCATGGCGCAGCTCGGCCCCGTGTTCCCGACCGGGGAGGACGCTCGCGCGCTGCTCCGGGAGCTGATCGAGGCGGTGTGCGCGCATCCCGACATCGCCGTCCTCACCCGGGCGCAGGTGGTCGCGGTGAGCGGATACGTCGGCAACTTCGACGTCCGCGTCGAGCGGCACGCCCTCGCTGGGCACCCCTCGGACCCCGCCGCCCTGCTCGAGCCCGGCACGCAGGGGACGGACGCGCCCGACGTCAGCGGCTCCTCCCGCCAGCTCGAAGAGGACCCGGTCGAGACCGTGAGCCTCACGGTCGGCGCAGTCGTGGTGGCGACCGGCTTCGATCCCTACCAGCCCCCGCGCGGCGAGCATGGATTCGGCGAGCTGACCCAGGTAGTCACCCTGCCGCAGCTCGTCCGCCACCTGGCCAGCGCCAAGGAGCGCGGCCCGCTCGAGTGGAACGGCCGGCCGGTTCGCGATCTGGCCCTCATCCACTGCGTCGGCAGCCGTCAGGTCGAGGGGGTGCACGCGCCGCAGGCCGACGGGCAAGTGAACGCGTACTGCTCACGCGTCTGTTGCACGGCCAGCCTGCACACGCTCGAGCAACTGCACCAGCGCTACCCCGGGCTGAACCTCTACGACCTGCACCAGGACATCCGCACCTACGGGCGCGGCCACGAGGACTACTACCAGCGCACGCGGAGCGGCGGCGTGCGCTTCCTGCGCTATCACGGCGAGCAGCCGCCGGTGGTGACGGCAGCGCCCGAGGGCGACTCGCACCCCGTGCTGGTGAAGGTCGCCGACGCGCTGACCTACGGCCGCGAGATCGAGATCGCGGTCGACCTCGTGGTCCTGGCGGTGGGGATGATGCCCCGCGACGTCGACGACCTCGTCCGGATGCTCAAGATCTCCCGGGGCGCCGACCGGTTCCTGCTGGAGGTCCACCCCAAGCTGCGCCCCGTCGAGACGGCGGTCAACGGCGTCGTGCTGGCCGGGACCGCCCAGGGGCCGATGAACATCCAGGAGAGCCTCAACGCAGCCTCGGCTGCCGCGGCCAAGGTATCGGCGCTGCTGGGCCAGGGCCGGGTCGAGCTGCCGCCCTTCGTGGCCGCGGTGGACGCCAGCCGATGTGACGGCACCGGGGCTTGCGTGGCCGCCTGCGCCTACGAGGGCGCCCTGGCGCTTCGGATCTCCGAGGAGAAGGGCCGGCAGTTGAGGCGCGCGGTGGTCACACCGGCCAACTGCGTCGGCTGCGGCGCCTGCGTCAGCGCGTGCCCCAACGGGGCCATCGACGTGCAGGGCTGGACGCTCGCGCAGTACGAGGCCATGGTGGCAGCGCTCGGCCTGGACGTGCCTGCACTGGCGGGGACGGAACCATGAAGACCAAAGAGGAAGCCGCCTCCCGCGCCGAGCTGCTCCGCCGCCTGCGAGATGCCCACCCCGCGGGGGTGGCGCGAGCCCGAGCGCTCCTGAAGGAGCAGAAGCAGGTCCAGGACGGACTCGTCCGGGTCCTGCGCGAGAAGCCACGGACCGTGCCCGAAGCCGCCTCCGCGCTCGGCCTCGAGCCCCGCGAGGTGCTGTGGTACCTGGCGGCGATGAGGAAGTACAACCTCGTGGTCGAGAGCGGGATGTCCGGGGACTACCCCGTCTACCAGCTCGCTGAGGCGCACTGAAGTGAGCGACCGCCTGGACCCTCGGTTGCTCTCGGCCATCGGGGAATACGGCGCCCTCGGCGTCGACAAGTGCTTCAACTGCGGCAACTGCACCGCCATCTGCCCGCTCTCGGAGAACGGCGAGACCTTTCCGAGGCGCCTCATCCGGTACGCCCAGCTGGGCTTGAAGCAACCGCTGCTGGCAAGCAAGGAGCTCTGGCTCTGCTACGGCTGCGGCGAGTGCAGCGAGACCTGCCCGTCCCAGGCGGATCCCGCCCAGTTCATGGCCGCCGCCCGCGGCTACGCCGCGGCCAGCTACGACCCGCTGGGGCTCGCTCGACTCCTGTTCACGCGACCCCTCGTCGGCGTTTCGCTCCTCGTTCTGCTGGGCGTCCTGATCGGGCTGGTCGTCTACACGGCGCATGGGGTGATGCCAACCGACACTCTGCGGCTCTTCGACTTCATCCCCGCGGCTGCCATCCACGACCTCGGCCTGGGCGCGATGGCGCTCGTGGGCCTCGCCGGCCTCGTCGGCGTCGTCAACATGGTCCGCCAGGTGCGGCGGGAGCAGCCGGAGCCGACGACGCCGCGCGGGCTGTCGGACTGGATCCGGGCGCTCCTGGACACCTTCGGGGCCGAGGTGATCGCCCAGCGGCGCTACCGGAGCGACTGCGGGACGGCGGCCGAGCGGCGTTCCTGGCTCACGGCGAAGTGGCTCGTCCACGGCATGGTGCTCTGGGGCTTCCTGGGGCTGCTGGCCGCCACGGCGCTGGACTACGGCCTCGCCCTGGTCGGCATCAAGGCGATCGGAGCCTGGGTTCCGCTCTGGTACCCGGTGCGGCTCCTGGGAACCGTCGCGGGGCTGTCGATGGTGTCCGGCACCTCGATCGCGGCCCTGAACCGGCTGCGCAGGGTCGACGCCACCACCGCGCGCTCGTCAGTCGCGGACTGGACCCTGCTGGTCCTGCTGTGGTTGGCAGGCACCAGCGGCCTCGCCCTCGAGCTCGCCGTCTATCTGCCCCGGCCGGCACCCTGGGCGTACTGGCTGCTGCTTGCGCACATCGCCCTGTCGCTGGAGCTCCTGCTGCTCCTGCCCTTCACGAAGTTCGCTCATGCCCTCTACCGAACGGCGGCCCTCTTCATCCATGCGCTCGGCCGCGGCGCCGTCGTCCAGCACGGCGACGTCGGAGCTTCCACCTCAACCTAAAAGGAGACCCCCGTGGCCCAGAAAATGTCGATCGTCTGCAACGGAGAGACCGGAGCCAACATCATGCCCACGCTCATCTTCTCCACGTCCGGCCTGGCCCTCGACTACGAGGTCCACGTCTTCTTCTGCCCGGCGGCCACCAAGTGGCTGCTCAAGGGCGAGCTCGAGAAGTTCGGCCAGCCCAAGGGCCTGCCCAATCCCGTGAAGCTCTTCAACGACCTGCTGGAGGGGGGCGGCGACGTGGTGCTGTGCGAGCTGGCCCTGGAGAACAAGGGCGTCAAGCCCGAGGACCTGCGCGATCCCCGCATCAAGGTCAAGAAGGCGCCGCCCTTCCTGATGGACGTCGAGGGTGCCACCCAGACGTACGTCTTCTGATTCACGGTCGCCCGCGGAAGGTGTGATCGAGGTACTCGGATGATCAAGCATGCGCTGTCGGTCCTGGCGCGCGGTCGCCGTGCGGCCGGGATCGCGTTCTGGTGCGTCTCTTGCCTGGGGGGAGGCGTCGCCACGTCAGCAGAGAGCTTCTTTCTCGGAGGAACCATCCCGGCGCGGGATCCCCAGGCGAGCCCGTCGCTCATCGACCTTTCCCCGTACTACACGGCTCCGCTCGACAACGACTGGCTGGTCTCGGCCGGCGTCAACCTGAAGGCGCTGCCGAAGGGCGTCCAGACGCTGGCCGGCACGTCCTTCGACGTCCGCGGGATCGTTCAGCTCGCCAGCAGCGAGCTGCTCTCGCTGTCCGTCCTCAGCGACCAGGAAAAGGCCAGGCAATACCCGCGTGCCGTGAAGGGCATCAAGGTGAAGCTCGAGGCACAGCGCATCCACTTCCTTCATGCCTCGGCGTGGGGTGCGGGGCACGGCGAGAGGATCGGCGAGTACGTCGTGCGCTATGCCGACGGCCAGGAGCAGTCGATCCCCCTCGTCTACGGACGGACGCACCTCGACTGGTGGGTGAAGTCTCCGTCGGACAGGCCCGAAGGCGCCGAGATCGCCTGGCACGGATCCCACAGCAAGAGCCAGGTGAGCCTGTTCAAGTACACCTGGACCAATCCCTCACCCGAGAAAGCGATCGCGACGATCGACTTCGTCTCCGCCATGGGTAAGGCGGCCCCCTTCCTGATCGCCGTCACCTGCGAGCCCCTCGCCGCCGCGCCGGCCAGGTGACCCGAGGAGCTGGCCCGCCTCCATGAACTTCGCCGAGGCGGCCGCCTTGACGACCGCGCCCTGGACCAGCTCGGCCCGGACGAGCTGCAGAGGGGAGAGGTCGCGCTCGCTCCAGGCGCGAATCGTCGCCCGCTCCCCTGTCACCACCGGACGGTGGTACTTGACTGACAGCTCCGCGGTGACCGCCACCAGCCCCCGGGCGAAGAGGCAGTGCGTCATGGCCCCGTCCAGCAGGGCCGCGATGACTCCCCCATGCACCGTTCCCGAATAGCCCCGGAACTCGGGGTGGCACTCGAAGAGCGCCTCGACCCCCTCGGCGGTGGCACGGTACTCGACTGCCAGTCCTCGCGCGTTCCCCGGGTCGCACACCACGCAGCCGGCATGGACAGCATCCCGATCCGCCGGGCTGATCGGCGCTCCGCTCATGGCTCTCCTCTTCCTCGGCCGGCGCCGTCCGTCGGCGCGACCGCTTGCAGTTTCGAGAATACGCTCATATAGTGTCGTCGGCGCGTGAATTCTCGGGCGGCGGCCGGGTGGCCCCGTTCGTCGGGCGTCCCGTCCCATGACTTTGCTCTGGATCGTCGGCGGCGGCCTGCTGATGGGCCTGATCTCGCTGGTCGGTGGAGCCACTCTCTTCCTGGGCGAGCCGAGGGCCCGAGCGCTCGTTCGCCCACTGGTGGCATTCGCGGCAGGATCGCTGCTGGGAGGCGCCTTCCTGCACATGCTCCCGGCCGCGGTGGCCGAGCAGCGGGGGAGCGTGGCGCCTTACCTGTGGTTGACCGCGGGCTTCCTGCTCTTCCTGGGAATCGAGCAGTTCCTGCACTGGCACCACTGCCATGGCGCCAGCTCCGACTGCGGTGACGCCGTCGCGGTCCTGGTCCTGGTGGGTGGCGCGCTGCACAGCTTCCTGGGCGGCCTGGCGGTGGCAGCGGCGTTCCTGCTCGACGTGCGGGTCGGGATCTCGACCTGGCTCGCGGCGGCAGCGCACGAGGTCCCGCGCCAGTTCGGGGACTTCGGCGTGCTCCTGCACGCGGGCTGGTCGCCCCGCAAGGCGCTCGGCTGGAACCTGGTCTCCTCACTCACTTTCATCGTCGGCGGGGTCCTCGCCTGGGGCCTCTCTCCGCGGATGGACACCAGCTGGCTGCTCGCCCTCGCCGCGGGAAACTTCGTCTACATCGGGGCCTCGGATCTGGTGCCCGAGGTCAACCGGCATCGCCACGCACGGGACGGGGCTCTCCACTTCGCGGCCTTCCTGGCCGGCGCCGGGCTTCTGGCGTCGTTGCGCCTCGCCGTGGGGGAGTGAAACGGGCGGGCAAAGGAGCCAACTGGTGAAGGGAAGAACCGTCGCTCTCGTCGTGCTCTGTGGCGTGGCGTGCTCGCTCTGCGCGTCCGGCTGTCGCCGCGCTCCGAGGAGCGCCCACACCCTCGCCCTGGGGCTCGCGCTCTTCACGACGGACCCGGAGGGCCACCAGAAACCCGACCGGGCGACGGCGGGCTTCCTCGCCCCCGACGGGGCTCGCTGGCGGCACGGGACCTTGCGCGACGGCGACAGCAACGTCTTTCACAAGGTGCTCGAGTACTGCCCCCAGCCGGGCTCCTGCGGGCTGCTGACGCTCGGCGGCAGCAAGGCGGAGATCAAGCTCTGGCGCCCGGGCGCCCCGCCGACGGTCGTCTGGCAGGCGGACTTCGGCGGCCGCTTCTCCCGCATGCGCGACGCCGAGGTGGCGGACGTGATGGGTGACGGCGTGCCCGCGATCGTGGTGGCGACCCACGACCAGGGCGTGGTGACGCTGGTGAGGCCGGAGAGCGGCGGCGGCTTCAGCGTGAAGGAGCTCGACCGTCAGCCCGACACCTTCGTCCACGAGATCGAGGTCGGCGATCTCGACGGCGACGGCGTGCTCGAGATCTACGCCACCCCCAGCGCGCCGAACAAGCTCGACGGCACTCCCCAGGCCGGTGCCGTGGTTCGCTATGTTCCCCGCAGGGGCGAGGGGCGCAAGGTCGTGGCCGCGCTCGGGAACAGGCACGCCAAGGAGATCCTGGTCACCGACCTCGACGGGGACGGCAAGGACGAACTGTACGTTTCGGTCGAGGCGGTGAGCGGCGGAGAGGTCGAGGTGCGCCGCTACCTGGCGGACACGCCTCCGACCGCGGGCCAGACGGTGGCGGTCCTGCCCGACCGGCTCTGCCGCTGCCTCACCGCCGGGGACGTGGACGGCGACGGCCGACGCGAGATCGTCGCCGCCACCGCCAAGGCGGGGCTGTGGCTGCTGCGACCAGGCGCCGGCCTGCCCTGGAAGACCGAGCGGATCGCGGCTGACTCCTCGGGCTTCGAGCACGCGGCGCTGCTCGCCGACCTCGACGGCGACGGCCGCGACGAGCTCTACGTGGCGAGTGACGAGCAGAACGAGGTGCGACAATACGTGCTGCGGGACGGGGCCTGGCAGCAGCGGGTTCTCTACCGCTACCCTGGCAAGCTGGACGGCTTCACCTGGAACCTGACGGCGGTACGGACCAGCCTGGTGCCGCCGTCGGCGTGGGAGTGACTCTCGCCGGCCTTCTGAGTCGACACGACATGGCCGAGGACGCTTTACGGCGCGCCTGCCCCCTCCGCCCGATCGGCGTGATCCGCTCGCCGTGGGTCGAGGCCCCTGGCACGCCGGTGCAACCGGCCTTCGCCGAGGGCGCCCGGGGCACGCTGGAGATCGACCCCGCGTACGCCGACGCGCTGGCGGACATCGAGGGGTTCGAACGGCTCTGGCTGCTGTACTGGCTGGACCGGGCGGGTCCGTTCCGGCCGCTGGTGACACCGTACCTGGACACCCGCGCCCGCGGCCTCTTCGCCACCCGCGCGCCGGCCAGGCCGAATCCGATCGGCCTCTCGGCGGTGCGCCTCCTCGCGCGCCGGGGCTGCACGCTGGAGGTCGCCGACGTCGACGTGCTCGACGGCACGCCGCTGCTGGACGTCAAGCCCTACGTCCCGCGCTTCGATTCGTGGAGCGGCCGCGCCGGCTGGCTGGACGAGGCGCCCCTGGCGACCACCGTCGACGACGGCCGCTTCGTCGACCCGGGAGGCCGGCGCAAAGACGAGGCCTGAGTCGAATGGCATCCACTCGCGGAGCTGCGGCCGAGGGCTTCCTGGTTGCCGCGGCGCTCGGCCTCTGGCTCTCCACGCCGAGCCGGGCTGCCGCCTGCCAGCCGGCGCCAGCCGATGTCGCCACCGGCACCATCTGGGGCGCGGCTCTCGCTCCCGACGGGGCCCGCCTGCCCGGGGTCCGTGTCACCCTCCTGCGGCGCGAGGGAGGTTCTCTGCGCGTGGAGTCCGGGCCGCTCGGGATCTACCGCGCGGGCGGGCTGCCGCCCGGCACCTGGACCCTCACGGCCGAGAGCAGCGGCTTCGCTCCACTGCGGGTCGACGGCGTCGTCCTGGCCCCCGGGGAGTCGCATCGCCAGGACCTGCGGCTCGCGCTGGCCGGAGTTTCGGAGCGCGTTACGGTCGCCTCCCCCGTGCCGTCCGAGAGCATCGAGGCGACGGCGATCGGCCAGGACGACGCCCGCGACCTCGGCGAGGCGCTGGCTGCCATCCCCGGGCTGTGGCCACTGCGCAAGGGAGGAATCGCCAGCGACGTGGTCATGCGGGGGCTGCAGAGCCGCGACCTCACTGTCGTGGTGGACGGGGAGCGGGTGTACGGCGCCTGTCCCAACCACATGGACCCGCCGCCGTTCCACGTCGACCTCGCCGAGGTGGAGCGGGTGGAGGTCGGCAAGGGTCCCTTCGACGTCCGCAACCAGGGCAGCCTGGGCGGCGTCGTCGAGGTGGTCACGCGCGATCCCGACCAGGGTTTCCACCTCGTGCCGACGCTTTCGCTGGGCTCGTTCTCCTACCTCAACCCGTCGTTCACCGCGTCGTGGGCGGGCCCCAGCCTGGCGGCGCTCGCCGGAATCTCCTGGCGCGGCGCCCGCGCCGATCGTGACGGCGACGGCCGCCGCTTCACCGAACGGACCAACTACCTCGCGGACGCGGCCGACGACCGGGCCTTCGCCGCCACCGCGGGCTGGGGTCGACTGAAGTACAGCTCCGCGGGGGGCGCCACCGTGGA
>Ga0335069_10002806_pt1 | contig 26670 bp, 18 predicted proteins | sample Lox_Sample_11_FD_206714 | JGI IMG/M metagenome (GOLD analysis project Ga0335069, IMG submission 206714) | Soil microbial communities from Loxahatchee National Wildlife Refuge, Florida, United States - Lox_Sample_1.1 | ecosystem: Environmental > Terrestrial > Soil > Wetlands | place: USA...
TGCCCTCGATGATCCGCGTCGACGGCGTCGGCAAATTCGAGGTCGACTACGCCGAGTGCGCCGAGGCGCTCGGCTGGGACGACTTCGGCAACGACGACTTCGAGGAGATCATGTCGACCCACTACGGCCGGATGGTCGTCCTCGATGACCGGATCATCCTTTTTGCCAACCCCGAGGATGCAGCGGAGTACATTAGCTTCGATCTGCAAGCGCTCAGCTAGGTGAGGGAGAGATATGTTCGAGCGTAACGGCGAGAAGTACTTCATCGTCGACGGCCACTGCCATTTCTGGGACGCGAGCCCCGAGAACTGGGTCAAGGGCCAGGAGCAGTATGCGAAGGGCTGGATCGAGTGCTTCCACGCGTACATGGGACTGGCTCCGGCCGAGACCCATTGGCCGCTCGAGAAGTTCATGAAGTACTCCGAGGAGGACTTCGTCAAGGACGTGTTCGAGGACGCCGGCGCCGACAAGGTCGTCTGCCAGTCGACGTATCTGAAGGAGTGGTACACGACCGGCTTCAACACGGTGGACAAGAACGCCCAGCTAGCCGCGAAGTACCCGGACAAGGTCATCGTCAACGGCCGTTTCGATCCCCGCGAGGGCGAGGCCGGCCTCCAGCAGCTGGAAGCAGACGCCAAGCGCTACAACCTGCAGGGCGTCAAGCTCTATACGGCCGAGTGGTACAACGGCTCCCGTGGCTGGCGGCTCGATGACGAGCAGTGCAAACCGTTCTTCGCGAAGTGCAAGGAACTCGGCATCAAGAACATCCACGTCCACAAGGGCCCGACGATCTGGCCACTGAACAAGGACGCGTTCGACCCGAGGGACGTCGACGAGGCCGCAACCGACAACCCCGAGCTGAACTTCATCGTCGAGCACGTCGGGTTGCCACGGATCGAGGACTTCTGCTTCATGGCGACGCAGGAGCCCAACGTGTACGCCGGCCTGGCGGTCGTCATCGGCGGCCTGATGCACGCCCGTCCGCGGTTCTTCGCCAAGGTCCTGGGTGAGCTGCTGTTCTGGGTCGGCGAGGACAAGATGCTGTTCGGCTCTGACTACGGCATCTGGGAGCCCAAGTGGCAGATCGAGGGCTTCATCGACTGGGACTACCCCGAGTCCGATCGCGACGAGTTCTCCGACTACCCGCGGCTGAACTCCGACGGCAAGCGGAAGATCCTCGGCCTCAACGCCGCGAAGCTGTACGGGATCGACGTCCCGCAGGAATTCCAGTTGACCAACGGAGGCACACCCGCCGCAAAGGAAGACGCCCAGCTGGTCGAAACCGCATGACGACACGAGACGGCGTCCTTGCGGCGCTGGACAGTGTGATCGACCCCGAGCTCGACGAACCGATCACGACGCTTCGGTTCGTCAGCTCGGTGGCGGTCTCGCAGGACGGCGACGTCGAGGTGATGCTGCGGCTTCCGACCCCGCAGTGCGCGCCGAACTTCGCGTTCCTGATGGCAGCCGACGCGCGTGACGCCGTGCGCCGGCTGCCTGGAGTGCGGGGGGTGACGATCGTGCTCGAGGACCACTACACCGGCGCGGAGATCAACGCGGCGATCGCCCGGGGCGAGGGCTTCACCGGCGCCTTCCCGGGCGAGACCGACGACGACGATCTGCGGTCGCTGCGGGAGTTGTTCCAGCGCAAGGCGCTGGTCGCGCGCCAGTCGAAGCTGTGTGAAGCAGTGCTCGCAGGGGGCTCGGATGCGCAGGGCGTCGTCGCGCTGCGCGTCGGCGACCTCGACGACGGGCCGGAGCTGCGGCGGTGCCTCGAGCTGCGCTCGCAGCTCGGGATCCCGTGCGACGCCGACGCCCCCGCGTTCGTGCTGCCGAACGGCACCCCGGTGGCGTCCGGCGAGCTTCAGCGCTGGCTGCGGATGGCGCGGCTGGTACGGACCAGCCTCGAGACAAACGGCGGCATCTGCCGCTCGCTACTGCAATTCCGCCACGACCTGGCGGCCGTTCCAGAGGAGGTTGCGAGATGAAGGCCGCGAGGCTGCACGCCTACCACGAGCCGCTCAAGCTCGACAGCATCGACGAGCCGAAGGCCACAGGCCCGCTCGACGTCGTCGTGCGCATCGGCGCCGCCGGATTGTGCCGGACCGACCTTCACATCCAGGAGGGTCAGTGGGCGGAGAAGTCGGGGGTCGCGCTCCCCTACACACCGGGCCACGAGAACGCCGGCTGGGTGCACGAGATCGGCTCGGCGGTCACGAACGTCGAGGTCGGGGACACCGTGATCGTGCACCCGTTCATCTCCTGCGGGCTGTGCGGACCGTGCCGCACGGGAGATGACATGCACTGCCTGAGCGGCTCGTTCCCCGGCATCAACCGCGACGGGGGCTTCGCCGAGTTTCTCCTCACCTCCGCGCGCTCGGTCGTCAAGCTCGACCCGTCGCTGCACCCGAAGGACATCGCGGCGCTCGCCGACGCCGGCCTGACCGCGATCCACGCGGTCAAGAAGGCGATCCCGGTGCTCGGCGCCGGCACCCACGCGGTCGTGATCGGAGCGGGTGGACTCGGCCACATCGGGATCCAGTGCCTGAAGGCGTACACGCCCACCGAGGTGATCGTGATCGACCCCTCCGAGAAGGCGCTCGCGCTCGCAGGTGAGATGGGCGCGGACCAGACCATCCGCGTCGACGGCTCGCACGTCGACAAGGTCAAGGAGCTGACCGACGGCCTCGGCGCGGAGGCGATCATCGACTTCGTCGGCGAGAAGGGTGCGATCGAGGACGGCATCGCGATGGTCCGCGACGGCGGCTTCTACTACGTGATCGGCTACGGCGAGAACATCAACATCCCGACGATCGACGTCATTTCGCGCGAGATCTCGTTCATCGGGAATCTCGTCGGGACCTACACCGACCTGGTCGAGTTGATGACGCTCACCGCCCAGGGCAAGGTCAGCCTGCATACCTCGACGTACCCCTTGGACGCGATCAACGACGCGATGGCCGACCTCGACGGCGGGCGGCTCCAGGGTCGCGGCATCTTGATCCCGGCCGGCGCCTGAGAAGGAGAACACCTCGTCAATGGGAAAGATCCTCTACTTCAACCACGAGGCCCGTCTGCTGCTGCAGGCAGGAGTCGACGAGCTCGCCAACACGGTCAAGGTGACGCTCGGTCCCAAGGGCCGCAACGTCGTGCTGGAGCGGCTCACGGGCGCGCCGACGATCACCAACGACGGCGTTTCGATCGCGCGGGAGATCGAGCTGAGCAACCAGTTCAAGAACATGGGCGCGCAGCTCGTGCGCGAGGTCGCGAACAAGACGAGCGACGTCACGGGCGACGGCACGACGACCGCGACGCTGCTCGCTCAGGCGATCGTGCGCGAAGGCATGAGGGCACTCGACGAGGGCGCGAACCCGATGCTGCTGCGCCGCGGGATCGAGGAGGCGACCGAGCTGGTCGTAGCGGAGCTCCAGCGCAGCGCGCGGCACGTCGGCGGCGAGGAGGACTTGGTCCGAGTCGCGACGATCGCAGCCAAGGAGGACGAGCGGATCGGTGCGGCGGTCGCCCGCGCCCTGCACCAGGTCGGGCCCGAGGGCGTGGTGACGATCGAGGAAGCCGCGATGCCCGGGATCGAGGTCGAGTTCGTCGAGGGAATGCGCGTCGACAACGGCCACTTCTCCCCGTACCTGATCCACGACACGCAGCGGATGGAGACCGTCTTCGACGACCCCTACATCCTGCTGTCGAGCAAGCCGCTCGTGCACATTCAGGATCTGATGCCGACGCTCGACGCGGTGATGAAGGCGCCCCGGCCACTCGTGATCTTCGCGGAAAAGGTCGAGGGCGCGGCGCTCGGGCTGCTCGTGCAGAACAACCAGCACGGAACGCTGCGCGCCGTCGCCGTTCGCGCGCCCGGCTTCGGGCATCGGCGGATCGCGCACCTGCACGACCTCGCGGCCTTCACCGGCGGCGAGGTGATCGCGGACGAGGCGGGCCTGACCCTGCAGCACGTGAAGCCCTCGACGTTCGGCAGCGCCCGCCGCGTCGTGATCACCGACGACTCGACCGTGCTCGTGTCGGGCGCGGGCACCCCGGAGCAGGTCGAGGCACGGCTCGCACAGATCAGGATCGAGCTCGAGCGCGCGACCGCGGACACTGACATCGAGGTTCTCCGCGAGCGGCTCGCCAAGCTGTCCTCGTCGCTGGCCGTCATCCACGTCGGCGCCGCCACCGGACCCGAGCTGAAGGAGAAGCTGCGCAGGACCGAGGGCGCACTCGCGGCGACCCGGGCCGCCGTGTCCGAGGGCATCGTCGCGGGCGGTGGCACCGCGCTGCTGCGCGCGGCCGTGGCATTGGAGGACACAGGTCTCGAGGGCGATTACCTGCGCGGCGCCGACGTGATCCGCGACGTCCTCTCCGAGCCGCTCTTCTGGGTCGCGACGAATGCGGGCTACGACGGCTCGGCCGTGATCGACCAGGTGCGGGCGATGCCGCCCGGGCACGGGTTAAACGCGCTCACCGGCGACTTCGGCGACCTGTTCGAGGGCGGCGTGATCGACCCGCTGCGCGTGACCCGGCTGACGATCCAGCACGCCGCCTCGGTCGCAGCGCTGATGCTCACCACCGAGGCGCTCGTGGCGGAGGAGCTGGTCGCGCAGCCAGGTGCCGTGATCGCGCCGGGGTTCGGCGACTTGGCGGAGGGGCTGGCGCGGCCGTCCTCACCGGTGTAGCTCCCTCATCGGCCTGCCTCGGCTAACGTCCGGACCCTGAAACGGCTCCCGACGACGCTCGCGACGTGCCTCGCCGTCGCCGCCACGATCGCACTGCTGCCGGCGACGGCCTTCGCGGCGACGGGCCCGGCGGTCCCGATCGAGAACACCGGGCCCGCCCCGACGCTGCCCGCGTTCATCGGGCAGGCCGCCGTCGCCAACCCGGTGCCTGGGATCTCGCCGGCGTGGCAGGACCCGTTCATGGCCACCGATCCCCGCAACAGCGTCCACAACGACGCCTGGGCCAGTGATAACTACACGTCGCTGTCCGGACCGCTCGGGCGTCATCCCCAGACGCTCACCACCGCGATCGGCCGCGACTGCATCACGCTGACTTTCGACCCGCAGGGGCGGTTGATCAGCACGTGCACCGATCTCACGCACGGGCCGGGCCTGTACATGATCGACCCGCACACGCTCGCGACGCGTGCGTTCCTGCAGTTGCCGTTCATCGCTCCGCCCCCGGGCACCGACCCGGCGACGAACACCACCGGCGGGGCGTACTTCTACCTCGACAACCGCGGCCGCGTCGTCGTCGCCGCCTCCAACCGCCACATCCTCGTGATCGCCGTGCGCGGCAGCGCCTCGTCGCCGCAGTTCGTGCAGGTCGCCGACTACGACCCGACCTCGTGCCTGACCCCCGGCGACCGGATCCCGTCGGTTCTGCCCGATGCGCAGGGGCGGCTGTGGTTCGTCGGTCGCTACCACGGCGCGGTCGGCGTCCTCGACCCGCGGACCGGGCACTGCCGCTCGGTGATCCTCCGCGCGCAGATCGAGAACTCGTTCGCGGTTGGCAGCGACGGCGCCTACGTCGTCACCGACACCGCGATGTACAAGTTCCGCGCCGGCGCAGATCTCACGCCGAAGATCATCTGGCGCGTGCGGTACCGCAACATCGGCGTCCAGAAGATCGGGCAGTTCAACGCCGGCTCGGGGACGACGCCGACGCTGATCGGCCCGCTCAGCGGCCATCGCAGCTCCACCGCGCCGGCGTACGTCGCGATCACCGACAACGCCGACCCGATGGACGTCGTTGTGTACCGCACCGCCGACCGGGTCCCCCGCGGGACGAACCGCGTCGTGTGCAGCGTCCCGGTGTTCCACAAGGGCTCAAGCGACGACGAGAACTCGCTGATCTCGATGGGCCGCTCGCTGATCGTCGAGAACAACTACGGCTACCAGCTGCAGAAGTGGAACGACATCATCGCCGGCGGCGTCCCGGTCGGTGGCAACCTCGGGCTCGTGAGCGCGCCCGGCATGGACCGGATCGACATCGCCCCGAGCGGCTCCGGCTGCCGGATCGTATGGCGTAACACGACGATCCGCACCCCGTCCGCGATCGCGAAGGGCGACACGGTCAACGGCCTCATCTACACCTATGAGAAGCGCAAGGATCCGGGCCGGCCCGGCGCCGGCGTGTGGTACTGGACCGCCGTCGACTACCGCACCGGCAAGGTCCTCTGGCGCCGCGTCTCGGGTCACGGCGGCCTCTACAACAACCACTACGCCGGGATCGCGCTCGGACGCGATCCGCGCACGGGCACGACCTCGCTGTACCTCGGCGGGATCGGCGGGATCATGGCCCTCCGCGACGGCTGACCGCTCGACCGAGGGCAACCGGGCCGAGAAACGCACCATATTCGTCCATTGCTCGGCCCAGTTGTCCGCTGACGGCAGGAAACGGTCAGCTGATGCCGGCCGGGCTGTATTTCCTGGCCGACTCGACGAGCGCGTGGATGTTCTCGGCCGGGGTGATGGGCGGCAGCGCACACCCCGGTCCGAGGATCAGCCCGTCACCGGGCCGGGTGGTCTCGATCAGCTCGCGGCACGCATCCTCCACCTCGCCCGGAGTTCCGAGCGCGAGCAGGTTCGTATCGATGTTCCCGAGCAGGCATGTCTTGCCCCGGGCCGCGTCGAACAGCTGCCGCGCGTCGGTTTTGTGGTCGACCTCGAGCACCTGCGCGCCGGTCGCGATGAAGTCGTCGGTGATCTTCGCCGTGTCGCCGCAGATGTGCAGATGCAGGACGATCCCGTGCTCCTTCAGTTCATCCACCATCCGCCTCTCGTGGATCCAGGGGTAGCGCCGGTAGTGACGTGGCGAGATCATCGCCGGCCCGGCCACCGGCTCGCCGATCGAGGTCGAGTGGCCCCCGGACTCGATCAGCGCAAACGCGTAGCGGGTCGCGACGCGCCGCGCGAAGTCGAGCAGCGCGTGGATCAGCTCGTCGTCCTCGACCCGCACGAGGTCCATCATGAACTCGGTCATGCCGCGGAGCTGAGCCGCGAGGTCCATCGGTCCCTGGTCGGCCCGCGCGCAGATCCATGCCCGATCGCCGAGCTCGCGCGACAGGATCCTGGTCGCCTTGAGGATCTCGCACATCGGGAAGGCCGTGTACGGATCCGGGACCTCGAGCGAGGCGACGTCCGCGAGCGAGGTCAGTACCGGCGTACCGGCGACCGGCGCCGTGTCGTCGCGGTAGTGCGCCTCCACGCCGCACGCTTGCGCATTGCACGCCGTGCCGTTCTCGAGCAGGATCATGTCGTGGCCGAACTCGCGCCACGCCTGCAGCATCGCCTCCGCGAGCAGCTCGCCGTCGCGGAAGACCTCCGACATCGGGTGCCCGGAGGCGACTGCCGCCGGCATGAAGTTGTGCAGGTCCACCGGAACCCGGTCGACCGGGCGCAAATCGATCGCGGCACGGACACGCTCGATGCTGTCCATGCCCCGGAGGTTGCATCACGGCGTCCGAAGCGACATCCGTAGAACCCACCGCAGCGCTGTCCGCAATCACCGCGTGTGATGGACCTCCTGAAGCGCGTACACCGGCGTGTCAAGACCCTCCATCCGCGCCTTCAGCTGCAGCGCGAGATACAGCGAGTAGTGACGGGACTGGTGCAGGTTGCCGCCGTGGAACCACAGCCCCTCCTGCTGCGTCGGCTTCCACATGTTGCGCTGCTCCCCCTCCCACGGCCCGGGATCCTTCGTCGTCCCGGAGCCGAGGCCCCACACCTTCCCAACCCGGTCGGCCACATCCTGGGAGATCAGATCGGCCACGCTGCCGTTCATCGACTCGTAGCCGGTCGCGTACACGACGAGATCGGCCGGCAGCTCGGTGCCGTCCTCGAGCACGACCGCATCCTCGGTCAACCGCACGACCTGGCCCGGCTGGAGCTTGATGTCTCCGCGAGCCACCAGCTCGGAGGCGCCGACGTCGATGTAGTACCCGGACGCGCGTCGCAGGTACTTCATGAACAGCCCGGATCCGTCCTCCCCCCAGTCGTGCTGGAAGCCGGCCGCCTCGAGCCGCGCGTAGAAGTCGGCGTCACGCTCGCGGATCTCGTCGTAGACGGGAACCTGCAGGCCGGCCATGATCCGGTAGGGCAGCGACGCGAACGTCATGTCCGCCTTCTCCGTCGTCATCCCGTCGGCGACGGCCTGTTCGGAGTAGAGCCCGCCGAGCGCGACCTCCATCAGCGTTTCGGAGCGCACGACATGGGTCGAGGACCGCTGCACCATCGTCACGTCCGCGCCGTGCTCCCACAGTGCGGCGCAGATGTCGTGGGCCGAGTTGTTGGAGCCGATCACGACCGCCCGCTTGCCGCGGTACGCGTCTGGCCCGGGGTGCTGCGAGGAGTGGTGCTGGTCGCCCTTGAACACGTCCATGCCCGGGAACGCCGGCACGTGCGGGCGCCCCGACATCCCGGTCGCGAACACGAGCTGCTTGGGCCGCAGGGTCACGTCGGCGCCCTCGCGCTCGACCTCGACGATCCACTCGCCCGCCGCGTCGTCGTACCGCGCGCTCGTCGCCGTCGTCGAGCCCCAGTAGTCCAGCTCCATCACCCGCGTGTACATCTCGAGCCAGTCCGCGATCTTGTCCTTCGGCGAGAACACCGGCCAGTTCGCGGGGAACTTGATGTACGGCAGGTGGTCGTACCAGACCGGATCGTGCAGGCACAGCGACTTGTAGCGCTTGCGCCACGAGTCACCGGGGCGGGCGTTGCGCTCGACGATGATCGTCGGCACGTGCAGCTGGCGCAGGCGCGCGCCGAGCGCGATCCCGCCCTGCCCGCCGCCGATGATCACGACATACGGCTGAACCCCACACCCGAGCTCCTCGGCCTCGGCCTGCCGCTCCTCGAGCCACGACCGCCGCTCAGCCAGCGCGCCGTGCTCCACTCCCTTCGGCCGGTTCACGCCCGCGTTCTCCTCGTAGCCCTTGAGCTCGTCGAGCGCGGTCAGCAGCGTCCATGCCTTGCCGTCGATCAGCCGCAGATGACCGCTCCCCCGCCCCACCGCGGTCTCGAACGCGATCCACGCCTCGGTCACGCCGTCGGCGCTCGTCGGCTCCTCGGTCGCGCGCCAGCCGCTCGGCCGCACGCGCGAGAGCGTGTGCCCGAGCAGGTCGCAGACGCCGTCCCGCCCCTCGATGGTCGCGATGTTCCACGTGAACGCGACGAGGTCGCGCCAGTGGCACTCCTCGCCGAACAGCTCCGCGGCGGCGGCGATGTCGCCCTCCGTCAGCGCCCGGTCAAAGCCGGACAGCCACTGGTCGACGTGGGTTGCGGCGGGCGGGGCGGCGGTGCTGGACATGGTCTCTCCTCCCAGGCCGATTGGACGGTGCGGCGCCCATTCTTTCAGCGCGCCTCGCGTCCCGCCCACTCGCTAGCGTCCGGAGCTGATGAAGCTTCTCGCCGACCCCCCGAACGTCGTGCTGCGCGAGGACCGCGAGGGCAACCGCTTCGTCGTGCTCTCGTTCCCGTACGAGCGCGCGCTCGTCGAGCTCGTCCGCACGATCCCGTTCCGGCGCTTCGACTGGGACCGGCGCGAGTGGTCGGCGCCGGCCGTCGACCTGTCGGGGATCAAGGTCGCGGAGGTGCTCGAGCGCTACCCCGAGCTGAGCGTCGATCCCCAGGTCGAGCGGTGGCTGGCCGGGATCAAGCAGCGCTGGATCGGGCACGTGCGGACCACCCGCCACGACGGCCGCGGCTGGTTCGTGCTCGACACGCTCGCGGGACCGGTGCCGAGCGAGCTGATCGACACCGCGCGCGAGCACGACGGCAGCCTGCTCGTGCCGCTCACCGCCGACGCCGTGCGGGTCCTGCGCGAGCAGCGGTCGGGCCACCTGAGCGCCGCGGCCGAACGCTGCGCCGCGATCATCGAGGCCGGCGAGACGCCCGCTCCCGCGCGGCTTGTCTGGTTCCGGGGCCTGAACGGCGAAGAGCTCCGGCTCGAGGTCGTGTGGGACCCGGACATCGGCTCCGCGTTCGAGCAGCTGCCGGGAGCCGAGGGCACCCGCACGGTCCCGCTCGACCCATGGCTCGTCGAGGAACTCGACGCGTTCGTCGCGCGGCACGATGTCGAGGTCGATCCGGTCGCGGCGCACTTCGTCGCGCGGCTGCTGGACGAGCGCCGCGAGGCGGCTGATGCGATCCGCCGCTCTCGCGCCCAGCACGCGGACCCGCTCTCCGACACCGCCGGCGCCCTCGGCGGCACGCTCGCCCCGTTCCAGTGGGCGGGCGTCCGCTACGTGCTTGATGCGCGCGGCGCGTTCCTCGCCGACGAGCAGGGCCTCGGCAAGACCGTCCAGGCGCTCGCCGCGCTCGAGGCCGACGATGCGTTCCCGGCGATCGTCGTGTGCCCCGCGTCGATGAAGCTCGGGTGGGAGCGCGAGGCGCACAAGTGGCTCCCGCACCGGTCGGTCGCCGTCGTCGAGGGACGCACGGCCGTCCCGCCCCGCGCGGACATCCGGATCCTCAACTACGAGATCGTCGCCCACCACCGCCAGGCGCTCGCCCGCGCGCGCCCGCACGCGCTCGTCGTCGACGAGTCCCACTACTGCAAGAACCCGAGCGCGAAGCGCACGCAGGCCGTCCGCGCGCTCGCGGCGGCCGTGCGCGAGAACGGTCTGAAGCTCGCGCTGACCGGCACCCCGGTGCTCAACCACGCCGAGGAGCTGATCGCCCAGCTACGGGTGATCGGCCGCCTCGAGGAGTTTGGCTCCGGTGCCCGCTTCGCCCAGAAGTTCCGCGGCGGGATGAGCGAGGAGCGCCTGCACTGGCACCTGCGCCGGCATTGCTTCGTCCGGCGGCTGAAGGCCGACGTGCTGCCCCAGCTGCCGCCCAAGCGCCAGGTCGTCGTGCCGGTCGCGCTCACGAACGAGTCCGAGTACCGCGTCGCCGAGCTCGACGTGATCGAGTGGCTGCGCCTGCAGCCACTCGACCTCTCGGAGCTGAACGCGCGGATCGCGGCGACGCTGCGCGCCGAGCGCCTCGCGCAGCTCGGGACGCTGCAGCGCCTTGCCGCCCGCGGCAAGCTCGCGGCGGCGCTCGGCTGGATCGAGGACTTCCTCGTCTCCGGCGAGCCGCTCGTCGTGTTCGCCCGTCACATCGAGGTGCAGGAGGCCGTCCTGACCCGCTTCCCGGACGCGCTGCACCTGCTCGGATCCGATTCGATCACCGACCGCGAGGCCGCGATCGCGGCGTTCCAGGATCCGGCCGGACCCCAGTTGATCGGCGGCGCGACCCGGGTCGCCGCCCAGGGCATCACGCTCACCCGCGCCTCGAACGTCGCGTTCCTCGAGCTCGAGTGGACACCCGCGATGCACGATCAGGCCGAGGATCGCTGCCACCGGATTGGCCAGCGCGACGCCGTCACCGCGTGGTACCTGCTCGCGGCGAATACGATCGACGAGACGATGGCACGGCTGATCCAGAGCAAGCGGGCCCACGTCAGCGCCGTCACCGACGGCCGCACGGTCGGCGGCGAGGGGCTTGTCGAGGCCGTCGTGCGCGAGCTGCGCGACGGCAAGCCGTTCCAGCACCTGCGCCTCGTCGGCCGTCTGTGAGGCGTGGCCGTCGCCCGGATCGCCTGTTCGGATAATCCGAACAGGCAGCCATGACAACATCGCCGGTATCGTGGCCCAATGGCCGCGTGGCGAACGATTCTGATCGCGTGCGCTGCCTCTGCGGGCGCGGTGCTGTGCGCCCCTGCGAGCGCGCTTGGCGCGCACTACTACCTGGCGCTCGGTGACTCGCTGGCGCAGGGCTGGGAGGCACCGCCGACGCGGCCGACCAGCGGCTACGTCGATGACCTGTTCGCGCGGCGGCGCGCCCGCCGGCACGACCTGCGGCTCGTCAACATCGCCTGCCTCGGCGCGACGAGCGCGACGCTGCAGTCCGGCGATCTGTGCACCGGCCCCGCCGGGCCCCAGCTCAGCCGCGCCGTCCGGTTCCTGCGCGCGCACCGGCGCGCGATCGACCTCGTCACGATCGACATCGGCGGCAATGACATCGGCGCCGCCTGCGGCACCGGTACCACGATCACGCTGCCGTGCGTGCGCTCGGCGCTCGCGCGCACACGCACGAACGTGAGGGCGATCGCCAAGGCGCTGCGCGCGGCCGCCGGCCCGGGCACGCCGATCATCGCGATGAACTACTACGACCCGGGGCTCGCCCTGTGGCTCCAGGGCGGCGCGATGCGCGCGCTCGTCCCCGAGACCCTGCAGGTCGTCGACCTGCTCAATCGGACACTGGCCGCCGCGTACGCGGCCGGCGCGATCCCGGTGGCCGACGTCGCCACGGCATTCGCGACCCATGACCTGACGCATACCACGACGCTTCCCGGCGCCGGCCGGGTGCCGGTCGCCGTCGCGAACATCTGCCGCTACACCGGCAACTGCCAGCAGCCTCAGAATCCCCACGCCACGCCGGCCGGCTATCGCGTGATCGCAGACGCGTTCATGCAGACGCTGCGTCCAGCGCGTTGAGGTACGGGCCGAGTTCCTCGGCCGCGATCTTGTGCTCAGCCGGCCACGGTGCCTGGCCGTACAGCTCGGTGTGCCAGCCGATCCCCTCGATCACGCGCGCGACGAGATACAGGGGCCGCTCGCCGGTCAGCAGCGTCCCGCGGATCACCGGCTCAAACGGCGGCGGGCGCTCGCCGGCGCCGGCGAGGTGGGCGATTCCGGCGGCGGCGGTGTCGGCCTGCTGAGCGCCGATTCCGCCGTGCTTGACCGGGAAATCCGTGACGTCCCCGGCGGCGAACACGCGCCCCTGGGTGTCGAGCACCCGGCAGCGATCGTCGACGGGGACGAACCAGCTCGTCCCCGCGGGCAGCCCCGGCACGGCCGGCCCCGTGACCCGCGGCACGGTGACGATCCGCTGCGCCTCGAGCTCGCGCTCGCCGAAGGTCACGCGCTGGGGTGCCGGCACGCGCGCGACGACGCCGGTGTGCAGGTCGATGCCGGCGTCGATGAGCAGCCGCTCGGTGGCCTCGCCGGCGGCCTGCCCGAACACCTTCAGCGGCCGCGCCTCGGGCGTGATGAACGTGATCCGCACCGCGCGGCCGGACCGCCGCGCGTGCGCCGCGGTCAACAGCGCGAGCTCGTACAGCGGGATCGGCCACACCGGCCAGTCGGGGAGCACGAACGCGACGCTCGTGGTCTCGCCCGTGTCGATCTCGTGCACGATCGTCTCGAAGCGCTCGGCGGCGCCGCGGTCGGAGAACAGCTGCGCGTGCTCGTACGGCGAGGATTCGCGCGCTCCGAGCGCGACGAGCATCGCGTCGAACGGCAGCTCCTCGCCGTGGCTGGTGTGGGCGACGCGCGCCTCGGCGTCCACCCGCACGAGCCGGTCCCTGACCCACGAGGCCTGGGCGCCGACGACGATCCGCTCGAGCGAGTAGCGGCTCGGCCGCGCCGGCGCGAACGGTTCGAGCACGGCGAGCGGGCGGCAGACGAGCTCGTCCTCGGGACTGAGCAGCGTCACCGCGACACGATCGCCCGCCAGGCGGCGCAACCGCAACAGACCTTCCACACCTGCGATCCCCGCACCGCAGATGACCACCTTGAACTCAGCTATCGCCGTCAGCGCTCCTTGATCGCAGCCGGCGGAGCCTACCGGCAACCGGCCGCACGGGTCACCCGATCGCGGCGCGAAGCGATCCGAGTCCGTCGCCGAGCACGAGCGCGGCGTGCTCCGGCAGCACCGCGCCGGTCCTGCTCGCCGTCACGAGGAGGTTTCCATCGCCGCGGCCGCCTTGCTGCCCTCGATCCTGATCCACGGCAGCCGCGCGTCGAGCCAGCGCGGCAGCCACCACGTCCGCTCACCGAGCAGCTCGAGCACAGCGGGGAGCAGCACGCAGCGCACGACGATCGCGTCGAGGAACACGGCGGCCGCCAGGCCGAAGCCGAACTCCTTGACCGCGCGCTCGTTGCCGAGCATGAACGAGAGGAAAACGCACACCATGATCGCGGCGGCGGCGCTGATCACACGGCCCGTGTACGCGATCCCGTCGGCCACCGCCCGCGAGGCATCGCGGGTCCGTACCCATTCCTCGCGGACGCGGGAGATCAGGAAGACCTCGTAGTCCATCGACAGGCCGAAGACGACCGCGAACATCAGCACCGGGATCCACGGCTCGACCGGGCCGGGCGAGACCCCGAGAACGCTCGCGAACCACCCGTCCTGGAAGACGAGCACGGTGACGCCGAGCGCCCCGCCGATGCTGAGCAGGTTCATCAGGCCGGCCTGTATCGGGATCACGAGCGATCGGAAGATGACGCCCAGCAGCAGCATCGAGACCACGACGACGATCCCGATGAACAGCGGCAGCTTGCTCGAGAGGACCGCCGCGAAGTCGATCGAGCCGGCGGTGAAACCGCCGACGAGCGCTTGCACGCCGAGCGCGTGCTTGAGCGGGGGCAGCACGTCGTGGCGCAGGTGGTTGACGAGGTCGGTCGTCGCCTGGGCCTGCGGCGCCGAGCGTGGATACGCCTCGATCACCGCGACCTTTCCCGACGGGCCGAGCCGCGGCGGCGTCACCGCGACGATGTCGGGGGTCCGCGCGACGGCCGCGCGCAGCGCCGGCACGGCGGTCGCGGCCTGGCTCGGGTCCTGCATCACGATCGCGACCAGCAGCGGGCCGTTGAAGCCTTCGCCGAAGCCGCGCGAGAGCAGGTTGAAGGCGCGGTACGTGCTCGTGTTCGCCGGATCGTTGCCGGCGTCGCTCGAATCGAGCCGCAGCGACAGCATCGGCACGAGTGCCAGCAGCATCACCGCGAGCGCCGCCAGCGCCAGGGTCCGGGGACGCGATTGCACCATCAGGCTCCAGCGGCGCCATGCGGACTCGCGGGGCGGGGCTCCGTCCGCATGCCGGCGCCGTGCCCAGACGCCGGGGCGGGCGATCCTGGCTCCGTAGCGCGACAGCATCGCGGGCAGCACCGTGAGCGAGGCGGTCATCGTCAGCAGCACCGCCAGCACCGACGCGACCGACAGCCCATACAGGAAGTTCACGCCGATCGCGAACATGCCCAGCAGCGCGATGATCACCGTCGTGCCCGCGAGCAGGATCGCGCGGCCCGACGTGTCCATCGCCTCGACCACGGACGTGGACACGTCGCCCGTGCGCGTGTAGTTCTCGCGGAAGCGGGTCACGATGAAGAGCGCGTAGTCGACGCCGACGCCGAGCCCGATCATCACCGCGAGCTCGGGGGCGACGTTGGCCATGTCGGTGATGTGGGTCGCGAGACCAACGAGGCCGATCCCGGTGATCAGGCCGAGTCCGGCCGTGACCAGCGGCATCCCGGCCGCGAGCAGCGAACCGAACGTCAGCAGCAGGATCACGAGCGCGGCGATCACGCCGACCGTCGTCGCCGGCCCGATGTTGAAGCCCTCGGCCTGCTCGATCACCTGACCGCCGGCGGCGAGCTGCAGCCCGCGCACCTTGATCGCGTTGATGGCGTTCAGAACCGGCGCGCCGGTGTTGTTGGGCAATAGGTTCGCGCGCCTGTCGTAGTTGATCGTCGCGAACGCGGTGCGCTGATCGCGCGAGACCTGGACCTCCCCGGCGGGGCTGTACGGGCTGATCACGCTGACGACGTGCGGCATCTTCTGCACGCGCGCGAGCAGCGGCTCGATCGCCGCTCGGACCTGGGGCGAGGTGACGGTCCCCGACGGCGTGTGCCAGACGATCGTGTCGACGTCGCCGCTCTGCGCCTTGAACTCCTTGTTCAGGAGGTCGACGACGCGCTGCGCCTCGGTGCCGGGCAGGCCGAAGTTGTTCGCGTACTGGCGTCCGACCGCGCCCGCGACCACGGTCGTGACGACCGCGACCGCGATCCAACCGAGAATCACCCAGCGGCGATGCGCCATGCACCACCGGGTCAGTCCGATCATCGTGCGGCTCCGTGGATGTGTATGGACGTACTTGCACTGTACCGGCCGAGTTTTGACCGCTTTGTGAACTGCGTCCCACTCGTCCGCGACCCGGCCCCCACCGGCAGTGCTAGGTTCCACGCGTGGGAGCGATTGGCGTCTGCACCCCCCGACGGGACTCTGAGCCGAAGGTCCGCGGCACGACGAGGTTCGCCGCGGATCCCCCGATGGCGGGGTTGCTGCACGCGCGTCTCGTCCTCGCTCACGAGGCCCACGGGCGGATCGCCGCGATCGACGCCGAGGCGGCGCGCGCGCTGCCCGGCGTGGTCAGCGTGCTCACCGCGCGCGAGTTGCCGATCGTCGCGAGCGGGTCGGGACGGATGTACGAGCCGCTCGCGCGCGAGGAGGTCGTGTACGCCGGCCAGCCGGTCGCGATCGTGGTCGGCGAGAGCGAGGCCGCGGCGCAGGACGGCGCCGAGCGCGTCGAGGTCGCCCTCGACCCGCTCGAGCCGGTGCTCGACCTCGCGGCCGCGGCCCGGCCGGGGTCAGCGCCCGCGCGCACGACGACGCCCGCCGGCGGGGCGGGATCGGACATCGGCGATGCCCACGCCTCGGTCGCCGCGGGCGGTCTCGGCGACGCGGAGGAGCTGTCCGAGAACGTGCGCGGGACGGCTCAGATCGACCACGGCGACGTCGATGCGGCGCTCGCGGCCAGCGACGTCGTCGTGCGCGGCAGGTTCACGACGCCCTGGGTCTACCAGGGGTACCTCGAGCCCCAATCCGGCACCGCGTGGCTTGAACCCGACGGCGAGCTCGTCGTCTCGAGCGCGACGCAGTCGCCGTTCTCGACGCGCGACTCGCTCGCGAAGCTGTTCGGGCTGCCGGTCGAGCGGGTCCGCGTCCGGACGACGACGCTCGGCGGTGCGTTCGGCGGCAAGATGATGATCGTCGAGCCGCTCGTCGCCGCGGCGGCGCTGACCTTGCGCCGGCCGGTCAGGCTCGCGATGACGCGCAGCGAGGACATCGCGGCGACCAACCCCGCCGGCGCCGAGCTGCTCGAGCTCGAGCTCGGCGCGACTGCGGGTGGTGAGCTGACCGGGATTCGCGCGCGGGTACTGGTCGATCGTGGCAGCAACGCCGACTTCGGCATCGAGTCGATCGCGGCGATGCTCACCGCCGGGCCGTACCGCTGGCAGGCGCACCGCCTGACCGCGCTCGGCGTCGCGACCAACCGGGTGACGTTCGGGGCGTATCGCGCGCCCGCGGCAGCGCCGGCGGCGTTCGCGGTCGAGTCGCTGATCGACGAGCTCGCGGCACGGCTGGCGATCGATCCGCTCGAGCTGCGGCTGCGCAACGTCGCCGTCGAGGGGGATCGCGCTCCCTCGGGCCAGCGGTTCCCCGTGTTCGGCGCGCGGGCGTGCCTCGAGCGCGTGGCCGACCATCCGCTGTGGGCGCGGCGCGGCGAGCTGCCCGCCGGCGAGGGCGTTGGCATCTCGCTCGGATGGTGGCCAGGCGGCTACGAGCCCGCCGCCGCCGTCTGCCGCCTCGACGCCGACGGCAACCTGACGGTCGTCACCGGCGCGGCGGACATGACCGGCGTCGAGAACGCGTTTGCCGTGATCGCGGCGGAGGCGTTCGGGGTCGAGCCCGCGCGCGTGCGCGTCGTCCGGGCCGACACCTCGAGCGCGCCATACGCGGGCACGAGCGGCGGCAGCAAGGTCACCTACACGGTCGGCCGCGCGGTCGAGCGCGCGGCCGTCGAGGCCCGCGAGCGGCTGCTCGCGGTCGCGGCTCAGGAGCTCGAGATCGCGCCCGAGGACCTCGAGATCGTCGACGGCTCGGTCCGGCCCGCGGGCGTGCCGGCGAAGGCGGTGCCGATCGAGCAGCTCGCCGCGAAGATCCTGACCTTCGGCAGCCCACATCCGCCCGTCGAGGGCCATGGCCGCGTCGCGCTGTCGCCGGCCCCGCAGGCCGCCGCCCACCTCTCGCACGTGCGTGTCGATCCCGAGACCGGCGCGGTCACGGTCCTCGGGCACGTGATCGCCCAGGACGTCGGCCGCGCGCTCAACCCGGCCCTCGTGCAGGGCCAGATGCACGGCGGAACCGCCCAGGGACTTGGCTGGGCGCTGTTCGAAGAGCTCGCCTACGACGCGCACGGCCAGCAGGTGGCCGGGACGTTCGTCGACTATGCGCTACCGAGCGCGAGCGTCGTACCGCCGATCGATGCTCTGATCGTCGAGGTGCCCGCGCCCGAGGGACCGTTCGGCGCCAAGGGCGTCGGCGAGGCTCCGGTCGTCGGCGTGCCGGCCGCGGTCGCGAACGCCGTCGCGGCCGCCACCGGTGGCGTGCGGCTGCGCGAGCTGCCGATGACCCCAGAGCGCGTCTGGCGCGCGATGGGTAATTGAGCCACGCAAACTTCTTCCCGCTATCCGGGAATAACTTTGCGTGCTAGCGGATGAGCGCCGACGCGAGCGCCGTCCACTGCGCGCGCGGGATCCCGCGCGCGCCGAGCGGCTGCACGCACACGTGGTCGGCTCCCGCCTCGATGTGTGCGCGGGCGACGGCGGCCACGTCCTCGGCGCTGCCGTGCGGGATGACCGCGTCGATCAGGCGGTCCGATCCACCGTCGGCGATGTCCCGCTCGGTCAGGCCGATCCGCAGCAGGCTGCTCGTGTAGTTGCGCAGCGCGAGGTAGAGCTGGGCGTAGCGGCGGGCGGTCGCGCGGGCGCTGCCCGGGTCGCTGTCGAGCACGCAGGCGAGCTCGGGGGCGAGTAGCGCGTCCTCGCCGAGCCTCCCCCGCGCGTCGCGGGTGTGATCGACGGGCACGAAGTAGGTGTGGGCGCCGGCGGCGCGCTCGGCGCTGAGCGCGAGCATCTTCGGCGCCAGGGCTGCGAGGCAGCGCCGGTCGCGCGGGATCGGCGCCGGCGCTCCGTCGATCCCGTCGAGGAACGCGCGCATCGTGCTCAGCGGCTTGGAGTAGTCGCTCGTCGCCTCCGGATGGCCGATCCCGATGCCGACGAGCAGCCGATCGGGGAACTCCGCGGACAGCTGCGCATATTCGGCGGCGAGCCGGGCGGGCTCGTTCTGCCAGACGTTGACGATCCCCGTCGCGACGACGAGGCGATCGGTCGCTGCGAGCAGCGGGCGCACGTGGGGCAGATGCGGCGAGCCGCCGAGCCAGAACGTGCCGTAGCCGAGGCTCTCCGCGAGCCTCGCCGCCTCGCCCGCGTTCTCCTCGCCGATCTGGCGGTACGAGGTCCACACGCCGTACTGGCCGAGATTCATCCGCAACAGCGTTGCAGATGGTGTGAGGGAAGCAGTGTCAGCAGCGATTGAGAGAGTCGAACTCTCACCGCTCGTGATCTCGAGCGGGGTCGGATGCGTGAGCTAGGGATGGCACCCGCAATGCCGCCACCGGACGGACCAATCGCCTATCAGCATTATCAATCCAGCGGCGCGTTCGGGCACCCGAACTCAGATACGGCAGCGATCCGGGCAAACTACCGATTTTTGGATCCGATGTTTGTGACAGGACGCCGTCGCGGCGCGCCGAATAGCTCGGGATGGCGACCGTGAGCACCATGCCCGCGATCGGCGTGATCCGGGAGGGCCCGCTGCACGCCGCGCTCAAGTCGGTGCTCGCACGACCCGGTGACCGCGTCGAGGTCGCCGTCGGGCGCTATGTGATCGACCTCGTCCGCGCCGATGGCGAGCTCGTCGAGGTGCAGACCGGCGGCTTCGGGCCGCTCGGGCCCAAGCTCGATGCGCTCCTCGACGAGCACCGCGTGCGGATCGTCTACCCGGTGGCGGCCGAGCGCCGGATCGTGCGCGTCGACGAGGACGGGGTCGTCGGCGGTGTGCGGCGCTCGCCGCGCCGGTCGAGCGCGCTCGAGGTGTTCGACAAGCTCGTCGCGTTCCCGGCGCTGCTCACACACCCCCACCTCGTGATCGAGGTGCTGCTGCTGCGCGAGGACCATGTCCGCGGCTCCTCGCCGGTGCGATCGCGCCGGCGCACGCGCGACCCGGGCCAGCGGCGGCTCGTCGAGGTGCTCGATCGGATCGAGCTGCGCGGCCGCGATGACATCGTGGCGCTGCTGCCCGCGCTGCCCGAGCCGGCGTTCAGCACGCGCGAGCTCGCGTCGGCAGCGGGCTGCGGCGTCGTGCTCGCACAGCGGATCGTCTACTGCCTGCGGATACTCGAGATCGTCGCGCCCGCCGGCAGGCGGGGGCGCGCACCGCTGTACGCCTACGCGGCGAGCGTGATCGCCGGATAGGCCCGGCGATACTCGTCGAGCAGCTCCTCGAGCGGCAGGTCGTCGAACGTGCCGTGGTCGGTGAGGTACTCCATGTACCGCGACCCGTCGCCTGAGAATGCGTGCAGCAGCGCGTCGGACTCGCCGTCGAACTCGAGCGGCGGCACGCCGAACCGCGCACACAGCTCGGCGTTGAACGCCGGACTCGCCTTCAGCCAGCGCCCGCCGATGAACAAGACGCTGTAGCCGTGATAGACAAACAGGTCCGTCCCCATCTGCTCGCGCAGCCGGTCGGACTGCAGATGGTTCCTGACGTCGGCGAACCCGAGCCGGGCCGGGATCCCGCGGGCGCGCGCCGCGGCGCTGAGCAGCACCGCCTTCGGCACGCAGAAGGCGCGCCCGGCTTCGAGGACCGCGCTCGCGCGGTACGCTCCCGCGTCCATCGGCATCTGGTAGGGGTCGTATCGGATCTCGTCGCGCACGGCTGCGAACAGGCGCCGGGCGATCTCCGCATCGCGCTCAGCCTCCGCGCACGCGCGCTCGACGAATGCCGTGACCGCGGGGTGCGTCGTATCCATGAACGCGGTCGGGGCGAGATCACGGTCCGTCGGCGGACCGTTCGCGGCGGTGTCGGGGCGTGTCGGCATCGCCGAGATGATGGCATCAAGACACGCCCACACCGAACGCGGTTCTGCCGGATGGGCCACGGTAGTCGCTACGGATGCGGTCCGCGGCGCTGAGTGGTTCATTCGAGCGACGAGGTCTGTCCGGCCACGAGAGCGCCGACGACGGACACTCGAGCTCTGCGCAGCGGTAACAGAGGAGGCACGATGCGCCAGTTTCGTCGTGGCATGAGCCGTGCGTCGTTGGTCGTGATCATGGTCGCGCTCGGGAGCGCCGCCGCAGCGGCCGCGATGATCGGGGTGATCGGCCCCGGCCTTGGGATCGTCAACAACGGCCGCCACCTGACCCCGTACGGCACGCTCGCGAAGGTCGGCAATGTCCCCACCGGGGGCGCCGTCACACCGGACGGGCGGTTCTACTGGACCGTCTCAGCGGGATCCGGGTTCAACGATGTGCGCATTCTGTCCGTCGCGACGTCGAAGGTGATCCAGGTGCTGCCGCTGCCGGGTGCCTCGGGTGGGATCGCCGTCGACCCGCGCGGCGGGCTCATGTACGTCTCCGGACTGGCGAACTCGACGAACGCCGCCACCTCGCGACCGTCGCTGCCGGGCGCCGGCGGCGATGTCATTCACGTGTTCAGTTACACGCGCACGACCGGCAAGGCGCATGAGCTCGCGCCGATCGCCGTCCCACCGCCGTCGTTCGCGAAGCCTCCCCAGGACTTCCCGGTCGCGCGCACGAAGACGCTTGCGTACCCCGAGCACCTCGCGATCTCCTCGAGCGGGCGGACGCTGCTCGTCCCGCTCGGCCTCGCGTCCGCTGCGGCGATCGTCGACGTCGCCAGCCACCGCGTCCGCTACGTCGCGACCGGCGACTACCCGTATGGCGCCGCGATCCTCCCGGACGGCCGGCGCGGCCTCGTGACCAACGAGGCGCCCGGGACCGTCTCGGTGATTGATCTCGCGGCAGCTCGCAAGCTGAAGGACATCGTCACGGGCGGTCATCTGGCGCATCCTGAGGCGGTGCTCGCGCCGCCCGGCGGCCGCGCGTTCGTGACCGTGACCGACCGCGACACGGTCGCGGTGATCGACACCCAGACGCTGCGCGTCGAGCGCTATCTGAACGTCGGCAACCCGGGCGGCATCGGCACCTCGCCTGACGCGCTCGCGATCACGGCCGACGGGCGCCGCCTGCTCGTGGCGCAGGCCGGTACCGACGAGGTGTCGGTCTTCGGCGTCCCGTCGCGTCGCGGCGCCGGCTTCGCGCTGGAGGGGCGGATTCCGCTCGCGCGGTATCCGACCGATGTCCAGGTGACGGCCGGCGCGCATCCGAAGCTCCTGTGGCTGAGCGCGAAAGGGCTCGGCACGGGCCCCAACCCGAACGGGCCGAGTCCGTTCAACTCCGGCGCGCTCGGGCAGAGCACGACCCCGACCCAGTTCCTCCCGTACATCACCGACGGTGACACGGGCGTCGCGCCGATGCCCACGACCCAGCAGCTCGTGGCGCTGACGCGGAAGGCCGATGTCCAGGTGGTGCCCGCCAACCACGTCGCGACGCCGCCGGCCGGGACGCCGCTGCGCGCCGGCGGCCCGATCAAGTATGTCTTCTTCATCGTTCGCGAGAATCGGACGTACGACCAGATCCTCGGCGACGACACCCGCGGGGACGGCGATCCGAAGCTGACGCTGTTCGGCGCGAAGACGACCCCGAACCTCCACGCGCTCGTCAAGCGCTTCCCGTTGATCGACCACTTCTACGCCGATTCCGAGGCGTCGATGCAGGGGCACCAGTGGACCTCAGCGGGCAACATCAACGACTTCACCGAGAAGAACTGGAATCAGATCGGCTCGCCGTTCGGCTCCTACGGCGCCCGCGGCCGCCCGCTCGAGCCAGGGCTGCTCGCGGTCAGCTGGCCGAAGAACGGCTACCTGTTCGACCAGGCGCTGCGCCAGGGGATCTCGTTCTTCAACTACGGCGAGATCTTCGCGGGCGACACCCCGCTGCCGAACGCCAAGGTCGCGCTGATCGCACATCTGCCTGACGTCGACCGCAGCGCTGCCGACCAGGCGGAGGCGCTCGCGAAGTTCAACCACTCCGACCTCGGGCCGGGCGTCAACGGCTGCTTCCCGAACGCGGCCTACGCGGCGACCGACGACGTCCTGACCGGCAAGAGGGTGTTCGACTCAACGCTGCCGCCCGGTGCGCCCGCGGGGGCCGAGTCGCGCGTGGACTGTTTCCGCAGCCATTTCGCCACGCAGCTGGCCGCGGGCCAGGTGCCCGCGTTCAACTACATCACGCTTCCCAACGACCACACTCAAGGCCTCACGGCAGGCTCGCGCACGCCGCAGGCGATGATCGCCGACAACGACCTCGCGAGCGCACAGATCGTCGACACGATCTCGCACTCGTCGATCTGGGCCCACAGCGCGATCTTCATCGTCGAGGACGACTCGCAGGACGGCGCCGACCACGTCGACGCCCACCGGACGGTCGCCGCCGTCGTCAGCCCGTACGCGAAGCCCGGGGCGGTCGTCCACACGCGCTACGACCAGCTGTCGATGCTCCGCTCGATGGAGCTGATCCTCGGCATGCGGCCGCTGTCGCTCAACGATGGGCTCGCGACGCCGATGTACGACGTGTTCCGGTCGACGCCTGCCAGCCTGGCGCCGTACGACGCGCTGCCCGAGACGCAGGATCTGCTCGCGACGAATCCAGCCGGCACCGCCGGTGCGAAGCTGTCGGCCGCGCAGGACTTCCGCGACCTCGACGCCGTCCCGCAACACACGCTCGACAACATTCTGTGGATGTCGGTGCACGGGCCGAAGTCAACGCCGCCCCCGGTCGGCCCCAATGCGACCGCCGGGAGCGACGAGAGCTAAACCTCCGCTCTACTTGACCTCGTCGATCACCTCGTACACGCCCGAGACGTGCTCGTTCTCGACGAACGCCGAGAGACGATCGACCCGCGCGGTCTCGACCGCGTCGGCCTCTTCGCGCCAGCGGCGGTAGTCCTCGATGCTCATGTCGAACAGGCCGAATGAGATGACCTCGTCCTCGTCTCTGATGTTGCGGGCGTGATACGCGCTGCGGAACCCCGGCGGGCGGTCACCGTCGGACTCCCAGGCCCCACGGAACTCCTCCCATGCGCCCGGCTTCAAGCGCCGGGCTGTGAACATGACGATCACCTGCTCACCTCCGTCTCGTCGCGGGCACACTTGACTGCCGCGCCGATCATTGCATGGCGCAGCGACGCGTGCCCGGTATGGCCTGACCGCGGGCTGATGACCTGCTGATCCGGCAGATCGTTGAGCGCGGCGGGCTACGCGCCTGGATCCGACCGCGACCACAGCCGCTCCCGCAGTCCCGAGGCGCGCGCGACCGGGCGCGCGACCGCCGCCCGGATCGTCTCCTCCTCGCCGACGACGACCAGCCGGTGGCGCGCGCGTGTGACCGCGGTGTACAGCAACTCGCGCGTGAGAATGCGCGAGTGCGGCGGCGGGAGCAGGACCGCGGCGGTGTCGAACTGCGAGCCCTGGCTCTTGTGGATCGTCATCGCGTAGACGGTCTCGACCGCGCCCAACCGAAGTGGACTGAAGTGCAACAACTCCCCGCCGCGCTCGAACACGGCGCTGACGTGGTCGCCGCCCTCGCGCACGATCACGCCGGTGTCGCCGTTGTACAGCCCCAGCTCGTAGTCGTTCTCGGTGATCAGCAGCGGGCGCCCGACGAAATCGCGCTGGTCGAGATCGAGCTCGCGCTCCGCATCTGCGAGCCAGCCCTGCAGCCGCGTCGTCCAGGTGCTGACGCCGTGCGGGCCGGCGCGGTGTGCGCACAGCAGCCGGAACGTGCCGAGTGCGCGCAGGGCATCGACGGCGGCACCCGCGCGGGCCGCGGCGAGTACGGCGCGGCCGGCCGACAGCGCCCCCTCCACGACCGGGCGTAGCTCGGCGTGCTCGTCGGCGTGCTCGCCGTCGACGGGCAGCCACAGGATCTCATCCGGCGCGCTCGCCTGGAGCGCCGCGATCGCGGCGTCGGCGTCGCCGCTGCGAATCGCTTCGGCGAGCGTCGCGATCGCGCTGCCATAGCGGTGCACGCGCTCGAGCACGACGATCCCGCTCGCGAGCCGCCCTGCTCCGACCGCGTCGGTCCGCCGGTCGGCGGCCGGCCCGACGATGTCCCCGAGCACGACGCCCGCCTCGATCGACGCGAGCTGGCCCGGATCTCCGACGAGGATCAAGCGGGCACCCACGCGCACCGCCTCGACGAGGCGCGCCATCAGCGACAGCGACACCATCGAGGTCTCATCGACGATCACGAGGTCGTGCGGCAGCCGGTTCTCGCGATCGTGCGCGAAGCGGCTGTGGCTGCCCGGTCGCCACCCGAGCAGCCGGTGCAGCGTCGAGCCGCGCAGGCCGCGTAGCAGCGCCCGCGTGCGCGCGTCGACGTCGAGCCGCGCGGCCTCCTCGTGGACGGCCTCCTGCAGGCGCGCGGCGGCCTTGCCGGTGGGCGCGGCAAGCGCGACGAGCGGCGGCCGGCGCTCGTCCGCCGCCGCCTGCTCGGCGAGCAGCGCGACGATCCGCGCAACGGTCGTCGTCTTGCCGGTTCCGGGCCCACCCGCGATCACCGCGAGGCAGTGCGTGAGCGCCGCCCGTGCGGCGCGGGCCTGGCGGTCGCCCGGCGCGCTCGTGAACAGGCGCTCGATCGCCGCCGCGGCCGTGTCCGAGCCGACACCATCACCCGGCTCGCCCGCGGCGAGGTCCTGGAGGTCCGCGGCGACGCGCCGCTCCTCGCGCAGGTAGCGATCGAGGTAGAGACGCGTCCCGATCAGATGCAGCGGCCGGTCGCGGTCGTCTTCGGACACCGCGACCAGCGGGCTCGCCCGCAGCGCAGCGGTCCACGCGTCCACGGTCGGCCACGGCAGCGCACCGAGGTCGACGGGCTCCTCGGACTCGACCGTCGCCGTCTGCGCGATCGTCGCGAGGTCGACGAACATGTGGCCGAGGCGCGGCCCGCGCACCGCGAGTGCGATCGCCAGCCGGACCGCCTCGCCGTCCTCGCCCGCGAGCCGCGCGAGGCGCTCCGCGACGTGTACGTCCGCGGGCGAGAGCAGCTCGATTGCGTTGAACGCGCGCAGCAGGCCCGTCGCGCCGGCGACCCGGCGGGCATCGAACGGATCAAGGAGCGGTGTCAGGTCGCTCGCGCTCACGCCGCCGCCCCCCGATCGAGCACATCGCTCAGCTCGATCACGAGCGCTCCCGCCGGCCGCCACGCAAACACTCCGCACCGCGACCCGTCGACGGTCGGCGACTCCGCGCCGGTCATCCCGCGCAGGAACAGGTACAGCACGCCCGCCAGATGCTCGTCGGGGTCGTACCCGCGCTGGCGCCAGCGCAGGTAGCGGTGCAGCGCGACCGTGTACAGCAGCGCCTGCAGCGAGTAGTGGGCGCGGCTCATCTCGGCACCCAGCACCGCGGGCCGGTAGTGGCCGACGGTCAGCTCCTCGTCGATCGGGCCGAGCCAGTTCGTCTTGTAGTCGACGATCGCAAAGCGCGGCCCCTCGAGGCGGATCACGAGGTCGATGCTCCCGGTGAGAAAGCCGCGGACGGTCGAGCGCAGCGCCGGATCCTCGAGCCGCTCCGCATAGCCCGCGAGCGGGTCGTCGGGACCGAGGTGGGCCCGCAGCGTCGCGGCGATCGCCGCCAGCGTCAGCCGCCCGCTCGGGTCATCGCCGCCGACGAGCGGGAGCTCGAACTCGAGCTCGTCAAGCCGCTCGGAGCGCCGGACATCGCGCAGGCTGATCCCGTCGACGAGCTCGCCGAGCGGTGTCTCGATCGCGGCCCGCAGACCGGCGACCGCGGCCGCCCCGTCGCCGAGATCGAGCGTGCGCCGCGCACGCACGCGTGCGATCTGCT
>Ga0335069_10002807_pt1 | contig 26646 bp, 13 predicted proteins | sample Lox_Sample_11_FD_206714 | JGI IMG/M metagenome (GOLD analysis project Ga0335069, IMG submission 206714) | Soil microbial communities from Loxahatchee National Wildlife Refuge, Florida, United States - Lox_Sample_1.1 | ecosystem: Environmental > Terrestrial > Soil > Wetlands | place: USA...
CGAGGAATCGATCAACGAGGACCTTGAGGCGATCGCGACCGAGCTCGAGGAGCTCAGCCCGTCCCTGCCGGAGCGAACCAAGGGCACGCCGAAGCGGACTCACCTGCCGAAGGAGCTGCCGCGGATCGAGATCCGGCACGAGCCGGAGTCGGCGACGTGCTCCTGCGGGTGTGCCCTGAAGCGCATCGGCGAGGACGTGAGCGAGAAGCTCGACTACATCCCCGGGGTGGTCCAGGTCGAACGGCACATCCGCGGCAAGTGGGTGTGCGAGAAGTGCGAGACGCTGATCCAGGCCCCGGTCCCGCCGCAGGTGATCGACAAGGGCATCCCGACAGCCGGCCTCCTGGCGCAGGTGCTGGTCGCAAAGTATGCCGATCATGCGCCGCTTTACCGCCAGGAAGAGATCTTTGCCCGGGCCGGCGTCGCGTTGCCCCGGTCAACGCTCGCGGAATGGGTCGGCGCGTGCGGAGTGAAGCTGCAACCGTTGTGCGATGCGATGAAGACGCTGCTGCTCAAGCGATCCGTACTGCATGCCGACGAAACGCCGGTCCCGATGCTGAAGCCGGGCCTGAAACGCACCCACCGAAGTTACCTGTGGGCGTATGGCACGACCGCGTTCGATCCGGACCAGATCGTCGTCTACGACTTCGCCGAGGGTCGCGGTGGCGACTATGCCCGGGCGTTCCTCGGCGACTGGAAGGGTCAGCTCGTCTGCGACGACTACCAGGGCTATGACGCGCTGTTCCGCGGTGGCGTCACTGAGGTCGGCTGCATGGCGCACGCTCGCCGCAAGTTCCACGCGCTACACGTCAATCACCAGAGCGAGATCGCGGCGGAGGCGCTTGAACTGTACGGCGCGCTGTACGCCGTCGAACGCGAGGCCAAGGACCTGGAGCTTGATGCAGCAGGACGGCGCCGTCTGCGTCAGGAGAAGGCCAAACCCGTCGCCGAGAAGCTCCGCGCGTGGCTCGATCGGAAGCTCGCGCAGGTGCCGGAAGGATCGGCCACATCTAAGGCCATCAGCTACAGCCTGCGTCGCTGGGACGCGCTCACGCGCTACCTCGACGACGGCAACCTGCCGATCGATAACAACTGGCTCGAGAACCGCATCCGGCCCATCGCGATCGGTCGCAACAACTGGCTGTTCGCGGGATCCGCCCGCGCCGGTCGCCGTGCCGCCATCGTGATGAGCCTGATCCAGAGCGCCAGGCTCAATGGCCACGATCCTTATGCGTACCTGCGCGATGTCCTGGAGCGCTTGCCGCTGACCCCTGAACATCGCCTCGTCGAGCTGATGCCGCACGTCTGGAAGCCAACCGTCCGCATCCACTGACCCGCAATCAACGAGGACGGGATGCCCGGACGCTTACGGTGCCCCCGTCTCCGACAAGGGGTGAATTCCCGACGCGGCCGCCGACTGCGAGTTCGTCGCGCTGAGTGCGGCGTATACTTCCGGCAGCGTTGCATTGCCCACGATCTTAGTTGTCGCGCTCCCTTTCGCCCTCATCTCGCTGAAACTCAGACGCACTTCTTCGACCTACTACTCGGGGCAGGGGTCGTAATCTCGACGGTTGCTGCCGTGCCACCGTGGCGCGCAGGTTTGTCTATCCGGCGACGCCGCTTCAATTCGGTCCGGATGAAGCCTTTCTAATCGTGGCGATCGCGGCCGGAGGCCTCGTCACGGCGGTGGAGCTCTGACCCGGGGAATCATCGTCGGATTTCCAAAGGCGCAGAAATCGCAGTGGCTGGCACGCTAAGGAACAGAAGGCCATTGCCCATCGCGGCCACACATGACCGGGCTAAGCGATGGCCACTATTCCTAGTGCCGCCAAGGGTGAACAGTGACCTGCAAAAGGATCTCCTGCGGCCGTCCAATGTACGCAAGGGACGAGGCCGTGGTGGCATTGCCTGTACCTGCACCGGCGTCAACCCCCTCCGTCAGGTAGTACCTGTTTGTACAGTCGCGGCAAAGGAGTGCAACCTCCCAGGCTCCATCGGTCGGGCCCACGTGCAGGCCGAAGTTCATGAGTACGTAGGATCCCTGGTAACTCAGCGGCTGCAGGGAGTTCTGCGCGAGATAGGAGCTTGAGTAGGTTAGCCCGGCACTGAGGGTCGCTGTGTATCTACCGGTTGGATTCAACTTGTAGCTACCGCCCAGGAACCCGACCCATCTCGGTGCAAGGCTGAGGGTCCGGCCGGTGAGGTTCTGATACGCCAACGTTGCCGTGGTGACGCACCCCTCTGCCAGTGTTTGCTGGGAGTAACACGCCGCAAAATCAAAGGCCGAGTAGTAGGACTTGTTATAATTGATATAGGAATTCAGCGACAGCCCGAGGATGTGCTGAGGACTATAGGCCGTCGTGAGTTCAATGCCCTGAACCCGCGCGTCGGCGCCGTTGCGGGTGATGGACCTATGGGCCGCGACGTCCGTAACAGCCACCTGCAAATCCCGATAGTTGTACCGGTAGCCCACAGCGGTCAATGCGACCTGACGGCTGAAGAGTTCCGCCTTGATGCCGCCTTCGAATCCTTCGGTCCTCTCGCCGGCGAACGGACTTACGTTGGTCGCATTGAACGACGGCGCGGCTAGGTCCACGTTGAAGCCCGGTCCCTTGTAGCCCTCCTTGTAGGAAGCAAATGTCATCACGTCGTCGTTCGGGGAGTACCTCAAAGTGACTTCCGGGGTGACTGCGGTCTCCCTTACAGATCGCAGGTTCTCCGGTACGTTTTGAATATCTTCACCTGGCGGACCTGGCGAAAACAATGCCGGGTAGTTATGAAACACCGCCATGCTCGTGAAGTGCTTCTCGACGTAGGTATAGCGGACTCCCGCACTGAGGTCCCAGTGTTGGTTTGGCCGCAGCGTGAACTGACCGAACACCCCGTCGGTTTCGCTCTTTAGTCGCGTGTTAGAGTCGGTGTAAAGATTGTAAGTACCGAGCTGCGCCAGGCTCCCCGCTCCGACGATAACGAGATCTAGCTTGTCCGTCCTGGTTGTTGGATTGTACAGCGCGCCGACCATGAAATTGAACCAACTGTCCTGCCAGTTACTGATGAGGCGCAATTCCTGGGAAAACTCCTGCGATTGATCAGAGGCGCCAACATCAACGAGGTCGACTCCCGGGCTGGGACTCGCGCCCGCCTCTTGTCCGTTGGTCCACTCCAATGCGGTTACGGAAGAGAGCGTGAGACCGGGCGTGATGTCGTAGCTGATGCTCAAGATGCCCAAGGCGGTGTCGGTATACTCGTAGGGAACCCCATCCCGGTAAATGGGTAACGGTGTTGCAACCGCAAAAGAGGCATTGTTGAACGCGTTGAAATTCAAATTCGGGTTGTAGGGAAGTACATCCGGGGCACCACCGACGACCCTATTGGCCGTGCAGTCATCGTATTGGCTATAGAAAGGCGTTGCCGTTCCGCCGGGCGGACAGATGTTTTGACTCAAATCACCGAACCAGTTATCCGAAGTGTCGCTTGTGAACCCACCCTTGAATTTCACGTGAAGTCGCCGCTCGGCCCCGTCGTACTTGAGCGTCAGGCGGGCTGCACTGCTTTGCCCGCCCGGTAAATGGTGGTTAGAGTTATCGGGGTTTGGATTTGTCATCCAACCTTCGCGCCAGTCGTACTTTGCGGCGAAGCGGATTCCGAGATCATCGGTGATTGGACCTGAAATATAGCCGTCGACTTCTCTTTCTTGGGCGTTGAATTCATAACCAACGTTCGCCTTGGAGTCCCAGCTCGAGCTCGGATCGGCCGAGTGTATGGCAATCAGTCCGGCGGTCGTGCTCTTGCCGAAGAAAAGCGATTGCGGTCCCTTCAAGACTTCTATCTGCGACACGTCCAGCAGACCCTGTCTGAACAGAAGACCGGAACTCGACGTGAAGTCATCTATGTTCAGGGCCACTGACTCGTCGATATAGTTCGATGAGCCTGAAGTACCGATGCCGCGCAGGTATACGGTACTGCCTGCGAGAGTGTATGCCGTATTCATCTGCAAGCCTGGCGCGGCCTGTCCTATTGCGTCAACTTCGCTGACGTGCAGGTCCTGCATCTCCCGTGGGGTGATCGCCTGGACGATCACCGGCACTTCCATGATCGATTCTTCCTTCTTGCGTGCGGTAACGACGATTTCGTCTACCCCGACTGACTCTTGTGAGGCAGTCTGAGCGATCATAGGGTTGAAGGTCGCAAGCGCAAGAACGGCAACCCGGCTAGCCAAGTAGCGCAGCCTAGACGGGTGTCTGCGACTGCCGCTCATTGAGGCTCGGCGAGGCATTGCCCGGCCGCGCGGTGCGCCTGCCTGGCACACTATTTATCCAGTGCAGCCTGCGCTGCCGAAAGGAAGCTCACTCGGAGTGGTTGGTCTGCTGTCAGCGAGTCCGCGATCCTATGGATCGTCGCACGACTGAGCTCCCGGTAGTGCCTGGCAGAGTCCGAGTTTCCCAGCCGATCATTGAGCGCAGCGGCGGTGGCGTGGACCCGCCAATCAGCCAGCGGAACCTCGGAGCCCTCCATCGTCGTCAAAGCCTTGCCGACGCACTGTGTCGCGCGCGTAAGATCGCCTTGGGCCATTGCGACTCGGGCGTTCGCATCCCAAGCAAGCGCCTGCCACGTGCGCTCCTCAGCACCGAGCGCGAACTCGAGAAAGCACTGACTCTGCGTGGAAGCCTGCTGAAGATCCCTTCTGGCAAGCCACAGTTCGGTGAGTGCCGACTCGAGGAAGAACCGGCAGTAGTCATCATAGATGAGCCTTCGTCGATCCATCTCGTCGCGAACCTGCGACAAGTGCTCGAGCGCTTGGTCGTGCAAGCCCAAAGCCACTTCCGCAGCACCGACCAAGGTCAGTCGAAATCGGTGGGCGGGAGGAATGATCGCCTTGCCGAGTGCACGGTATGCCGATTCGCAGATGGCGAGCGCACCTCCATAATCCATCGCGAAGACACTCAGCTCGGCGCTCCGGAAGCGGAAGTTGTGAGCGTAGGTATCGTTTGCGTTCTTGGTAAGTTCTGCGATCGTTGCTTCAATGACTCGCAGTGCTTCGCCCCACTCTCCCAGGAATATATGGCTCTCGATCAAGAGGTTGGCGGCGGTGATTTCCTCCATGTTGGCACATGGATTGACCGAACTGCCCTCAGTCAGGCGGGCGAGGCCCTCGAGTGCACAACGTTGCGACTCACGGTATTGGGAACAAACTGACTGGAGGCGGCTGTACCAGATCAGTAGCGGCCCGGTGACGCGGCCCGCTTCACGAAGCTCCAACATCAGATGGCGGGCCTCGGACGCGTCACTCGAGCGACGCCCACCGTTCAAAAGGCGCCAGGACATACACATGATGCAAGCATTCGCCCGTGCCAGTGGATCGGTCTGCCGAGCGTTGATTTGCTCCGCTCGATCGAGCAGTTCGAGGGCGCGTCTCGAATCGCTCCAAGAGCATAGGCGGGCCATCTCCACCACGGCGCGCACCTCGACGTCGATAGCGCCACATTGAGCTGCCCGGGCGGCCAACGCTTCATAGAGATTCGCTGCGGGAGGATCGACAGTCAGGTAAAGGATTCTTGCCAGTTTCTCCAGAATCTCCATCTCCGTGAGAGGGCGTCGCTCTGCGGGAAGATTGCTCGTAATCTCCAGCGCACGCCCCAGCAACTCTATGGCTTCACTGTGGCCGCAGCGGCGTTCTACCGCGTCCGCAGCGAGCTGCAGATACTTAACGGTGCGTGGCCAATCAGCGCACTCTTCGAAGTGATAGACCAGTTCTGAGGCGACCTCGCTCAATTGCTGAGAGTACAAAGCTTCCACTCGTTCACCGAGGCGCTTATGCAGCTGCCTGCGGCGCAGCGGGGGTTGACGGTGATAGAGCACGTCGCGATACAGCGCGTGCACGAACTCGGAGCGGTCGGAGACTACTCCCGCGGGAGTTTGCGCACCGCCAGCCGCGCGCACAATACGGCGTCGATGCGCCATCGAGTCGTAGAGCGTTTCGTGTCTCTCCACATCATCGTTGATGACCGCGGCGCAGATTTTTGGCGAGAAGACCACACCTTGCACACTCGCCGCCTCGAGTGCGCGCTGCTCCTCCGCGCTCAGCTGCCCAATCTGCATCTCGATCATTTGGCGCAATGTTTCCGGCACGCCAAGATTGACGTCCTCAAGCGGGACCTTGATCTGCCAGCTCCCGCGCTCTTTTGCAATGAAGCCTCGTTCCACGAGGTGATCCACTGTCGCCCCCATGAACAAGGGGTTGCCGCCCGAACGCCGGTGGATGAACTCGGCCAGCCCCTTGGGCGAGTCACCTTCCGGAGAGTCTGCGCGCAGATATTCGGCGACCTGCAATTCTGCCAATGGCTCCAGGTCAATCCGCTGACACAACTGATGCACAAGCAGATCTTGCTTCAATGCGTTCAGAGGGTGCTCCCCGGTCACCAGGTCCATCGCCCGATTTACGATGATAAGCATCAGCCTGGCCGTCGATCGACGCCGGGCAAGCATGGCAAGCGCATCAATAGTTGAGTGATCGACCCACTGCAGATCCTCAAGCACCAGAAGCAGCGGAACTCTTGCAGCGATCACGTCGAACGCAGAACCGATCTCACGCAGCATGCGTTCCCGTGTCGACCCGATAATCTCTCGCTGCAGCAGTTCGCGGCGCCGCTCCGTCAGTAGGGCGGGGAACTGCACCAGCCACGTGGGGGCCTGGGAAACCAAGATCTCAACGATCGAGGCCCCAGCAGAACCCGAGCACAATTGCCCCAACGCCTCGAGAATCGGGTAATACGCTTCGGTGCCCCCGTAGCCTTCGATGCATTGCCCCCGCCCAATGCGAATAGCTGGCGCCGCAGTCCTTGCTTGGCGCTCGAACTCGTCCACCAAAGCAGTCTTGCCAATGCCCGGCTCGCCCGCCACGAAAACCACCTGACGCTCGCCCCTCGAGGCCAGCCGTAGGTAATCGCGCAACAGTGAAAGTTCCGCCTCTCGTCCGACTACTTGCCGAGGCGTTTCTCGCATCCGGACAGCAGCGTCGGGCCCCGTCCATTCGCGTACCGGCGCGATGAACTGGTGGCCGCGTCTCGGTACCGTTTCGATGTATCGCGGATGTTTCGGATCGTCCCCTAGGACCTTCCTTATCTGGTGAAGCTGCGTTTTGATCGATTCGGCTTGGACGTAGCGTTTAGGCCACACTGCGTTGAGGATTTCATCCTCCGTCACCAGCTGCCCCGCGTGCTCGACGAGGTAGCGCAGCAGGGCAAAGGGCGTGGGTTGCAGCCGAATCCGCTCGTCTGCTCCACTGTCCGTGTGCCGCCATAGACATTGGTTGATCGTGTCGAGGCGGAACGCAAGGAATTCCAGCATCGCAGCCACCTTACGGCACAATCCAGGCGCGGATTGCCTGCCGCAACGGCTTGGTCAAGAGCAGACGTTACAGTCGCCAAGCACTTTTACTAAAGTTTTACCGAACTGTCACGGTTGGCCGCAAACTACCTTGTAAGCTACCCGGTTCTGCCGAATGCCCTCAGAGATTGAGAGCACGTGAACCCCCACCCAGTGAGCCGCCAGATTGATCTTGCGTCCCGACCATTGGGTCGGCCACAGGCCCACAGTTTCTGCTTTGGGTAAGACGTCATGCACTCGCCATGCAAATGGTGCCAAAAGTCGCGAATTCAGCGCTGCAGTGCAACACGTAGTAGCGGCGCGGCGGGCCATATGGATCGCCAAGTGGGGCTTGCGTACTTTTCATGCTGAACGTAGCGGTTTCTTTCACCGCCGCTCATACAATCAGAGACTTGCGCATAGTTGACCGAAAGCCGTCGCGAACTGCTATTCGCTCATGCGCTGGCCGGCGCTGACTCGCTCCCGCGACAACGGCCGGCTCGATATCGACACGGATTTGTTTGACAAGTCGCGCGTTGCCGTCGTGGCGGCCACTCCGGCCCAGGCGCGTGCGCGCGCTATTTCGCGAGTGCGCCGGGGATCTTTACACCCCACAGTGCACTCTTCGGCGGCTGGTCTTTCCACGCGGATACGAACTTGCGGTACTCGTCCTCCGCCAAGCCGAGCCACTGGCGCTTGTTATCGCGTACCGCTTTCAGACCGTAGTCACAGGCGGGGCCGTTCGGATTTGTCGGTTGGAACCGTGTAGGAATTCTGGGGTGCGCGCCAGACCGATTGTTTTGGCACGTCCGGTGTTCATCGCTCGCCCGCGTAGCTCGCTGATTCCGGGATGTGTCGCGCACTGCAATGCACCTGGGGGCGCCATCACCGGGGCTGATGTGCATGCCTGACCCCAGCATTCTTACCGGTCCCGTCCAGAACCCACCGATCTTCGAAGTAAAGGCCAATGCCCAGCGCGGGCCAGGGAACCAACAGAATCAATCGGTTGCTTGAGCAGCCCTCTACGATTCACGGTGTTTGCCACCGTCACTTCTGGCAATGAAAACGAGAGGACCCCCAATCGCGCTAGGCTACTTACGACGGCAGCGGCGCTGTCAGCCTTCAATCGAACCCGAGCAAGATTGGCAGGCAGCACCGAGCATGGGCGGATACTTCGCCCGGGGGCCATGCACCCGGTGTTGGCCCGGTGGACGGGAATTAGATGACCTGAAGACAATGGGGGGTGCGTCATGAACAACATCGAAAAACGCCTCGCGTCCATTCTCAACCGTAGCTGGTGGCTGCTGCTCCTGCGGGGGCTTGCAGCCATCGCATTCGGTGTGCTGACCTGGATTCAGCCCGGCATTTCGCTTGCCGCGCTGGTGTTGCTCTTCGGTGCCTACTCGATGGCGGACGGAATCCTCGGCTGCTGGACGGCGATCGCCGGCCGCCATGATCACGAGCACTGGTGGGTGCTGCTTCTCAACGGCCTGCTTGGAATCGGCATCGGAGTCCTGACCTTCCTGGCTCCTGGGCTGACTGCTCTGGCACTGCTGTTCTATATCGCGATCTGGGCCGTCGCCACCGGAGTCCTCGAGATCGTGGCTGGCGTCCGCCTGCGCAGGGAGATCACCGGTGAATGGTGGCTGGTACTGGCAGGAATCGCGTCAGTCGTGTTTGGCGTTCTCCTCGTGGCGCGGCCGGGAGCCGGTGCCCTGAGCGTGCTCTGGCTGATTGCGTCGTACGCCACCCTGTTCGGCGTGCTGCTCGTGGTCCTCGCGTTCAAGGTACGGGGCTTCGTTAGCAAGGTCACCCGCGCGTGATCCTGCCGCGACGGATGAGCGCACGGGCGATGCTCCGAGGTCGCCCGTGACGGAGGCGCGCGTGCGGATCAAGGGGCTGACGTGGCGGCAGTGATTCCTCTGCGGGATGTCTCTCGCCGCCCGACGCGCTTCCCGATTGTTACGCTCGGCGTCGTCGTGCTCAACGGGCTCGTGTTCCTTGCGGAGCTCTCGGGAGGGGAGCCCTTCGTGAGCCGGTGGGCACTCATTCCCGCCGACATCGTTGCCGGGCGTCACTGGGCGACGATTCTGACGGCGATGTTCATGCACGGCAGCTGGTCGCACATCCTCGGGAACATGGTATTCCTGTGGGCGTTCGGGCCGGAGGTCGAGGACCTGATGAGTCCGCGGCGGTACACGGCGTTCTACCTCGCGGGCGGACTCGCAGCGTCGATGGCCCAGCTGGCGGCGACTCCCGACGCGACGATTCCGATGCTCGGTGCGAGTGGCGCCATCGCGGCAGTCATGGGAGCATTTCTGGTCAGCTACCCGCGCGACAGGATTCGCTCGCTTCTCGTGGTCTTCGTGTTTGTGCGTGTGACCTATATTCCCGCGGCGCTCCTGATCGTTGCGTGGTTTGTCATTCAGTTCCTGAGTCTCGGCGCGATCGCGGAGCAGCCGGTCGGCGGGGTTGCCTACGCAGCGCATGTCGGTGGCTTCATCTTCGGGGCTGTCGCGGCCCGCCTTTTCGAGAGTCACGAACGGCCGATGCGCTTGTGAATTCCGCTTTATCCCGGCAATTTTCCAGTTAATTTAGTCACGGGGCTCGAATCATAAAACCTCGCTAATTCAGTCGATTACAGAGAATTTCCGGTGCGAGAGGCGAAAGTCCCGAGAATTGATTTCAGGGTCGTTTTCTAGCTTAATTGCGTCACTAATTGAAACGCCGGCTTGGAGGCCCAAATAGCCCGAGCCCAGCGCAAGACGCCGTCACGGCACCGCCGAAGCGACAACACCGCATCGGCCGACGACCCCCGCGCTCTCGAGAAACAGGCCGAGCTTCTCGATATCTCGAAGGCGGATTGGAACATCGCGCGCCGCCGCATGCGGTTCGTGAAAATGGCGCTGGCGTCAAAGACGGGCGGTGCTCAGCGATACGCGTCGGTTGCGCGCAAGGCCAATGTCTCCATACGTGTGCTGTACCGCTGGATCGAAAGATGGCGGCGCGACTCGACACTGACTTCGCTGATGCCGGCGCAGCGAGGCCCGAAGGCCGGCAATCGGCGACTTGATTTCGAACGCGACGCGATCATCGAGAGCGTGCTCGATGATTGGATGTCGAAGCGGGTGTGAATTCCGCTTTATCGTGTCAATTTTCGAGCTAATTGCGTCACGTAGCCGAGGCTTCAGAAAGCGTGATAAATCAGCCGCTTAGGATAAGATTCGGCGTCAGCAGTCGCCACGTGCGCGTTGAGCTTTCGAGGACGCCTTTCTGCCTTAATTGCGTCAGTGTTTGCAATGCCGCGAAAGCGCGCAAGCGCATCGCGATTGGCCGCTCATGTCGGGCAAAGTTGCTGAGATTACTGCGCGCGCCACCGGGTGCGACACGGATCTGCCTGCGATTGCAGGCGATTGGCAAGCTCGACACGATGGACGGTGACACGCCGTCTACGCGCGCATCGAGCTGCGTGTGATCTCGCGTCTGCGAGATTTTTCGCCTAATTTTGTCAATGACGCAATTAACCGGCAAATTGCCACCCATTAACCGGCCCCGTGCAAGTGCGCGAGCGAATCCATCGACGCGATAGGCGCCGAAGTAATCACGGTTGTTGTCGCACGCATCCTGTCTTTCACTTTCGTGGTTCTCATCGGCAAGCCGATGCGCACCAGCCACCCATCAGGATCAAGGCACGAGGGATTAGTCGGTGGCGATCAGTCCCCTCAGCCCCTGACTCGTTCGAGCCCCAGAAAGTCCTCGGTACCCGACGCTGTTCATGAATGAGACACGAAAGACGGGTTCATCAGGTGCTGACGTCCCAGCCTCTTGGTGATTCGGCGTCGAGGCGCATCGAGCAGACAACCGTGAGCGGAGTCGCCTGGGCGAGCCATCACTAACGTGGTTTGAACCAGGCAATTTACCGGCCTACCCAGGCGACTGAACCGCGGTTACACGAACAGGCGCTCAGGTGCGAAGGGCACCTGATCGCGGAGGATGTAGAAACAGGCTCTCGCGATCTTGTGCGCGAGCGCCTTGACGGCGATGAGCTTGTGGCGCTGTCGGAGCTTCCGGTCGTAGAAGCGCTTTGCGGCCGGCAGGTGGCGGATCGCGAAGTGGGCCGCCTCCATAAAGGCCCAGGCGAGATAGGGGTTGCCGTTCTTTCGGTTCGCCTCGCCCTTCTTCTTGGCGTTGCTGAGCCGCTGGCTGTCGACGCAACGGCAGTAGGACGTGAACTCACCGACGCCGGGGAAGCGAGCGATGGTGCCGACCTCGAGCGCGATGGTCATGGCGAGGATCGGTCCAATGCCGGTGACAGTCTGCAGCAAGCGGAACTCGGGTAAGAGCTTCATACGCTCGAGCAGCACGGACTCAAGTCGCTCGATCTGCACGGTCAGCGCATCGATGGCCGCACGGCCGGTCTGGATGCTCAGGGCGACGTCCGGGTCAGCGAGCTCTGGCCAGCTCTCTCGGCCTTCACCCTTGAGCGTTGCACTCTTGAGGCGCACTCCGGTCGAGCGCCAGACCTGGCCCTGGATCGAGGTGATGTGCGAACTGCGGTGCTGGACGAGTCGCATCCGCTGGCGGGCAAGGTCACGCAAACCGCGTGCCGCCCTCGGATAGATGTAGCCGGTGGGGAGAATCCCGAGCCGCATCAGGTGCGCGAGCCAGAAGGCGTCGTGCTCATCGTCGGTGTGCTTAAGCCCGCTGTACTGCTGCACCGCCGCGGTGTTCACCAGCCGCACCTCGTATCCAGCGTCCATCAGGCCATCGACCAGCCAGTACCAGTTGAACGTCGACTCGACCGCGATCGCCGTCAATTCCTTGCGAAACGGCTCGAGCGCCGCGATCGTTCTCGACAGCTCGTTCGGCAATCGTCGCTCGTAGACGCGCCGATCCGCGTCATCAATCACCGTCAAAACATGATTGTTGGAATGCAGGTCAATCCCGCAGTAGAGTCCCATGGCCGACCCCTCCTGTGTGTTGCAGCACAGATCACCCGCGAGCGTAACTGCTCGCGGGCAGAGGGGCCGGTTAGAGGATTATCACCAATAAGCGGAACTCACACCCGTGCGCTTGGGGACCGGGATAAAGCGGCAAATCGCGACGCTCCCGCGATGCGAATTTCATTAGTGGTTGTCAACGGGGTCGCCATGGCGAGTGGTCGGACGTGACAGCACTCGATCGAGCGGCCGGAAGGCGCTACTTTCGATGCGAAAGATACGCCGACCCTTATCGTTGCTCCGCCGAAAGCGAGAGGACCGCTTAGTACGATGGCTGAGATTCCGTCATTGACCAGGACTATGGATACGATTGGTTCAATCGATTGGCTGAATCATGGCATCGGGCGAATCATCGCCGTGGAACCGAGGGGGTTCCGGTCGATCACGGAGAGCACGATGAAAGGAAAACTGAGCAAGTTTCTCGCCGCATGTGCGCTTGCGGCACTGCCTGCGGTAGTGGCGCACGCTGGCGGTGCGATGGGCGAGGCGAAGCCGAACCAGTTCTGGTGGCCGGACCACCTGGACCTATCCCCGCTGCGCCAGCATGACGAAAGATCAAATCCGCTAGGCGCGGACTTCGACTACGCCAAGGCCTTCGCCAAGCTCGACCTCAAGGCCGTCAAGGCGGACATCCGGAAGGTCCTGACGACATCGCAGGACTGGTGGCCGGCGGACTACGGCAACTATGGCCCGTTCTTCATCCGCATGGCCTGGCACGGCGCCGGCACCTACCGCATCTTTGACGGCCGCGGCGGCGCCGACGGTGCCGATCAGCGCTTCGAGCCGCTCAACAGCTGGCCGGATAACGTCAGCCTGGACAAAGCGCGGCGCCTGTTGTGGCCCATCAAGCAGAAGTATGGCCAGAGCATCTCCTGGGGCGACCTCATGGTCCTGACCGGCAACGTCGCAATGGAGGCCATGGGCTTCCAGACGTTTGGCTTCGCCGGCGGCCGCACGGACGACTGGGAGCCGGACCTCGTCTACTGGGGCCCGGAGATGAAGTGGCTCGCCGATGAGCGCCACAGCAACGGACAGCTGCAGAAGCCGCTGGCTGCGGTACAGATGGGCCTGATCTACGTGAACCCGGAAGGTCCGAACGGCAACCCGGACCCGCTGGCGTCCGCCAAGGACATCCGCGAGGCCTTCGGCCGGATGGCCATGAATGACGAGGAGACCGTGGCCCTGATCGCAGGCGGTCACACCTTTGGCAAGGCGCACGGCGCGCATGATCCTGGCAAGTGCCTGGGACCCGCGCCCGCCGCCGCTGGAGTGGAGGAGCAGGGTCTCGGCTGGAAGAACAGCTGCGGCAAGGGCAACGGCGACGACACCATCACGAGTGGTCTGGAAGGCTCCTGGTCTGCCAGCCCGGTGTTCTTTACCACCCAGTACTTCGACAACCTATTCAGGTACAACTGGGTGAAGACCAAGAGCCCTGCTGGTGCCACGCAGTGGATTCCGGACGATCCCAAGGCAGCGGCACTGGCGCCGGACGCGCAGGATCCGACCGTGCGTCACGCGCCGATGATGTTCACGACGGACCTCGCGCTGAAGTTCGATCCGGCCTACCGCAAGATCGCGCTGCGCTTCCACGATCACCCGGAGGACTTCAAGCTTGCCTTCGCCAAAGCGTGGTTCAAGCTGACTCACCGCGACATGGGGCCGCGTGCACGCTACCTGGGTCCGGATGTGCCGCAGGTGGACCTGATCTGGCAGGACCCGCTGCCCAAGGCGGATCATCCGCTGGTTGACGCGGCGGACATCTCGGCCCTGAAATCGCGGATCCTCAGCTCCGGGCTGACGGTGCCGCAGCTGGTGCGCACAACGTGGGCCGCGGCCGTGACTTTCCGCGGCACCGACTACCGCGGCGGCGCCAATGGTGCGCGCATCCGCCTCAGCCCCCAGAAGGACTGGGCCGTCAACGATCCCAAGGAACTGGCCGGAGTGCTGCAGCGCCTGGAGGCCATCCAGCAGAACTTCAACAAGGCACACGCCGGTGGCAAGCAGGTCTCGCTGGCCGACCTGATCGTCCTCGGCGGTGACGCCGCCGTTGAACAAGCGGCGAAGGCTGCGGGCCACAACGTCCAGGTCGCGTTCACGCCGGGCCGCGTGGATGCGACGCAGGAGCAGACCGACGTCCATTCCTTCGCGGTGCTGGAGCCGACTGCCGATGCCTTCCGCAACTACTTTGCGCAGGGCCAGACGGGTTCCCCCGCCGAGCTGATGGTGGACCGGGCGAACCTGTTGACGCTGTCGGTGCCGGAGATGACGGCGCTGGTCGGTGGCTTGCGGGCTTTGAACGCCAACGAGGGCCAGTCCCCTCACGGAGTGTTCACGAGCCATCCGGGCACGTTGAGCAATGACTTCTTCGTCAACCTGCTCGACATGTCCACGGTATGGAGCAAATCCGCCACCACGCAGGGTCTCTACGAGGGACGTGACCGCAAGACTGGCCAGCTCAAGTGGACCGCGACGCCCGTCGATCTGGTGTTCGGCTCCAACTCCGAGCTGCGCGCGGTCGCCGAGGTTTACGCGGAGTCCGACGGCGAACAGCGGTTCGTAACGCAGTTCGTCGCGGCGTGGACCAAGGTGACGAACCTGGATCGCTTCGACCTGCACCGCTGAACGGCTGGGGACGGGTCTGCCGCTCAGAACTTGGGCCCAGGCCAGGCCCGATACACGACGGCGGTGGCGCATGCCACCGCCGTCATTCTTATGAGCCCGGCACGACGCGCTTGCTTGGGGTCGAAGGTGCTGTGCACACGCAGCAACATTCAAAGCCCTTTCCGGAATGATCAGTTTCAGTCGCTTGCCTCTCCGGACTCTGTACGGCCGCTGGAGGGCAAGGGCAGTCCTCGGAGATTAACATTGGGTTCCGATCCAGCCGTGAGTTCGGCGGACCTCAACCTCAGGGAGCGACTCCCAAACAATTCAGAACCCCGGAGTCATCCAACTCCGGGGCTCTTGTCGACGCGCCTGCCGAAGCGGCTCGTCGCCTGAAACCATGCCGCCTCAATTCCTAATCAGGCGGCCTGGCTGATCGATTGCTCCAGCGCCTTGGCGACGCCCACACCGTAGGCCGGGTCGGCCTTCGCGCAATTGCGGATGTGGCGCAGCTGGATCTCGCGCGGCGCCTCGCCGATGGAGCGAGCCGTGTTCTCAAAAAGCGCCTGCCTCTGCGCCGGTGTCATGAGCCGGAACAGGGCGCCGGGCTGCGAGTAGTAGTCCGGATCGTCGCGGTGATTCCAGTGATCGGCCGCCCCGGTGAGAGCGAGCGGCGGCTCGCGATACTCCGGCTGCTCCTGCCATTCGCCATAACTGTTCGGCTCATAACCGAGCGTACCGCCCGCATTGCCATCCACCCGCATCGCCCCGTCGCGGTGGTAGCTGTGCACCGGGCAGCGCGCGGCATTCACCGGGATGAGGTCGTGGTTGACGCCGAGCCGGTAACGCTGGGCGTCACCATAGGCGAACAGGCGGCCCTGCAGCATCTTGTCTGGCGAGAAGCCAATGCCGGGCGGCACATTGGCCGGGTTGAACGCGGACTGCTCGACCTCGGCGAAGAAGTTCTCGGGGTTGCGGTTGAGTTCCATCACGCCCACGTCGATCAGCGGGTAGTCCTTGTGCGGCCAGACCTTGGTCAGATCGAAGGGGTTGTAGGGCACCTTCGCCGCGTCGGCCTCCGGCATGATCTGTACCTGCAGCAGCCACTTCGGAAAGTCGCTGCGCTCGATGCTCTCGTAAAGATCCCGCTGGTGGCTCTCGCGGTCCTTGCCCACGAGCGCTTCGGCTTCCGCGTCGGTCAGGTTCTTGATGCCCTGCTGCGAGCGGAAGTGGAACTTGACCCAGCAGCGCTGGTTCTCGGCATTGATGAAGCTGAACGTGTGACTGCCAAAGCCGTGCATGTGGCGGTAGCTAGCCGGGATGCCGCGGTCGCTCATGACGATCGTGACCTGGTGCAGGGCCTCCGGCAACGAAGTCCAGAAGTCCCAGTTGTTCTTGGCACTGCGCAGGTTCGTACGCGGATCGCGCTTCACTGCGTGGTTGAGGTCCGGGAACTTGAGAGGGTCGCGCAGGAAGAACACTGGCGTATTGTTGCCGACCAGATCCCAATTACCCTCGTCCGTGTAGAACTTGATCGCGAAGCCGCGGATGTCGCGCTCGGCATCGGCAGCGCCGCGTTCGCCGGCGACGGTCGTGAAGCGCGCAAAGAGCTCGGTCTTCTTGCCGACCTTCGAGAAGATCTTCGCGCGCGTGTATTTGGTGATGTCGTGCGTGACCGTGAACGTGCCGTAGGCGCCGGAGCCTTTGGCGTGCATGCGCCGTTCGGGGATCACCTCACGGTCGAAATGTGCGAGCTTCTCCAGGAACCATACATCCTGCAGCAGCTGCGGGCCTCTTGGTCCTGCGGTCAGCACATTCTGGTTGTCGACGACCGGACAACCGGCGGTTGTGGTCAGCTTCCTCTTGTCGCTCATAACGCTCTCCTATTCGATTGCGGACGGCTGCCACCTGCCGGTGCGAAAGAGCGTTGCGCGGGTCTCCGATCCTGGTCGGATCGTGTGTTCGTCGCGCGCCCGCTCCAAACATCGGTGGGCGCCGCACCAAGTGGTCCTCTTGCGCAAGGCGCCTGACCTAGACCTCCTCGGCGCCATTAGACTCTCAACGAAGCTTCGCAATCGTGAGTACCAGCCGCGATCGGCACGCTAGGTCTGGCCGGGTATGAGTGGTGGCTGTCACCTAACGCCGGGCGAATCCGAGCTCGCGTCATTGCCCGTGAGGCCGGGAAGGAGACGCGGCAATCGCCATTGGCAGATTCGCCCGTGCCGGGGGTGACCCGGGAGCATCATGTTCGCACGGGCGCCGGGGCCGTTCATTCGCAGCGCCGCGAACGCGGCCGGCCTCACGGCTACAACGATTAATGCGCTGATCTAGAAACTGGCCGCCTCGAACGGTCAGCTGTAACGTCGGAACTCGCGTCGCCGACGACGCGGGGGCCGGCAGTCGACCGACATTGGAGGCGGCGCGGTCCGGCGCACCGCCGGAATCTAGGGAGCGGGTGCTGCCTCGACAGGCAGCCCCGCTGCCCGCCACTCGGGGAATCCCTCCTCGACGCGCGCGGCCGTAAATCCGCGCTTTCGCAACAGCGCTACCGCCTCATACGCCAGCACGCAGTAAGCACCGCGGCAATAGGCGACGACCTCGCGCCCGCGCGGCAGCTCCCGAAGTCGGCGCGGCAGCTCCTTGAGCGGGATGTTGACGGCGTTCGGCAGGTGCCCGGCGGCGAACTCGTCCGCCGGCCGCACGTCGATGACGGTCACGACGTCATCCCTGAGGCGTCGGGACAGCTCTTTCCTCGTCACCGGCTCGAGCGCATCGCAGTCCCGGAAATACCCGCCGACGACTTCCCGGACCTGCGCGAGGTTCCGTTCGGCGACCGGACCCAGCGCCGCAGTCAGCTCGAGCACCGCGGGGTCACTCACGAAGTACCGGACTTGCTTGCCGTCGCGGCGCGAAGTCAGGAGTCCGGCCGCCCGAAGAAGTCGAAGGTGCTGAGAAGCGTTGGCGACGGGAGGGCGACGTACCTTTCGTGCGAGGAGTATCGCTTTCTCCGCGGCACCGCCGCACCTGCGCCCGTAACCTACTGATTCACCGGAAGCGAGTCGCCAGAGCGTTACAGACTAAGCCGCTAAAATCGGGCGTCACGCAGCTCCATGAAATCATGGTGCGGCTTCGTTACAACCGCTAGTTCCGGCAGAGATGTACGCGAGCCCCGATTCGAACAGCAACGCCGGGCGGCCCAATCTGCGTAGATGTGACGAGCCTCAGCAATCTGTTCTGCCGGATCGTGTCTGGTCCGTATCGAACGCAGGCGACGAGAGGGCCGGCACGCCCTTGGGGCGGCGCAGCCTCCCGCGCCCCACCGGAGTAGCGTGAGGGCGTGTCAGGCGAGGTCACCGGCCAATGATCGGCTCGTGGCCTCCGGCGTCATGACTTCGTGCCGGTATTCCGCGTGGTCCACGCCGAGCGACACCGCTGCGCCGGCCTTGAGCATTGAGCGCGCGGCTGCGGAAAGTTCGAAACGCAGGAAGTGCACGGCCGACGTCTTGGTCTCGTTCTCGCGCTCGAGGTCCTCGTCAGCGATCGCGTAGCAGCGCTCGTCGCCGACGCCCAGCCAGCAGCGTGTCTCGATACCCTTGAGGCGCTCAAGCGCAACCCGCCGCTCTTCAGGGTCCGTGTACTCGATCAGCAGCGTCACCTTGAGGTTGGTGCCATCCGGTATCAGTGGGTTGTAGGAATCGAGTTCCTCCTGGATGGCGTCCGCCTCGAACATGCGCTCCGCCCGCAGCATCTCCTGGATCTGATATTGCACCGTGAGCCGGTCCTCGAAGATCCAAGTCGTGTGCGGGCCGACCGCAACGCTGCGGGCCCGCTTGTGCTCCATCACACGGGTGCGAAACTCGCTTCGGGTGTGCGCGTACTGCTCGAGGCTGAGGAGGTCGCCTGGTGTGAGGTAGCGTTCCGGGCTTCCGCGAAGGGCGGCCGCTGCCGTCGGGTGGGTCGGTTGCGTGATCGTGCGGTCGTTGCTCGTCTGCATGGTGCCTTCTCCTAGAGTCCGTAAGCGATGCGCAGCAGCGACAGAGGATGCATCGGCGGGCGCTCCGCCGAAATGCCATGTTCGATCTGGTGCCCGGCCATTGGGCAGTCGCTCGTGTACCAGGCGGGCTCCGCCTTCGCGACACGTTCCGCCACGGGCCGGCCGATCTTCATTGATGTCGCGTGGAACTCCTTCTTCACGGCGTAGGTCCCGTTGTGGCCTGAGCAGCGCTCAATGACATCGAGAGTCGTGCCCGGCACGAGCTGCAGCACGTCGCGCGTCTTGAGGCCGATGTTCTGCACCCGCAGGTGGCACGGCACGTGGTAGGAGACCTTGCCGAGCTCGCGCGTGAAGTCGGTGCGGAGCGCCCCCGCCTTGTGGCGGAGCATCAGATACTCGAACGGGTCGTAGATGTGCTCCTGGACCTTTCGCACCAGCGGGTCGTCCGGAAAGAGTAGCGGCAGCTCCTGCTTGAACATCAGTACGCAGGACGGGACCGCTGCCACGAGGTCGTAACCTGTGTCGATGAGGCCGGCGAGTTCCGGGACGTTGACGTCCTTCAGCTGCTCGACGGCCTTGAGATCGCCGAGCTCGAGCTTGGGCATGCCGCAGCACTTCTCCTTGCTGGCAAGGATCACCGGGATGCCGTTGTGCTCGAAGACCGCGACGAGGTCGGCATCGATGTCCGGCTCATTGCGGTTGCAGTAACAGGTCGTGAAGAGCGCGACCTGACCGCGTGTCGCGTCGGACGGGGTCGGCGTGATCGCGGGTTTTGCCCGACGCGTCTCGCGCTTGCGGAAGGTGTCGTTGTGGTACTCGGGGACCGGTGCCTCGGCATGCACGCCGAGCGTTGCCTCGAGGAGCTTCCGGCCGGTGGTCGAACGGTTGACGGCATTGACGACGCTCGACACGACCGGGATGCCGGCGAGCGAACCGACGAGGTCGGTTGCCGACAGTACCTTGTCGCGCAGCGTCGCGTCGCCGCGCTCGAACTTGACCGCCTTGGCACGCAGCATGAGGTGCGGGAAGTCGAGGTTGAACGGATGCGGCGGTACGTACGGGCATTTCGTCATGTAGCACATGTCGCACAGATAGCAGTGGTCGACGACCTCCCAGTAGACCTTGTGCGGCACGCCATCCAGCTCGCCGCTCGGCGACGCGTCGACCGCGTCGAACAGTGTCGGGAACGAGTTGCAGAGGCTGAAGCAGCGACGGCAGCCGTGGCAGATATCGAAGACCCGCTCGAGTTCCTTGAAGAGCGCAGCCTCGTCGTAGAACGCCGGGCTCTTCCAGTCGATCGCGTGCCGAGTCGGCGCCTCGAGGTTGCCTTCGCGCGACCCCAAGAAGGGTTTGCTGTCGTTCACGGTCTTGCTCCCTCGCGCGCTCCCGGCCTCTCTCGCCGGGCGGCTGCGTGCGGATTCTCCCGGGGCGGACTAGGTGCCGCGGTCGCCGGGACAGCCGGGACGTCCGACCGTCCCGGCCGCCCGATGCGCATTACCTCGCGTCTCCGTCCACGCCGGGCTTGCCGCCAACGAACCGTTTACAGCGACGCCAGTGCCTTCGCGAAGCGGTTTGCGTGCGAGCGCTCGGCCTTCGCGAGCGTCTCGAACCAATCGGCGATTTCGCCGAAGCCTTCCTCACGCGCCGCCTTTGCCATGCCCGGGTACATGTCGGTGTACTCGTGCGTCTCACCCGCGATCGCGGCCTTCAGGTTGTCGGACGTCGCGCCGATCGGCAACCCGGTGGCCGGGTCGCCGACAGCCTCGAGGTACTCGAGATGGCCGTGCGCGTGACCCGTCTCGCCCTCGGCGGTCGAGCGGAACACGGCCGAGACGTCGTTGAAACCCTCGACGTCAGCCTTCGCTGCGAAGTACAGATAACGGCGGTTCGCCTGCGACTCACCGGAGAACGCATCCTTCAGGTTCTTTTCGGTCCTGCTGCCTTTCAAGTTCATTTGCCTCTCCTCAATTGACATTCAAATTTAACTCCAAATCTGACCTCTCCGAATCCGGGGAATCCGGAGCGCAGGAAGCGCACTGACGGCCTATCAGGAGCACAGTTTAGGATCACCGGTTGCGCAGTCGTCCGGGCGCAGACGAGACGTGCGGGCTTCCCGCGTGATGAAACCTACGCCGCAGAAGCGATAGATGAAAGTTGAATGTCCCTATCGCAGCGATAGACGGAGTCAATGGCCATCGGCTCCCTGGAGACGCCGCGCCGGTGGTCGCCGCGGGCGCCAGAGCGTAAGCGCGCCGTAGCATTCGTTCCCGCGTCAGTTCGCATTCGGCCGGTCGATTACCGCGGTCACGCGCGCAACGTTCGGCCCGCTGCTTCCCTCGTGAGACGTGATTCAGCGTGCCCCGGTTTTTGAGCGGCTGAACTGCAAGCGGAGGCCGGCACGCCCGGTGACGAAACCAATGCCGCCGGAGTCCTTCGCAAGCTGCCGTAGCGCACCGAACAGCTCGGCATCCATCGCATCAGCGAGCAAGCGGTCGAGAACCTCGGGATTTCGCCGCAGGTTCCTCGGGTCAAGACGCGGCGTCTCGGCCAGTGTTCGGCTCCGGCGTGGTCGCGGGCTCTCTGGATCCGGACCGGGCGGACCTTCTTGGGATTGCGTTACTCACGAGCGGCGTTCGTCACTAGAAGCTGAGCCCGAGACCCAGATCGATGCGATTGAAGTCGGTATTCACTTGGAACCATTGGTAGTCGGCCTTGAGGACGACGTGCGGGGTGACATAGAAGTTGGTGCCTGCGGTCCAGACACGATCTTGGTTCCGCGGCCAGTAGCCGTACTGGCCGGGGGCAGCGGATAGGGGCACGAGACCGGAAGGGATTGCAGGACCCGGAGTTCCCTCGTAACTGGCGCCGAGGTCATAGCGCTCGTAGCGCACGAACGGCGCAAGGCGATACTCGTTCCGCTCCCAGAGATTGTAGGCACCCTGCACGAAGTAGCCGTAGAACGACGACGGGATCGGATTCGGCGAGCCGGGGACCGCGGCGTTGACGGCAGCCAGATTGCTGATCGTTCCGCGCGCATAGAGGGCCGAGAGATCGAACCCTCCGGGCGTCCACCGGGCGTGTCCCTCCCAGAGGGTCACCCGCTGGTTGTCCGGCAACGGCGCATTGGGCGGCGCCGGTACCGGGACGGCCTTGCCGGTGCTGATGGCGGCACCGAGACTGAGGCCGGGGATGCCGGAATATCGGATCGAGAGGTACTGCGAAAGGTCGTGGGCGTTCGCGAGTGCGAGCTCCTGATGGCTCGCCTGCAGTGGCGCCGAGTCGCTATTCTCTAGGTCAAGCGCGGTCGTATAGAGGGGGAATTCCGGCGTGAAGTTCCACTTCGAGAGGTCAAAGCCTGTGGTCACGCCGAAGTTCCAGTCGATCCCGGACTCGGTATTCCCGTGTACGCCCACGCCACCCTCGCGCCATGTACTCGGAATGATCAGCGTTTCGACGAAGTTGCGCTGCACTCCGTAGTAGTTCGTCGGCTCATGATGCTCGTTCAGCATGCCGAACGGCATCAGAAAGAGGCCGGCGCGCACACCGACCCGGTCGCTGACCTGATGGTCGACGTAGAACTGTTCGACCTCGAATTCGCCGACATCGCTTGCCGAGGCGACGGCGTGCTCGACCTCGAACTCGGAGTTGAACTCGGTACGCTCATCGAAGAGATAGCCGATGCCAAAGACCGCGCGCGCCAGATCCGCCTGGGCCTTTGTATGGTCGCTGGTCGGATTCGCGTAATAGGCCTCTCCATACCCCCACATGCGCACCTTGTCGGATGCGGACGGCGTGGGTGCGGTAGTGGCTGCGCTCGGCACCGGGATCGACGCGTTGGGAGCCGCGGCCAGGGCCGGCGCCGCCGGACTGGCCGGCTCCCTCTGCTGCCGGAGCTCCTGTTCAAGTGCCGCCTGGCGGCTGACGAGTTCCTTGTTCTGCTGCGCGAGTTCCCGGAGCTGCGCCTGCACAGCCTCGAGCTGATGCCGTAGCACTGCAATGGTGTCGTCGCTCGCGGCCGGAGCCGGCGCAACCGCGCCAGCTGGGCCTGCAAGACCGACGACAAACGTCACAAGCAGACCGATACGAGCGACTGTTCGAGTCATGGGCTGGATCCTTGAGAGCTGGCGACCGCTGTGCACTGGGCGGGCACGTTGTACGCGGCGGGGTTCGTCGGGTCGTAGCCGTCGGTCAGCGTGCACAGGAATGTAACGACGGCGTCGATCTCGGCGGATGTGAGCGTTGGCGCCTGTCCACCGGCGAGCCGCGGCGGCGTATAGGGCACCTCGCCGATGTTGACGTTCGCATCGAACGCAACTGGCAGGTCGTTGTACTGGTTGAGATCGGGTGTCCCGTCTGCCGCCACGTAGAACGTACCCCCGGAAGCATAGGGGTTGCCGCTCGGACCGGCCGCGACCGGCGTCGGGTTGTTGCCGACGTTGTTGTTGATGTCGCGCGTCACGTACCACTCGATGACTTCGCGCAGCGTCACAAAGGCTCCGTTGTGAAAGTACGGTGCGGTGATCGCGATGTTGCGCAGCGTCGGCACCTTGAACCTGCCGCAGAGCGACGGCGAGGCGGTCAGATCCGGACGTGCATGGACATCGCTCGCGGTCGGCTGGAACGGCCCGCAGATTCCGAGATCGTAGTAGCCGTATTCGGCGTCGGCCGTAATGTTCGGCGAGATCGGCACGTAATTGAGCGGTACGCCGCTAACCGGGCTCACGGGGTTCGCATGATTCGCCGGAATCGCCCAGTTCCGAGGGATGCCGACGTTGTCGTACGTGAAGTCAGTGAAGAGCGCGTGTTCGCTGTAGCCCTGTGGCTGGCTGGGATGACACGCCGTGCAGTTGCCCTTGGCCGGGTTGTTGAAGAGCGCGAGGCCATGCTGCTCCTGCACCGTCAGCTGGGTCTTGCCTGCAAGCCACGCGTCGTACTTGCTCGTAAACAGGTGGAACGACGGGTCCTCGGTCTCGAACGCGGCGATCGCCAACCCGATGTCCTGCAACGCGAGATCGGGATTGTCGAGAACAGCAGAGCCGTAGGCGGCGCTGAACAGGGCCAGAGTTGCTGCTGAGTTGCGCAGACGCTCCACGACCTCGGCGGCGTTCTGATTGGCCATCTCGAAAGGAGTCACGAACGGATCCATCGCCTGCGCGGCCAGCGACGATGAACGTCCATCCCGGAAGAACCCGCCTGTCACCTTGCCGCCGGCTCCGATCGAGAACGGTGGTGTGAAGGACGCATAGGTGAGTGATGGCGAGTTCCGGAAGCCCGTCAGGTCCATGTGCGGGCCACCCAACGGGATGGGTAGTCCATGATCGACGGCTGGGTCGCCAGCGAAGGCGAACGCCGGCACGTGACACGTGCCGCAGGACTGCTGGCCCGAAGCCGACAGTGACTTGTCGAAGAAGAGCGCCTGGCCGACCTTCGCGGCGCTGCTCAAGCCGTTCGCGGCAGGAATCGGGGCGTTGCGACTGGCACCGCCGCACGCGGCCAGCGTCAGAATGCTGATCAGAAGCGCAGCACCCGTCAGGAAGCCAAGCGGCGTCTCGCGAACTGCCGGAAACGGCGCGACACGGCGATCAGTTCTCGACACGCGAATGGCTCCTTCTCGAACTCGTCCCGATCAGCGGTCGGGGAGTCCACATGCAAATGCGTCCCATTCGCAATAATACGCGTGGTTCGAGCTGAGCTGATACTGCGAGATCTACTTACTAAATAAATCAATGTGTTACGTGTTTCTACCGACTGTGCTTGCACAGCTCACGGGGATATCCTAAACGCAATTGATAAGCACTCGCGTTTATATGGTCCAGCCCATGCGAATCCTTCCCCGCGCCTTTCTGCTCGGTTCGGTGCTCGTCTCCACTCTCAGCAGCGCTCAGCAGAGCCCACTGAATTACACGTCTCGCGTGGACGGAACCGGCTCTATCACCCCCAACCCCGCGCTGGCCATCGGCTCAAACAACCGGGATCCGTCGACCGCGAATGTAGTGCCATCAACATCGCAGGTGCTCGTCCCGGCGGTCGGCGAGCTCCAGGAAGTCACGGTGACCACCAGTCGTCTCAGCCTGATCGGCACGGCTACCACGGCGAGTCAAGGTGTCGTCGTCAACGATGAGATCGCGCTGACGCCCGCCTATCGCCCAGGCCAGCTATTGGAGACGGTACCGGGCCTCGAGGTCACGCTGCACAGCGGCGAGGGCAAGGCCAACCAATACTTGATGCGTGGCTATAACCTCGACCACGGCACGGACCTGGCGACCTTCGTTGATGGCATGCCCATCAACGAACCGACCCATGCGCACGGCCAGGGGTACACCGATCTCAATTTCATGATCCCTGCATTGGCGACCAACATCGAATACACGAAAGGCACCTACTACGCGGACGAAGGCGACTTCGCATCGGTCGGATCGGTCCACCTGAGCTACCTGGACTCGATCGACAGCCAAGCCGCGGCAAGTTCCGGGACGTTCGGCTTTGAGCACTTCTTCACGGCCGGTTCAACAGCCGCGGGCAGTGGTCAAGTGCTCGGGGCCCTTGAACTGCAGCACTACGATGGCCCGTGGAGTAACCCGGACGATCAACGCAAGATCAACGCCGTGCTGCGCTACAGCGAGGGGAACAGTCGCGACGGCTACTCAGTGACCGGGATGTTCTATCACGACCTCTGGAATTCCTCGACCGATCAACCGGCTCGCGCGATCACCGATGACCTCATCAACCGGTTCGGCTCTCTCGATCCGTCCGACGGCGGTCAAGCGCAGCGCGCCAGTCTCTCGCTCCAATACCACCGCACGATCGCCGACGGCCAATTGAATGCGAGCGCCTACGTCATCAACAATCAGCTGACCCTGTGGAACAACTTCACCCACTTTCTGTTCGATTCGGTGAACGGCGATCAGGAAGCACAGCACGAGGATCGAGCGACCGTGGGGACGGCGATCAGCTATGCACGCGCCACGTCCCTGGCGGGCTTCGACAACGAGTTCTTGGCGGGCGTTACCACGCGTCATGACTCGAACGACGTCTCGCGTTTGCCGACCAGAGATCGGGTGTTGATCCCGACCGCCGACAATCCTCTGAACTTCAGCGAGAGCGACGCGGTCCGCCTCAACAGCATCTCGGCCTATGCGCAGGCGACGACCCGCTGGACGGAGGGGTTCCGATCCGTGCTCGGCGTCCGTGCCGATTCCATGTCCGGGACCGACAGCGGCACCAATGCCGGTACCGCCAGCAGCGCATTGCTGCAACCCAAAGCCAGCCTGATCCTGAGGCCCGCCGCGTCCACCGAGTTGTACCTGAGCGCGGGGCGGGGCTTTCACAGCAACGATCTGCGCGGCGTCACGCACGCCATGGCGACAGGGGATTCCGGCGTGCCGCTGATCGCGAGCCAAACCGGCGCGGAGATCGGCATTCGCCAGCAATTCCTGCGCACGATCGCCCTCACGGTCGCCGTGTATACGCTTCACGCCCAATCGGAAACCACCTACGACCCGGACGCCGGCATCGATATCGCTGGTCCAGCGAGCCAGCGAAGGGGTTTCGAGGTCAATCTCACCTACCAGGCATTGCGCTGGCTCGAGGTCTACGGCAGCTACTCCGCCAATCGTGCGCGCTTCGACACGTCCTACAACGACGGCACCGGGCACGTCGGATATTTCCTGCCAAACGCGCCGTTCG
>Ga0335069_10002808_pt1 | contig 26634 bp, 25 predicted proteins | sample Lox_Sample_11_FD_206714 | JGI IMG/M metagenome (GOLD analysis project Ga0335069, IMG submission 206714) | Soil microbial communities from Loxahatchee National Wildlife Refuge, Florida, United States - Lox_Sample_1.1 | ecosystem: Environmental > Terrestrial > Soil > Wetlands | place: USA...
GCAGCGCGGTTCCCAGGAAGGACATCCTGCCCGGCCGGTCAGGGTGGTCGGCCGGGGAGGCGGCGAGCGCTGCCTGGTGGAGTGTGATGGCCTGGTCCAGGTCCGCCAGCTCGCCGGTGCGCCCGTACCGGGTCTGCATCGCCTCTCCCAGGCCGGACAGCCATTTGACGCGGTCGGGGTGGTCGGCGGGAGTGGCGTCGACCGCCTCCCGGCCGGCGGTGACGGCCTGGTCCAGGTCCGTGAGGCGCCCGGTGCGCTCGAACCGGGCCCGCAGCGCTATCCCGAGGTTGGACAGGTACGTGGGCCGGTCGAGATGACCTGCGGGCGTGGCGTTGACAGCTTCCCGGCCGGCGGTGATAACCCGCTCCAGGTCCGCCAGCTGACCGGTGCGCTCGTACCGGGTCCGCAGCGTGATCCCGAGGTTGGACAGGATGCCCGGCCGGTGCGGGTAGCCGGCCGGTGCGGTGTCAGCGGCGTCGGTGAGCCGGGTGATGGCCTGGTCCAGGTCCGCCAGCTGCCCGGTCCGCTCGTACCGGGCGCGCAGCGCGATGCCGAGGTTGGACAGGTACATGGCCCGGTTCGGGTGGCCGGCCGCGGTGGCCGTGACGGCGTCGGTGAGCCGGGTGATGGCCTGGTCCAGGTCCGCCAGCCGCCCGGTGCGGCCGAACCGGGTGTGCAGCGCGTTCCCTAGGTTGGACAGGTACAGCGGCCGCTCGGCATGGTCCGCCGGTGCGGTGCCAGCGGCGTCGGTGAGCCGGGTGATGGCCTGGTCCAGGTCCGCCAGCACCCCGGTCCGCTCGAACCGGGCGCGCAGCGCGGCGCCGACGTTGGACAGATACCCCGGCCGGTCCGGGTGGCCGGCCGGGGTGGCGGCGAGGGCGTCGCCGAACTGGCCGATGGCGGCCTGGAGGAGCTGGATGTTCCCGGTCCGCTGGTAGTTCCCGAACAGCACCGCCCCCCGGTCGGTGGCCTCGGCGGCGGTGAGCCCGGCGGGCGTGTCCCGGCCGGCCAGGGCCGCCTGTACCGGCTCGGGGACCTGCCCGGGCGCCACCCGCGCCAGTGCGGCGGAACACCTCAGGCAGCCCTCCAGGTCCTCCTGGCGCTGCGGCCCGGGAAGGAACTGGTAACGAAGCCAGTACACGCCGAGCAGCAGGGCCAGGAGCTGGACTTCGCTCCTGGCCGGACGGGCGAAGTTGACGAGCCCGGCCAGGTCCCGCGCCAGGCCGGGGACGGCCGGATCCAGGACGCCGGCCAGGTCGTCGGCGTCCGAGACCGCGCGGACCCGCTCGGCCAATTCCCTGGCCGGCGGATCCGTGTTCCCGCGCCTGCGCGGATTGCGGCCGAGCATATGGTAATGATCAACCCTGCCACGATGGATTAATCGATGCCGTCATCGTATTGGGAAAGGCCTGGCCGCACGAGAGGATGGCGCAAAGGTGGACGATACCGCCGGTAAACCAGTTCCCGAGGTGGCCTATGAGAACACGGCCGACGAGGCGTGGGCCCGGCAGGCTTTCGACCTCTATCAGCGTCGTGAGCTTCAGGTGCAGGCATTCGACACCGAGGGCGTGGTCTCCGCCCAGGTCTGGGGGGCATGCCCGCGCTGCGGCCATGAACTGAATATCCAGATGACCCTGAGCACTCCCATCCCGGGCCTGCGCGGGGGCCGTGGCCTGCTGTCGGCCCTGACCCGGCGGGACTCTCCTGCGGCGCCGGATATCCCGGAGGCCGTCGAGGTCGGCTGCAGCTGCGGTCACGCCCATCCGGGCGCGCCGGAGCATGCCACCGGGTGCGGGGTCAGCTTCCGGCTGCCCACCGCCCCGCCCGGTCCCCCGCGGTGAGCACTCCGCGGCCCAGGCCGGTCAGCGCGGCGGACCGGGAGGCGTTCGACGCACTGGCGAAGGAATCGCTGCCGGCGGTCCGGTCCATGGTGGCGGCCTGGCGCACCGGGCTGACCGCGCTGATCACGCTGGTTACCACGGGAATCATCGTGACCGGGCGGACCGAGGCGACGACCCTGGCCGTCCCGTGGCGGATCGCGGTCACGCTGGCCATAGGCGCCGGGCTCGCGCTGGCGATTGTCGGGCTGTGGCAGGCGCTCGCGGCGGAGGTCGGTGCCCGCGCCCGCCTGCACACGCTGGAAGACATCCTCGCCCAGTACGCCAGCGTGCAGGCCTACCAGGTCGGGCAGGCCGCCGCGGCCGCCCGCCGCCTGCAGGCGGCCCGGGCCCTGGTCGCCGCCGCCCTGGGCCTGCTGCTGGCCGGCGTCCTGCTCACCTGGTGGGCGCCGGCGGCCCCCGCCACGCCGCCCGCTTACCTGGAGGTCTCCCGCCCTGGCGGCGCCGTCTGCGGCACCCTGGACTCCGCCGACGGCGGCGTTCTGCGACTGACCGTCGCCGGCGTCCACGAGCCCGTCGCCATCCCGCTGACCATGGTCACCAACCTGGCCGTCGTCGCCGCCTGCCCGTGACGGCGTCATGGGCCCGCGATGCCGCGGGGGAGAAGCCCTGCTGCCGCTGGTCAGGGGATTCCGGATACCCTGACGGCCGCGCCGTGTCTCCCGGCCACGGCACGGCGGCGGCGGGCTGCAGGCACAGCAGCGCCACCGCCGTGCCGGTGACGATCGCGGCGGGATGCGCTAGACGGGGTTCACCTCGGCGCTGTACCCGTCGCTGACCGTGGGCCGCGCGTCCGTGTGGTCGGTGTAGATGGAGGTGAGGTCGGCGGTCCAGTCCTCCAGGGTGACCTTGATCAGCTGTGCCTTGGACTGTGCCGCGCCCGCTTTAAGCTCGAACGGGGGCTTGCCCAGGAACAGGTCGAACTTCTTCGACTGGTTCTCCAGGACGTCGTGCCCGAGCGGCCCCGTGGTGATCGAGCCGAAGAACCCGGCCGCCCCGCCGGTGAAGTGCACCTGCGTGCCGTTGAGGGCCTCGATCTTCACCCGGACGTCCTTCAGCGTTATCGGGCCGTTGTTGATCACCTTGACGTTGAAGGTGGCGGTCTCGTGCGCGTTGAGCACCGACCCGGCGAGCGTGACGTCGACGATCTTGAGCTCGACGTTGTCATCCGGGTAGGTCTCGATCGCCGTGGTGTAGGCGTCGAAGTACAGCGGTGTGGTCATGATTTCCCCCGTGGGTAACTGCATTGGGTCGTGCACCAGTAGTCCTGGTGCTGTTCCAGCCGACCATATGACCGTGGCAGATCCCGGCGCACCGGGCGGATCACTGGGTTTTAACCGATCTCAGCGCGCTCGTACCGGGGCCCCGGTCTGGGCGGCGAGCCGCCGGGCGAAGGCCGGCCCGGACACCAGCCACGGATGTCCGGCGCGCGCGCCGTCCGTGCGCTCGTGGACCCAGCTCGCCACCTCGACGAGCGCGCGCAGGCAGGCCACGGCCTGGTGCCACCTCAGCTCGCCTGATCCGACCGCGACCGCCGCCTGGCGCTGGTAGCGGCGGACGAACCGGCGCGCCAGCACCTGGCCGAACATCCGGACGAGCGGCCGCTGCCAGCCCGGCACGCGCAGCGGCGGCTCGCTGAGCAGCAGCGAGGTGAAGCCGACGTCGTGCGCGCGCGGTGCCAGCAGCGCGGTGCTCCAGTCCAGCACGGTTACCCGGTCGCCGTCGGCGAGCAAGTTGAACGGATGCAGGTCACCGTGGCAGATGACGTCCGGGGCCGGCCCGGGCGTATGCTCCGCCAGCCAGCGGGCGGCACTGACCAGATCCGCACGGCCGAACTCCGCGGCGTACCGCGCCAGCGCGCCGAGCAGGCCCGGGACCGTCACCGGCACCTCGCGAACCTGCTCCAGCTCGCCGCGCACCAGGTTCGGGTCGAGCGCGTGCAGCCGCGCCATCGAGGTGGCCAGCAGCTCCGGGATCCGGCGCAGCAGCCGCGGCACGGCGGCCGGGGTCAGCCCGCCGTCCAGACCGGGCAAGGTCGGCTCGCCCGCGGCCCGGTCCATGACCATGAACGCCCGGCCCAGGCCGCAATCCGGGCCGCCGGATGCCCGCACGAGCGGGGTCGGGAAACCAGCGGCGGCCACCGCACGCTGCACGACCGTCTCCTTGCGCGCCGAACCGGGGTCGGGCATCAGCCTGGCGACGAGCTCGGCCGGCCAGCCAGCCGGCGGATCCGCGAGCGAGAACGACAGGAGCTCGGCCCAGAAGCCGCCCCGCATTGGCTCGGGCCGGCGCGCGTACTCCAGGCTCGGCGTGCCGGTGGTGCTGCGCAGCACCCCGATCAGCTGCCCGCCTATGCCAGTGTCAACCGTCACGGTATTTACCGTAACAGTGTTTTTTGATATCGTCCAGTCATGACGGCCCCGCCAGCAGAAAACACCGCGGAGACGGATGAACCGCTGACCATCGACGACCTGGCCCGGCGGGTCGAGCTGCCGGTTCGCACCATCCGCGAGTACCACACGATGCGCCTGCTGCCGCCGCCCGAACGGCGGGGCCGCCTGGGCCTGTACGGCAGCCGGCACGTCCAGCGCCTGCAGCTCATCACCCGCCTGCAGCGCCGCGGCTACTCGCTGGCCGGGATCCGCGACCTGCTCGGGGCATGGGAGAGCGGGACTGACCTGGTTACCCTGCTCGGCGTCGACGAGAGCCAGGCGGCGCTGGACGAGACGCCGCTGCGGCTGACCCGGGCGGAGCTGCTCCAGCGGCTGCCGGCGCTGGACCCGCCCGCGCTCATCCGTGCTGGCCAGGTCGGGCTGGTGCGCCCGTACGGCGAGGATCACTTCGTGGTGCGCAGTCCCGCGCTGCTCGCCCTGGTGGCCGACTGGGTCCAGGCCGACGTCCCGGCCGGCGCGGCGCTCGACCTGATCGCGGTGCTCGCCGGTGACCTCGGCGCGCTGGCGGGCAGGCTGGCTGACCTGATCGTCGACCGGATCTGGGTGCCGGTCTCGGCCAGCAGCCGCGCGGGGGAGCTGCCTGACCTGCTCCGGCGCGGCCGGCCGCTGCTGCTGCAGGGCGTGGCCAGCACGCTGGCGGACCGGCTCGGCGCGGCGCTGGCCGAGCGCGCCGGTACCGTCGGCGACAGCGGCCGGCTCCAGGCCGCGCTCGAGGAGATAAGCGTGGGCGCGATCGCGGACTCCGCGGGTACGATCCACCGGCGAGGGGACGAGAGATGAGCATCGCGAACACCGAGCAGGCCGAGCACTGGAACACGGGGGAGGGGGTCGCCCACTGGATCGCCAACCAGGCGCGCTATGACCGCGCTGCAGGGCCCAGAACGAGATCAGCCCTATTCCTTGCCGCTGCGCCCAGCGCACGATCGTGGCCGCATCGGCCGTCGAGAAGGTCTCGTCCGGGCCGAAGTCGTCTATGCCCGGCATCTCGGTGACGCCGATCATGTGCCACAGCTCCCGGGCCGCCGTCGCCGGGTAGAGCGACTGCAACTGGTTGAACAGGCCGTCTGCGGCGCTCTCGGTGTCAGCCACCATGTCCTGCTGGGTGCCGAGGTAGTAGTCGAACGTCAGCAGGTTCACGGCGCTGATCGTCGCATGGTCGGCGACGGCATTCTGCAGGACGGCATATCCGGAGGAGGTAAGGCCGGACGGGAACGTCGGCAGCGTGTACGAGAACTCGATCCGCCGGCGGTGGGCCGCGGCCCACGCCTCCGCCATCGCGATCGCCTCGTTGCGCCGGTTGATCCCGGCCGTGTCGGTGAGCGAGTCAGCTTCGACGTCCAGGTCGATGCGAGGCACGTTGTAGGTGGTGATGAGGCTCTCGTACACCGCGGCGATGGCCGGGACGCTCGTGCAGCTGTCGGCGATGTCGGTGCTGGTGGTGTCGGCGGTGTAGCCGCCGAACGACGGGATCACGTTGCCGCCATCCGCCTGGATGCCCGCGATGTCGCTATGATCTGGTCCCTCTGGAAGGCGGCGGCCGGTCAGCTGTCCACCGCCGAGGTGACATGGTGGTCCGTGACGCCGGGCCGTGGACGTCGGCGGTGCACGCCCTGCTGCGCCATCTGGAGGACGTCGGCTTCGCGGCCGCGCCGCGCCTGGTCGGCTCTGGCCTGGACGATGATGGCCGCGAGGTGCTGACCTTCATCGACGGGGAGTTTGTCCAGCCCGGGCCATGGAGCCTGGAGGGCGCCGCCGCCCTCGGCGGCTTGCTGCGCTGGCCCAGCTGGCCTGGCTCAACGCCAAGCTGCACGATGACATCGTCGCCGGGCGGGAGCACCTGCCGCCGCTGGCGGACAGGGCCCGTCAGCTCGCGGCCATCGCCGACGGCTATGGCCTGGCCGCGCGGCAGCGGCGCGGCTTCCTGGGCCAGATGATCGAGTTCGCCATCTGCGACACCGCCCGGGAAGCCGACGACGCCGCCATTCGGCGAGCACCCGTGCTTTGTGGCTGATGGTCGCCATACTCGAAGGCGTGGGCGCCTCGTCCGCCTCGGCCCCGGTCTCCTATCCTGCGGTGATTCTGCATCGCCTGCCCCTCCGCGAGGAACCGATCGGCGATGCCGCGCTGATCGAGCTCCTCGATGGCGCGCGAGTGCAGACCGCCGGAGCGCAAGCCGTCGAGCTTCCGGCTGGCGCGCCGCTCGACAATCGCAACGTCGACCCCCGCCAACGCCAGCTCGCCCGCCAGCCTCAGCCCGGTCGGGCCCCCTCCGGCGATCACCGCCGCATGTCCCTTCGAACCGAACGTGTTCATTGATACCTCCGGGAACACTGCAAGTGGACGGTGATGCGGCCGTACCCGGCCGACGTCAGGAGCTCATGAGGATGACGAGCCGCTGGGTCGCCCGGGTCATCGCGACATATCGGTCGACCGCTCCCTCGATGCCCGTGCCGAACGTCTCCGGGTCCACGAGGACGACCAGGTCGAACTCGAGTCCCTTCGACAGTTCCGGGGCCAGCGACCGGACACGGGACGTCGCCTGGAACACGGGATCGCCGATGACGCAGGCGACGCCGTCGGCGTGCGCGGCGAGCCACGCGCCGAGGATCGAGCCCAGATCCGAAGCGGGTCCGTGCACGACGGGGATGCCGCTGCTGCGGATCGAGGCCGGCACGTTGGCGTCCGGGAGCACGGCCCGGATGACCGGCTCGGCCTCGGCCATGACCTCTTCCGGCGTCCGGTAGTTGATGCTCAGCGAAGCCAGGCTGATCTGGCCGAACCCGGCCCGCTCGAGCCGTTCCCGCCACGACTCGGTGAACCCGTGCCTGGCCTGGGCCCGGTCCCCGACGATGGTCAAGCTCCGGGACGGGCAGCGGAGCAGCAGCATCTGCCACTCCGCGTCGGTCAGTTCCTGAGCCTCGTCCACGACGATGTGCGCGAACGGGCCGGCGAGCAGGCCCGGGTCGGCGCTGGGCAGTGCGGCCTGGCCGACTAGGGCGTCGGCGAAGTCCTCGCCGCGCAGCATCGTCACCAGGCCGACGCCGTACTCGTCGTCGGCCGCCTCGATGAGGTTGTCAATGACCCTGGCCATCTGCTCGCGTTCGGCGGCGACAGCGGCCTCCTGCCGGCGCTTCCGTCGTGACGCCTCCGGGTCGCCGAGCCGCTGCCGGGCCGCGTCTAGCAGCGGCAGGTCGGATATCGTCCAGGCCTGGGCGTCCGCGCGCTGCAGCTTCCGGGCCTCCTCGGGGCTGAGCCATGGAGCGCACCTGCGCAGGTAGGCGGGTACCGACCACAGGTCTCCGACGAGGTCGGTCGCTTCGAGCAGCGGCCACGCCCGGCTGAAGGTCGTGCGCAGCTCCTCGTCCTGCATCAGCGACCTGCGGAGCAGGTGCTCAGGGGCGTCGCCGTCGTGCTTGTCCATCAGGATCGTGATCAGCTCTTCCCAGATCTGGCCGCGCGCCTCGTTGTGCGGGGTACCGGGTTCCGGGGCTTCGAACGCCTCGGCCCAGTCGTCGGCGCTCAGCCAGATGCCGGACCAGGGAGTCTCGACCGTCATCGGCTTGGCGGGCGGGTTCTCGTAGAACCTGACGGCCGGCTCGATCGCCTTCACCATGTCCGCGGACGACTTCAGCCGGGCGACCTCCGGGTCGGTCTCGGCTGCGGCCGTCGCTCCTTCCGGGACGAGGTCCCGCAGGGTGCAGGTCTGCACGCCCTCCTCGCCCAGGCTGGGGAGCACGTCGGATACGTAGGCCAGGTAGGGCTGGTGCGGGCCGACGAACAGCACGCCGCCCCGGCGGTGACCGAGGCGCGGGTCGGAGTAGAGGAGGTAGGCGGTGCGGTGCAGGGCGACGACGGTCTTCCCGGTACCCGGGCCGCCGTCGACGACCAGAGCGCCGCGGGATCCCGCGCGGATGATGGCGTCCTGGTCGGCTTGTATGGTGCCGAGCACGTCCCGCATCCGGTCCGACCGGCTGCTGCCCAGGCTGGCGATGAAGGCGGACTGATCATCGAGCGCGGCGTGCCCTTCCAGCCCGTCCGGGGTGAATACCTCGTCCCAGTAGTCGCTGATCCGGCCGCGGGTCCACCGGTACCTGCGGCGGCTGGCCAGGCCCATCGGGTTGGCGTGGGTCGCCCCGAAGAACGGTTCGGCCGCGGGGGAGCGCCAGTCGACCAGCAGCTGGCGGCCCGAGCTGTCCCTGAGGCCGAGCCGTCCGATGTACACCGGCTCGGGACTGTCAGCGTGGACGATGCGCCCGAGGCACAAGTCCAGGCCGAAGCGGCGCAGGGCGCGCAGCCGAGTGGTCAGCCGGTGGATCTCCATGTCCCGGTCCAGCGCCTTCTGGCCTATGCCGCCGGGTGCCTTGCGCTCGGCATCCAGGCGAGCGGACAGGTCGGCGATCGAGTGCTCCAGGCTTTCCGCGATAGCCGCCAAGCGCTGCTCGTCGCCGGCGATCAGCGCCGGGCCGGCCTTGGCGGCGAGGCGCTCGGGAAGATCGAACGCGCTGGAGGTCAGGGGTTTCACGTCATCTGCTCCGATCTGAGGTCGCATGCAGCCGTTGCGCGCAGAAGGCGCCGGGCCGGCGTGACGGACCTGGCGGGTGTTGAGCGCCGCGCCGGACAGCGCGGTCACGCTCCGGGCGTCCAGGTCTCACAGCACCCGGTTGCCGGTCACGTCCGGCGGGAATGGCCGGCCCGGCCGCAGGCTGCGGGCGGGATTACGGACACGGCCCGCTGGCTCGCGGGCAGCTCGCGTACGCGCAGCGGGTGCCGGTCTCGCGGCTGCATTTTGCCCGGCGGCCGGACCGCGGATCCCGCGAGCGATTCGACGCCCTCGGGCGGCCCGCACGCTGACAGCAGCACACGCATTTCACGACCCCGTTTCCGTAGTTCTAGCCCCAGCCAGCGATTATGCGGCACTACCCGGGTCTTGCCGCAAGCCCCCTGGTGCGCTATAGATTGAAAATGGAGAGGACTGGATACTCCCTTCTCCCTCTAGCGCCCGAACGGACCAGGTTGCCGGCCGCCGGCCGAGTGGTTCCGTGACCGCGCCCTCGCCAGCGTGACCGCGCCCTCGCCAGCACAGTCTCATCCGACCAGCAGCACGAGCTTCCCGCGCACGTGGCCCTGCTCGCTCACCCGGTGCGCCTCGGCAACCTCGGCGAGCGGGAACGTCTGCGCGACCGGGAGCGAGAAGCGCCCACCGCGGCGATCATGACCCCGGCCATCGAGGCGCTGGCCGGGTCGAAGACCTGGCGCTGCCGGGCCGTCATGGCGTGCCGCTGGCCATCACCATGGTCAGGACCGCGGTGCGCCGGGTGGAGGGCAGGGTGCGCAGCTTGGTCCGCCCGGCCCGGGCGATCCTGCGGGCCGTGGCGGCGTGAGCCATGGCGCTCATGTCAGGTTCCCTTGCCCGAGCTGGCCAGCTGGCCGGCCTGGGCGGCTGGTTCCGGATTGGTCACCGGGGCCGGGCGGGCGGCGGCCCGCCAGATCCGGGCCGCGAGCAGGATCATCGCGACGGCGAACGGCAGCATGAACAGCGCGACCTTGGGGCCGGCGGCGCCCATTGACTCGGCGAGCAGCAGGCCGGCGGTGAACAAGACGGCCAGCCAGCGCGGCACCCGGCGGCTGCGCCACAGCGCATACCCCATGATGGCCGGCGCGGTGTACTCGCTGGCGAAGTAGACGTACTCGGCGACCTGCGCCGGCCTGGAACCGAAGCTGGTCACCAGGAACCGGGCGGCCGCTGTCTGGGTCGTGTGCGCCGAGGCCGCGGCCGCCAGGCCGACCCCGACCAGGACGTTGAACACGGCCCCGGCGAACGCGCCCAGGCCGCCCAGCACCGCGGCGATCGTGGCGATGATCCAGCCGCGCCTGGTGACCAGCGTGGCGATCGCCGCGTACGACACCGCCAGGCCGCCCAGCGCCAGCACCGACAGGCCACCCGACAGGTACAGCTGGGAGGGGCGGGCCGCCGCGATGGGCAGCAGCCGCAGCGCGGCGGCCGTGCTGGTGACCACCTGGTCGGTGCCCCTGGGGTCCAGCGCCTCGGCACCGACGTACAGCGCGGCGGTGACGGGCAGGACGGCGGCCAGCAGCCGCCGGCGGACCCGGGCGGCGTTGGCGGGCTTCTCGGTGGCGGCAGTGATCGCGGTCATGTCAGATCCCCTTGCTTGCGCCGGCCAGCTGCCCGGCGCGGTAGTCGGTTCGTCTCGGGTCAGGTCGAAGAAGGCCTCCTCGAGCGTGGCGCTGCGGGTGGCCAGCTCGGCCAGGACGATGGCGCGGGCGCATGCGACTGGGCCGCTGGCCCGCGACGTCGCTGAGCCCGGCGATGTCGAGCACTTCGCCCACCCGGCGGCCGGTGATGCCGTTGCTGCCGGCCAGCCACGCCAGGTGACTGGCGGCGCTGCGGCCGCCGGCGATGGCCTTGGCGTCCAGCAGCGCCCCGACCGACCGCAGCGGGCCGGGCAGCTCGCGGTACGGCTGGCCGTTGACCAGGACCGAGCCGGAGCTCGGCGCATCACGGCCCAGGATCATCCGCATGGTGGTCGACTTGCCGGCCCCGTTCGGGCCCAGGAAGCCGGTCACCCGGCCGGGCCGCACGACGAAGCAGGCTTCGCCGACCGCCACCGTGTGGCCGTAGCGCTTGGTGAGGTGCCGCGCCTGGATCATTGTGCGTCCTTCCCTCGAGCTGAGTGGCTCGTCTGGCTGGTTCTTCTAGATGGCAGCCTGCGCCCGGCGGCTGAGGTGGCACTGTCGTGGCGCTGAGGCGGGACCTATGGTGAGGTCATGCAGGTACGGCTGTTCGGCGAGCTCGAAGCGGAGCACGCGGGCGTGCCGGTGCCGGTCCGCGGAGCCAAGCAGCGGGCCCTGCTGGCCCTGCTGGCGCTGCAGCGGGGGCAGCCGGTCAGCGCCGACCGGCTGATCGACGTGCTGTGGGGGGACGGGCAGGCCGCGAACCCGGCCAACGCCTTGCAGGCGCAGATCGGCCAGCTGCGCCGTGCCCTCGGGGCGGCGGCGATCCTCACCACCGAAGCCGGCTATACCCTCACCGCCGGACCTGACGAGATCGACGTTGTCCGCTTCGGGCAGCTGGTCGCGAAGGGACAGCGGCTGGCCGCCGACGGCGAGATGGAGGCGGCGTCGGCCGCGTTGGGGGAGGCGCTCGGCCTGCGGCGCGGCGAGCCGCTGGCCGAGTTCACCTATGCAGGCTTTTTTGATGCCGAACGGGCGCGGCTGGACGAGCTGACCCTGGTGGCGATCGAATCCCGGGCCGGAGCCGACCTGGGACTAGGGCGCCACGGTGAGCTCGCCGGCGAGCTGGAGGCGCTGTGCCGGGAGCACCCGCTCCGCGAGCGCCTGTGGGAGCTGCTCATCCTGGCCCTGTACCGGGCCGGACGGCAGGCCGAGGCATTGCGCGCCTACACAGAAATCCGTGATCGTCTGGTCGGTGAGCTGGGCATCGACCCCGGCCCGGCCCTGCGGGAACTCCAGGCTCGCATCCTGGCCCAGGACCCGTCGCTCGCCCCGGCCAGCGCTCCGGCCAGCCCGGCTCGGGCGGTCGCCCCGCCGAAGGCAGCCGGCAACCTAGGGGATTCTTTGGTGGCGGCCCCCTTGCTCGAGACGAAGTTGTATGTCCCGAGGTCTCGGCGTGGCCTGGTGCCGCGTCCGCGGCTGAGCGAGCGGCTGGACCGCGGGGCCGCGTCGACGTTGATGCTCATCTCCGCGCCCGCTGGCTTCGGCAAGACGACGCTGCTCACCGAGTGGCTGGCGGCGGGACCGGCCGCGCCGGCCGATGAGCGGCTGGCCGCGTGGCTGTCGCTCGACCGGGCCGACAACGATCCCGTATCCTTCTGGACCTATGTGATCGCCGCGCTGCGGACGGCGGCACCCGGGGTCGGTGAGAATGCGCTGGCCCTCCTGCAGGCGCCCCGGCCGCCGCCGATCGAGACGGTGCTTACCGTGCTGCTCAACGACCTGGGTGCCGTGGCGGGCGACATTGTGCTGGTGCTGGATGACTACCACGTCGTAGATGCGCGCGAGGTGCAGGACGAGATGGCGTTCCTGCTCGACCATCTGCCTGCGGGACTGCACGTGGTGATCGCCAGCCGCGCCGATCCCGCGTTGCCGCTGGCCCGGTGGCGGGCGCGCGGCGATCTGGCCGAGATCCGCGCGGCCGAGCTGCGCTTCACCCCTGATGAGGCCGCGGCGTACCTCAACGAGATGATGGGCCTGCGGCTGACGGCGCAGGACGTGGCCGCGCTGGAGGGGCGCACGGAAGGCTGGATCGCCGCGCTCCAGCTGGCGGCGCTGTCGATGCAGGGGCGAGACGACGTGGGCGGCTTCATCGCCGGCTTCGCGGGCGACGATCGCTACGTCGTCGACTACCTGGCCGAAGAGGTGCTGCAGCGTCAGCCCGAACCTGTCCAGGCGTTCCTGCTGCAGACCTCGATCCTGGGGCGGCTGAGCGGTCCGTTGTGCGATGCCGTCACCGGGCAGGGCGACGGCAAGGCCATGCTGGAGGCGCTGGACCGGGGGAACCTGTTCCTGGTGCCGCTCGATGACCGGCGCCGGTGGTATCGCTACCACCGTCTGTTCGCCGACGTGCTGCAGGCCCGCCTGCTCGACGAGCAACCCGGCCAGGTGCCGGGCCTGCACCGGCGGGCGAGCGCGTGGTACCAGCAGAACGGCGAGCCGTCCGAGGCGATCGGCCACGCGCTGGCCGCCGGGGATTTCGAGCGCGCGGCGGACCTGGTCGGGCTGGCGATCCCGGCCATGCGCAGGATCAGGCAGGAAGCCACGGTGCACGGCTGGCTCAAGGCGCTTCCCGACGAGGTGGTCCGCGTCAGGCCCGTGCTCAGCGTGGCCTGTGCTGCGGCGTTGCTGTCCGGCGGCGAGCTCGAAAGCGTTGAGGGCCGGCTGCGGGAGGCCGAGCGGTGCCTGGACGCAATGACAGGTACCGGTGAAGGATCCCAAGCCCGGCCGACGGAGATGGTCGTCGACGACGAGGAATTTCGCCGCCTCCCGGCGGGGATCGAGCTGTATCGTTCCGCCCTGGCCCTGGCTCGGGGCGATCTGCCCGGCACCGTGAGGCACGCCCGGCGGGTGGTCGATCTTGCGCCTGAAGCGGATCACCTCCTCCGTGCCGGGGCAGCGGGCATGTCCGGGCTCGCGTTCTGGACGAGCGGGGATCTCGAGGCCGGGTACTTGGCGTATGCCGAGTGCATGGCGGGACTGCGGCGGGCCGGGCACATCGCCGATACCTTCGGCTGCGCGATCGCGCTGGCGGACATCCGGCTTGCGCAAGGTCGTCTCGGTGCGGCGATGCGCACCTACGAGCAGGCATTGCAGTATGCATCTGAACAGGGCGGGCCGGTTCTGCGGGGCACGGCTGACATGTACGTGGGAATGAGCGAGGTCCACCGCGAGCGCGACGATCTGCAGGCCGCCACGCGGCAGTTGCTGCGCAGCCAGGAGCTGGGTGAGCACATCGGGTTGCCGCAGAACCGGTATCGCTGGCGGGTCGCGATGGCCCGGATACGCCAGGCTGAAGGAGATCTGGACGGCGCACTTGACCTGCTCAACGAGGCGGAGCGCCTGTATGTGGGTGACTACTTCCCCGACGTGCGGCCGGTCCCGGCGTTGCGGGCACGGGTGCGGGTCGCGCAGGGGGCGTTGGGTGAAGCCCTCGGCTGGGCGCGTGAGCACGGCCTGTCCGTGGACGACGACCTCAGTTACCTGCGCGAGTTCGAGCACATCACGCTGGCCAGGGTGCTCTTGGCGCGGTACCGGGATGAGCGTGCAGAGCGCTGCGTTCACGAGGCGACTCGGCTCTTGGAGCGCCTCCTGCGGGCAGCAGAAGAAGGGGGGAGGACGGGACGCGTCATCGAGATCCTGGTGGCGCAGGCGCTCGCGCACCAGATGCTGGGGGACATCCCGGCTGCGCTTGTCTTCCTGCAGCGCGTGGTGACGCTGGCCGAGCCGGAGGGCTACGTCCGGGTCCTCATCGATGAGGGCCCGCCGATGGCTTCCCTGCTGAGAGCGCTCGCGAAACAGGGGACCGCCGGGAACTATGTCCGCCGGCTGCTGGCCGCCGCGACCGAGACCGAGCACGACGGGCCCGTCAGACAGGATTTGATCGAGCCGCTGAGCGACCGTGAGCTGGACGTGCTCCGGCTGCTCGGAACCGAGCTGGACGGCCCCGCCATCGCCCGCGAGCTCGTGGTGTCCCTGAGCACCGTGCGGACTCACACTAAGCACATCTACGCCAAGCTCGCCGTGACCAACCGCCGGGCCGCGGTCCGCCGAGCCGCGCAACTCGGCTTGCCCCCAACCCGCGACCGGCAACCCTGACCCGTCGATCACGGGCCCGCGCCGCGGCCCCTTCGCTCAGATCATCACATTAATCCTCACATGTGGTGATGCCGTCTCACCACATCGGCTCCTAGCTTTCGATCAGACCTGCGAACGTTCCCGACGCCGCAGGGAAAGCACCAGCAAGGAGCACCATGAGCGACATGCCGGCCGGCCATTATGACAGCCCTGGACGGTACGAGATCCGTCTCAAGGGGCACCTCGGCACCCGGTGGGCCGCCTGGTTTGACGGGCTGACCATTGCCCACGACAGCGATGGCACCACCATCATCCATGGCCCCGTAGCCGACCAGGCCGCTCTCTATGGCCTGCTCCAGAAAACGCGCGACCTGGGCCTGCCCCTGATCTCGGTCAATTACGTCGAACCCGGCCATCCCCCGATGCCCCCCATCGAGACCCGGTAACTCAGCCATCCGCGAAAAGGAGACCGACATGGCGACCACCGTACAGACCCCGGCCACGAAAACGGCGCAAAGAATCCCGATGACCTCAACGAGGAAGACCGCGCTCGTCGCGGGCGTCTTCTACCTGATTACCTTCGTCTCGATCCCCACGCTCGCCCTCTACGGCCCCGTGAAGAACCACCGGGACTGGATCCTCAGCCCCGGCTCCCACACCGGCGTGCTCGCAGGCGGCTTCCTCGAGGTGATCGTCGCCCTGGCCGGCATCGGCACCGCCGTCACGCTGTACCCGGTGGTCAAGCGGCAGAACGAAGGCGTCGCGCTCGGCTTTGTCACCGCCCGCGTCCTGGAAGCCGCCATGATCTTCACCGGCGCCGTCAGCCTCCTGTCGCTGGTGACCCTGCGGCAGGACCTGGGCGGGACGGCCGGAGCAGATGCGGCCGCGCTGGTCACCACCGGGGCGTCGCACGTCGCGGTCTACAACTGGACGTTCCTGCTCTCACAGAGCCTGATGCCGGGCATCAACGCCCTGCTGCTGGGCTCCTTGATGTACCGGTCCCGCCTCGTGCCCCGCATCATTCCCGTGCTGGGACTCATCGGAGGCCCCCTGCTCATCATCGCCGTATTCGCGACGCTGTTCGGGCAGCACTCCTCATTGACCGGGCTCGCCGTGCTCCCGGTGATCCCGGTGGCTGCCTGGGAGTTCTCGCTAGGCGTGTGGCTGGCCTTCAAGGGCTTCAAGCCCTCCCCGATCACCGCTGGGATAGACGCGGCCAGCACGCCGCCCGCCTACCGCGACGCGGCCGTCTAACCCGCCGGCAACACGGCCGGGCCCTTTTTCAAGGGCCCGGCCGCTGTATGTGCAGGCCGGTGTGCCGGGCCGGAGCAGGCGACCAGCCCCGAAGACTCATCGGACACGCCTCACGGGCAAGATGGCGAACGCCCCGATGATGGCGCAGAGTCCGGCGACCATGTACAGCACGCTGTAGCTGCCGCCGCCGCTGCCGATCGCCAGGATGACCGGCGCGATCGCCGGCGCGATGGAAAAGGGAAGAGCGCCGGCGATGTTGAACACGCCGAGATCCTTGGCGGCGTCGCGCTTGCTGGGCAGCACGTCCACCACGAGCGCGAGGTCGACGGCCGCGTACACGCCGAACCCGAGTCCGCTGATGGCCATGCCGACCAGGAAACCGCTGAAGTGGCTGGCGATGGCGATCACGAACAACGCCAGGCCGTACACGATCGACGCGATCAGGACGAAAATCTTCCGCCGGCCCGTCAGGTCTGAGAGCTTCCCGCCGAGGAGGGAAGCGGCGACGAGGACGGCGGACTGGGCGAGTGTGCCCAGGAATATCTGCTGCGGCACATCGGCCTTGGCGGTGCCGATCTTGTCCAGCAGGTAGTAGGCCTGGTAGGTAACCAGGAACGCGTAAGCCAGGACGAACATGAAACGGCTGCCGAAAGCCCAGGAGAAGTCCGGGTTCTTCCGCGGATTAACGTAGAAAGTGCCGGCGAATTCCCGCAGCGACCATTTCGGCTTATCCGCCTTGGCCAGCCGGCGATCGTTCAGGGTGACCGCGAAAAGGAGGACAAAAAACCCGCCGATCGCGCACGGGGCCAAGAACATAGCGAGCAGGCTGCCGGTGAACAGTTTGACCACGAACGCGCCGCACACCGACCCGATGGGCAGGCAGACACCCAGCACACCGGAGACCTGGCCGCGCTGGACGGACGGGATCTGGTCGGGCATGACTGCCACCATCGCGGCGAGCAGCGCGTTGAAGCACAGCTGGGTGATGCACCATCCGAGCAGGACGACCGGGATGCTGGGGGCCAGCGCGACAGCCACTAACCCTGTGGTCCTGACCTGCCGATGCCGTGACCTGCGCCGACGTGCGTGATCTCCGGGTCGTCACAGCTAACCCGCCCCGCCCACGCTGACGGGCACGAGGCGGGCATCGGTTCGGCCAGAGGAGCCGCGGACAATCCACAGGAGCGGGAAGGCGAGCTCGAAGAGGCCGCCGGGGACCAGGAACGCGATCCCGGCGCCGTCGTGCCGATTCACGCTGAAGACATCGAGTGGATGAGCGAGTTACCGATGAAGAACGCGACCGTGAACGACAGGAACAGCACCCCCGCCAGCACCGCGATCCTTCTGTGAGCGACGGGTCCCTCCCGTGCTCGCGCAGGAACACCCGGTGCTGTTGTCATGGCCTGATCCCTTCGAAGAAGGCGCACAGATGGTGAGGTGCTCACCGTCCCGTACCAAGTACGGCTTACCTCGCGCGGCGTGCCATGTGCCACCTCAGGTTAGCTGCGCGCTGGGCGCCACCGAGGTCCAGAGCAGCCGGAAGGAATCCCGATCTCGTTTACGCACAGATAAACGAGGATGCCTCCTTCGTCAGGACGCTACGCCCGATCCGCCGGAGGGACAAGTGCGACCGCGGCCGGGGCCCCGCCTCACCTCAACGCCGATAATGTACATTATGTAAAGTAGGGTGTTCGTTGGCGTGCCGGGCACCTGTCCTGACTTGCACCACGCGGAATCGGGGTCCCGGGAAGAATCGCACAGGAATTAGCGATAGCGCGTGCTGTAACCGGCCGATGATCGGGGTGTGGCGGTCGAGTTCCTGACAGATGAGCAGGCTGCCGGGTACGGGCGGTTCGAGGGCGAGCCGTCGCAGGCAGAGCTGGAGCGGTTCTTCTTCCTCGACGACGCTGATCGTGATCTGGTCGCGCGTCGGCGTGGCCCGCACTCGCAGCTGGGGTTCGCGGTGCAGCTGGATACCGTCCGGTTCCTGGGCACGTTCTGGTCGCCGGATCCGCTGGACGTGCCGTGGAGCGTGCTGGCCCGGCGTTGTTGACCAGGATGTCGAGTGCCCCGGTCCACCCGGCCGCGAACGCCCGCACCGAGGCGAGGCTGGCCAGGTCCAGCGGCCGCACCTCAGTGTCCCCGGGAATGCCGGCGGCCACGCGCTGGCCCTTCTCAGGGTCGCGTACCGCGAGGACGACGCGTGCACCGGCGCGGGCCAGCTCGCGGGCGGCGGCCAAGCCGATACCGCTGGAGGCACCGGTGACGACGATGGTCCGCCCCGACTGATCGGGAAGATCAGCGGCGGTCCACTTCACGGAGGCCATCGCTCAGGCCGCCCTGTCGATGCGAGAGACGAGGATGACGGACATGTCATGGCTCCTGGTTTGGCCACCAGGTGCCGTGGGCGGCCCCATGGCATCTGTGACGACGACGAGCTTGCCTGCCTGATCAGGAACCGCGTACATGACTTCTCCTCTAGGCCTGTTCAGCAGACCATCGGTCTGTTAAATCAGAATCTATCAGACCGTCGGTCTTTACACAAGGGACCGCCGGTCTGTAAAATGGTGGACGTGGCAGTATTCCAGCGGGCGCGAAGTGAGGAGCAGCGCGAAGAGCGCCGCCGGGCGATCCTCGGCGCCGCGACTGCGATGCTCGCCGAGATGCCGGTGGCGCAGGTCACCCTCAACGAGCTCAGCCGGCGCGCTGGCCTGGCCAAGTCGAACGTCCTGCGTTACTTCGAGTCGCGTGAGGCTGTTCTGCTCGAACTTCTGGACTCGGCGTGGCAGGACTGGCTGGCACAGCTGGGAAAGGACCTGGAGGCCGTGGTCGATCCCGCCGTGCCGCTCCCCGGGCGCTCCGGCCAGCTCGCCGCCGGGCTGGCGAGCTCACTCGCGTCCCGTCCCATGCTGTGTGACCTGATTAGCGCCCAGGCCGCGGTGCTCGAGCGCAACGTCTCGCCCCAGGTCGCCGCCCAGTACAAACGGGCCAGCATCGCCGACGTCGCCGCACTCGGCCGCCTGACGCGCCAGTGCATACCCGAACTCGGGGAGGACGACGCGTTCCGGCTCGCCGGCGCCACCGTCATGATGGCCGGCGCGTTGTGGCCCCATACGCAGCCCTCGGCCGCCCTGCTCGCCGCCTACGAGGCGGACCCGGCCCTGGCCGCCATGCGCCTGGACTTCACCACGACCATCCACGAGGTGCTCCAGGTGATGATCGCCGGCACCCTGGCCCGTTCGGCCCGCCAGCCGGGGCAGATGACTGGCAGCGGAACCGGTATTTCACGTTGACGCCGGCGGATGCGGCGTTTGTGGATCCGGGCGCTGGGCGGGGGCCGGGGTGGACCTGCAACGGAACCGGAACGCAGAAGGGACGGCACCGGGGGCGCGGTGGTGAGGCTGAAAGCGTCATGATCGTCGGCTAGCGCACGGAAGCGGCGCGCTCGAGGGTGCGATAGACGGTGGCGCGGGCGACGGAGAAGACCTCCATGAGATCGGCGATGGTGTATTCGCCGGTGGCGTGCATGCGGGTGAGCTCGGCTTGCTGCCGGGGGGTGAGCTTGGGTTGCTTGCCTATCCCCTAACTGACACCGGCCGGGATCGTGTATACCGAGCCCCGCCACGTCAGTCCAGATCTTCCCACCCCCATGGCTCGGCTGGACTGCCGTCAGCCTCCTGGCCGAATCGGAACCGATCCTGGCGGCGCTCCTGGTCACGGAAGAGCTCGAACAGGCCTGCCCCCGGCAGCCGGTCGGCCAGCGCGGTGGCCTGCTACTCTGCGCCCGCCTCCCGCAGCCTGTCCAGCAGTGCGGCCACGTCGACCGGGTTGTCGAGGGAGACGTGGGCGGCGTCGCGCTCGGCCAGCGCGGTGGCCTGCTGCTCCGCGCCTGCGACTGCTCTTGACAGGCAAAGTTATCTAGCGTAACTTTTTAGTTATTGCTCGTAACTACGAGATGGGAGAACACGATGAAAGGAACACCGATGGACGATCAGACGCGCCGGACCGAGTATGTGGACGTCGAGGGCGGGCGCATCGCCTACGAGGTGGTCGGGCACGGGCCGCTGGTGGTGTTGTCCCCCGGCATGGCTGACACCCGCAACTCCTTCCGCTTCCTCGCCCCGCTGATCGCCGATGCCGGCTACCGCGTCGCCAGCGTCGACCTGCGGGGACATGGTGAGTCCAGCACCGGCTGGGGTTCCTACAGCCACACGGACACCGCCGGCGATCTGATTGAGGTCATCCGGAAGCTGGGCGGCCCGGCGGTGATCGTGGGCCAGTCGTTCTCGGGCGGAGCCGCGACGATCGCAGCCGCGACGAACCCTGATCTGGTGAGCGCGATCGTGGAGATCGACCCGTTCACCCGCCCCCCGACCTACAGCGTGGCCGCGTTCCTGCGTAACTCCCAGTACCGCCGCGGTGCGCTCCTGCTGGGGGAATTCACCTTCACCGGAAGCGTCAGGATCTGGTCGAAGTACCTCGGCATGGCATACCCGGGGGTCAAGCCGGCCGACTGGGACACCTGGCTGGCCGCGCTGCAGGCGAACCTGCGTGAACCCGGCCGCGTGAAGGCGGCCCAGAAGATGATTCGCTCGTCGGCGACGTTGAAGCAGGCCGCCGCGCAGCTGGCAGACGTGCGGTGCCCGGCGCTGGTGGTCATGGGCGGCAATGATTCGGACTTCCCGGATCCCGAGGCCGAGGCCGCCGCGATCGTCGGCCAGCTACCAGCCGGACTGGGCCGCTACAAGATGATCGAGAACGCGGGACACTACCCCCACGCGCAGTACCCGCAGCAAGTCGCCGACGCCCTCCTGCCGTTCCTCGCCGAACACACCCACACCCATGCCTAGAGCGGGACTGAACACCGCCGAGGTGGTGGCCTCCGGTGCCGAACTCGCCGACGAGTCCGGCATCGGATCGGTGAGCCTCGCCGCTCTTGCCGGACGACTGGGCGTCAAGGCACCGGCGCTGTACAAGCACGTCGATAGCATCGGCGACCTGCAGCACCGCATCGCGACCCTGGCCATGACCGAGCTCGGCGATGCGCTGCGGGACGCGCTCCAGGGCAAGTCAGGGGCGGACGCGATCAGCGCGCTATTCACGACGCTCCAGTCCTACATAGCCGAACACCCGGGGCGCTACCTCGCCGCCACTAATGCGCAGTTCCGGGGCCGCGACGACCCGTTGCTCGCTGCCACCACCCGGGTGATCGACTCGATCCGGGCCGTCTTGTCCGGCTACGGCATCCAGCCCGACGAACTCGACCATGCGATCCGCATGCTGCGCTGCACGATCCACGGCTTCACCCTGCTCCAGGCCGCCAACGCCTTTCACTGGAGCAACGACCCGGATGAGAGCATCGCCTGGATGATCCGGTTCTTCGACGCTGGGCTCACCGCAGTCGGAGGCAACGCCCCCTGATCGCCAAGACCGGTCGCGGGCGCCTTCCGGTCCTAATGAGCCGCGTCGTGACGGCACCGAACGCCCTCGTTATCTCGGCGTTTACGGGAGCGGGCGGAGCTGGGCGGCTTCGCGGACATCGACCGCAGCTTCGAACGCCTGATCCAGGGTGTCATCGTCGCCTTTGCCTATTGCACTGACGTGACTGCCCACAACGCGGTCGCCGACGATCGGAGAGCACAATGACCACCGTCCACCCTTACACCAGTTTCCCCGTTAATCAGGACGCCGACGAGCCAACATCGGTCGGCACGGCATCTGACGGCACCGTGTCAGGTCGTCCCCGACTGTGGCTGCGAATCGAAGCACTCGTTCTCCTGGCAGGGGCCCTTGTGGCTTTCTTCACCACCGGCCAGTCGTGGTGGTTGGTACCGCTGGTCCTCGTGCCGGACGTGTCGTGGTCGGGGTATCTCGCCGGGACACGGATCGGGGCGTTCATCTACAACTCGGCGCACGCCACACCCCTCCCGGCAGTGATGATCGGACTCGGATGGTGGCAGCACCGGCCGCTGGTCCTGGCTCTGGGTCTGGTGTGGCTGGCTCATATCGCCCTCGATCGCCTGGCGGGCTATGGCCTCAAGTACGACGACAGCTTCCAGCACACGCACCTCGGCTAGCAGGGCCTGACGGAGCCGTCGGCCTGGCTGAGGCGCCGAAGCGCGCCAGTCATCACCAGCGGTTCCCGACGCACTCGCCTGCTCACGCAACGCAACTGCTCACTCACATCGAAGCGGGAATTCGTGACACGGGGGTGCGCCACAATGGAACCGTTTTGGGCGTTAGCGGGCCGAGCGCCACCGCGTTACCGCCCGGGACGGTTCCGATGTGGATCGAGGGAATAGGCGGCTGAGGCTGCTGGCGGCGGGCGGGGTGTTTCACAGGCGGTCACCTATGAAACAGTCAGCCTGGCAGTGCCCGATCAGGACTGACCGTGTTTCATGGGTTGGTGCAAACAGATAGACGAGCGAAACGCACACATGAAACGATCTGCGGGGTGAGTGACGACGACTTCCTGCGCGTGGAGGCGAACGACTGCCCGATGTCGTCATGCGCTGCCCCGGCCGGGTCGCCCTGCCGGACCAGCCGGGGCAGGGTGGCCGCCCAGTACCACACCGCCCGGTTCCGGCTCGTGCCCCATCTGGCGAAGGCCCTCAGCGTCCCGGTCCCGCCGTTCCGCAAGCCAGGCTCGGCCTGGGCCGAGCTGGCCCGGCCGCCGGCGGCCGGCACGGTGCCGGCGGGGCACGTGCGTGTCGGGTACGCCCGCGCGTCCACCGTCCGGCAGTCGCTTGACACCCAGGCCGACTCGCTGCGCGCCTCGGGCGTCACCCGGATCTTCGCCGAGAAGATCTCCACCCGCGCGCTCGCCCGGCCCGAGCTCGACAAGGCCGTTGCCCTAGCCCGGGAGATCCACGCGTCCGGGGCCGCGGTCACGATCGTGGTGCACGAGCACAAGCGGCTCGGCCGCGGTATCGAGCTCGCGGCGCTCGCCGAGCAGCTGCGCGCCGCCGGTATCGGGCTGGAGTTCCTCACTGGCGAGCTGCAGGGCTCGCACGACCCGTCCGGCGTGGTGGTCACCGTGCTCGCCGCGCTGTCGGGGATGGAGCGCGAGTACATCCGCGACCGCACCCTGGAGGGCCACGAGTCGGCCCGCGCCCGGGGCAAGTCAATCGGAGGCGCGCCCGTCACCGATGAGGCGATGCTCGCCGTGGCGCTCCACCTGCGGGGGCAGGAGATGAGCCTGCGAGACATCGCCGCCCGGCTCGTCATCGCCACGGGCAAGAAGAAAGGCCAGCACCCGTCGCCGACCACCGTCATGCGCATGCTGCGCGAGCACGACGAAAAGACCGCCGCAGCGTCCGTGGTCGCCTGATCATCTGCCGACTCGTGCCCTGCCCCCGGCCATAGCTATAGGAGTCCCAGGCCGAGCCGGAAGATCCGGCCGGCTCGACGGATACTTTGCCCTTGGCCGTAGCTATAGGAGTTCTAGGCCGTATGGGTCGTCCCCTATCCCGGCGGTGTCTTCTCCGATGACCTCAGCGCGGCCGCGACCAGCGCCGCGGTCCGGGCGGCCTCGCGGGGCCCGGTCACCTCGTGTTGAATCGGAGTCAACACCCGGCCAACGCGTGAGGTGATGTAAGTGGTCCAGGCGGACATCTCCGAGCGAGAGGAATCCGGGGTCGGCTTCGCGTCTGCGGTCGTCGATTGCGGGACCGCCGTACCCAGCCACGCCCCCTGACGAGCCGCGCAGCCACCACAGGAGAGCCGCCGATGGCCGTGCCCGACCCGTACCTTGCCCTCGAGCTCGTCGGGACGGCGGCGTTCGCCGTCTCCGGCGGGGCCGTCGCCGTCCGCGCCGGGATGGACTGGCTGGGCGTCGCCGTCCTGGCCGTCGTGACCGCGGTCGGCGGCGGCACCCTGCGCGACCTGCTCCTGGGCAGGCTCCCCGTCGGCTGGATCCAGGACCCGTGGCCGGTGTGGGTGGCGCTCGGGACCGCGGCTGTGGTCATCGCCGAGGCGTACTGGCATCCCCGCAGGGCTCCCGACTCCCGTCGCATCGTCCTGGTCGCCGACGCCGCCGGGCTCGCCGTCTTCACCGTCACGGGCACCTTGCTGGCCCTGGCGGCCGGCACCGCCGGTCCTGTCGCCGTCCTGCTGGGAATGGTCACCGGCACGGGCGGCGGAGTTGCCCGTGACGTCCTCGCCCGGCAGCGGCCCCTCGTCCTCGCCGGCCAGATCTACGCGCTCACGGCGGCCGCGGGCTCGATCATCCTCGTGGTGCTCGCCGGCGCTCACGCTCCGGCGGAAGTCGCCCGCTGGAGCGCCATCGCCGTCGCTTTCGCCCTGCGGCTGCTGGCGATCCGCTACTCCTGGTCGCTCCCCCGCCTCCCGTCCAAGCCCGCACGCGCGTCAGGGCAGCCCGGGGCCAGGGCTTAGGGCTGGCACGCCGCGCTTCACGCCTCCTGGCCCGGCCGGGAACGTGACAGGCCTGACGCGCGGAAGGCGCCGGGACGGAGCGGGGTGCCGAGCACCTGGCTGACGAGGGTGCGGTGGGCGTGGTGGAGGGTGCGGACGGCCGCGCGCGTGAGGCCCGGCTTGACGGGCGGGCGGCCGCCCCGGGGCCGCCCCGGCTTGGTCGGGATCCACAGATGGCCGGGGTCGCTGCCCTCGAGTTCGGCGATGATCTCCGCCCGGGCCGCGAGCCACCGGGTCAGGATCTGCACGGTCGCGTCGCCGAGCGGGCAGGTTACGTCGGCGAGCTCGACGTGTGCCTCGCCGACCAGGTGCAGGGCGCTGACCTTGAGCCGGGCCAGTTCGGGGACGCCCCGGCCGGTGTCGGCGACGAGAGCGGCGACGGCCGCGGTGCGCAGCGACGTCGCGGCGTTGGCGTGGACGGGCCGGCGGACGGTCAGGTCGTGGAGGAGGCGCTCGGTATCAGCGGGGGTCAGGTAGAAGCCGCTGGCGGGCGCCTGGCTGTCGAGGCGGCCGGGCAGGCCGAGGAATTCCGCGAAGGCGTTGTAGGAGTCGATGCGTACGCGCATCGAGTTGGTGTAGGCAGCGGCCTCGGGCCCGCGCAGGGTGTTGCGGGTGCGGGTCTTGCCCGTTGCCGCGTCGGAGAGCCATGCGGCGGCCCGCGCGGGGTCCATGAGCTCGCTGGCCGCGATATCGCCGGTGCCTGCGGCGTCCTGGGCATGCAGCAGGTACTCGTCGAGGAAGTGCCAGCGGATCCGCCGGGTGGTGGTGGCGAGCTGGCGGCCGGCCAGGTGACGGATGAAGTCGTCGATGGCGTCGCGTGCCGGCCTGCGGTCCCCCGCTCCTGGAGCTGACATGCCCGAAGACTACTGCTTCTTGCTGATAACAGCAAGAAGCAGTCCCTTAGAATCCGCCGCCGCCCCAGGCTGACCTGGTGATGCATGGTCCGGGACGAACCAATACGATTCGGTCCGGTTCGAATCGGTTCGTCCCGGACCTGTCCACTCCCCCGAGGCTGGGCGGCCCGGTTGTTCGCACGCTTCTTGCTGTTATCAGGCCAGGGCTGGGCGGGTGGAGACCGCATCCTTGTTCCTCCGGCCGTTACCCGGCTTCCCGCGCCGCCACGCGGGCCTGCTCTAGCTGATCGACGCTGACCGGGCCGCTCCCCGGCAGGCCGGCCGCCGTCCACGCCTGCTGCGCGCGGGCCACGTCGCCGCCCGCCTCCTGCAGCACCATCTTCTTCGCCGTGGCATTGGGCACGGCCCCGTCAACACCGAGATCCATCAGGTGCGCCAGCATCCGGACCGACTGGTTCCGCTGCCCCGTCTTCCGCTCGTTGTACCGGTAGACCAGGACCCAGCGTCCCTCCAGGGAGCGGGCCCGCCCGATCAGCGCCCGGCCGCGGTCGGTGTCCTTCTGCTCGGTGCGGATCGGCTCGCTCTCCCCCGACGGCAGCCGCAACGTGAGCAGGCCGCGGCGGCTCGTTTCCTCGATCTCGACCTTCTCCAGGAACGCGATGAAGGTCCGTGCCGACTCCAGCCGCTCAATGTCCTGCCTCGCCTGCTGGGCGATCAGGTGCAGATCCACGGTCAGGCCGTGCACCCGGCGGCCCCATGCCGCCTCCTCGCCGGGAAGGCACGGCCCCGCGGCCTGGGCAGCCGCGATGACGAGGCTGTAGTGGCTGTTGTCCACGCGGCTCATTATCGCCCGCCGGCCTGGCATCGCGGGAAAGCGCCGGATCAGTTCAGCGGATGGCCTCCAGTGCCAGACCCGCGCTTCTTGCTGTTATCAGATCCCGGGTCATCAACGTCATCGCCAACGAGCCGAACGAACGGGACCACCAGGAATACCAGGCCAAATGGCAGGAGGAGCGGGAGGTCAACCGGGTTCCCGGCGGCCAGCCCGCGGTGTTCCTCGAAGTGTCGGTGGCCGACGCCTCGGAGTTCATCGCCGCGATCTGCCTGGCCGTGCGGGAGAGGTGCTGCGCCGGGCCGAGCCCGACCGGTCCCGCCGCCCCCACGTGCACGTGGGCTGAGGCCGGGCCCGTCCGGATAATCCCGGACGAGCGGCGATCACGCCCCGGAATCACAGGCTTGTCACTCTGGCCCGTCCGGCATCGGGGACTTCAGCGGTCAGAGGGCGAAGGCGCAGCCGTCCCAGTAGGCCTCGACCCGCGGGTGGCGCCGTCCCCGGATCCCGATCTCCAGGACGTCGGGCATCCGGCCTGCCGGAGCGCGGAACCAGACCTCCAGGCCGTCCGCGCAGGCCGG
>Ga0335069_10002809_pt1 | contig 26627 bp, 17 predicted proteins | sample Lox_Sample_11_FD_206714 | JGI IMG/M metagenome (GOLD analysis project Ga0335069, IMG submission 206714) | Soil microbial communities from Loxahatchee National Wildlife Refuge, Florida, United States - Lox_Sample_1.1 | ecosystem: Environmental > Terrestrial > Soil > Wetlands | place: USA...
AAGTTCCGCGTCGAGCCGAAGCACGCTGCCTGATCACGCACTCGTGGCCGATCTAACAAATCAAGTAGTGCTGATCACGGGCGCGAAAGGCGGCCTCGGCAGCCTTGTCACGGAGGCGTTTCTGGCAGAGGGCGCGACTGTAGTTGGATCGGACAGGACCGCGCAGGATTCCGATTTTCCGAATCCGCACTTTTCCGGCGTCGCCGGCGACCTCACCAGCTCTGAAGCGGCCCGGGATCTCGCCGATACGGTGATCCGGCGCTTTCAACGGATCGATGCACTGGTGCATGTTGTGGGTGGATTCGCCGGAGGTCAATCGATCGCGGAAACCGACGATGCCACTTGGGACCAAATGCTGACCCTCAATCTCAAGGCGGCGATCCATATTCTTCGGGCCGTAATCCCGCACATGCGGATGGCGAAGCGCGGCCGAATTATCGCGATCGCCAGCCGCCAGGCCGTCGAGCCGTCGGCGAACCTGAGTGCGTATAATGCTTCGAAGGCGGCGCTGGTGTCGCTCATCCGGACGGCAGCGCTCGAAAACAAGGACCTCGGTATCACCGCCAACGCAATTCTCCCTTCTACCATGAACACTGCAGCCAACCGCAAGGCCGAACCCGGCGCCGACCCCTCCAAGTGGGTTCAACCCGAACGTGTCGCTGCTCTCGCCGTGTTTCTCGGTTCCGACGCCGGCGGCCAGATCACGGGCGCAGCCATTCCTGTTTACGGCCAGGATCTGTAACCGTGTCCGGTCCAAGAGTGGAGAAGCTGTATCTCGAAGACTTGCGCGTCGGGCAGCGCTTCACCTCCGGAACGTATCTGATGGAAGCGGACCGGATCAAAGCTTTCGCGGCGGAGTTCGATCCGCAGCCGTTTCACCTCGACGAAGCGGCGGCGGAGGCGAGCGTCTTCCGGGGGCTTGCCGCAAGCGGTTGGCACACGGCGGCGGTCGCCATGCGCCTGCTGGTCACCGGCGGCCTTCCGTTAGCGAACGGAAGCGTTGGATTGGGTGGTGAAATCGCCTGGCCAAGGCCAACCCGTCCGGGCGACATGCTCCACGTGGAGAGCGAGGTCGTCGAAATCGTTCCGTCGCGCTCGAAACCAAATCAGGGTGTCGTCACCGTGAAGAGCCAGATGCTGAATCAGCGCGGCGAACCTGTCTACGTCTTCACGGCGCGCATTCTGGTGTTCCGGCGCAACGCGTCGTAATCACGGTCCGCCGGGGCCAGGCTACAGCGTATCGATTGCCATCGCTTTTCGCTTCTTGTATTCCGCCAACACGCTCTCGGCTTCGGCATTGCGTCCGTGCCGGAGGTACAGCCGTCCAAGCGAGTAGAGGGGCTCGGCGATCTTAGGGTCGAGGGCAGCCGCGGCCTTGTATTCGCTAATGGCTCCATCGTCCTGCCCCTCGCTTTCGAGAACACGTCCGAGATGGTAGTGGGCAAGAGCAAATTGCGGATCGTACTTTAACGCTTCCCGCAGGTTTTCTTCGGCTTCGTGGAATCGTTGGAGGCGCAACAGCAGATAACCCAGGTTGTGCGGCGGCCATGGCGATGGCGCGGCGAGCTTGCGGTTCAACTCCACCGCCTTGGCGAACGCATTCTGCGCCTCGTCCGTGAGTCCCATCATGTCGAACGAAAGACCGAGATTGTCGTAGCCGCGCACGGAGTTCGGATCGAGGCGGATCACCTTGTTCAGCTTTTCCACTGCCTCATCGTAGAGGCGCTGGCCGTAATCGAGCCGCGCCAGCCAGTAGAGATAAATCGCCCGGTCGGGGTGGCTCTGATTCAGGCGAGTGAGCTCCGCGCGCGAGCCTTTTACATCGCCTAGATTCACCAATGCCATGGCAAGGGTGAAACGGTCATGATCGTCGAGCGGCTTCAGCGCCTCGGAGCGCCGGAAGGCCTCAACGGCCTGATGCATTCGACCGCCGACGAAGTAGAGAGCGCCAAGCAGTGCTTGCAGTTCCGCGCCAGGTTCCGGACCAAGGATGCTCTCGATGCGCGCGAAGTCTTTAGTGGAAAACGCGGAATCCAGAGCTTGCCGCTGGTCCGCGGGTAAAGGCGAATTGCGAATCCGTTCCACCAAAGCTCCGGGCCGCTGTGCGAGCAACGGAACCGCGGCGAGCAACAAAACGCGAATCTTCGCCGGCATCAAAACGGTTTCACCTCGATGCTGCGAAACATCAACTCCTGGCGCTTACTGCGGGCCTCATCCAGCTTCTGCAGACGTGCGCTCTGTTCGTCGGCGCGCGCGTCGTGAGTTTTTTGGTACATGGCCAGCAGCGCGCTATTGGCCTGGAAGCTTTCCGGGTCGAGAGACAAGGCGCGGTCAATCGCTCGCTTGGCGTCATCCAGGCGATTCTGCCGCAGGCGCACGCGGGCAAGCTCCGTGTAGGCTTCGGCGAAGGAAGGTTGCAGGCGGATGCATTGATCGAAGTAGGCCGCGGCCTCATCAAGATTCTCCTCGATGCGGGCAACCCGGCCCAGGAAGTACGCCGCGCCGGCTTGTGTTGAGGAGTTCTTGCTGATGCCCTGCATCTCGGTACGGCAGTGATCGTAGTCTCCCGCGGCGAAGTAGGCGACGCCCAACCCAAAGTGGCCCTTGGGATCCTGCGGGCGGGCATTCACGTACTTTTGGAAACAGGCGACGGCGGGTGAGGCTTCGCGCGTCGTGAGAATCACCGAGCCGAGCGCATAGTTGTAGTCTGCGTTGTCCGGGTCAAGCGCCACCGCCTTCTCCAACGACTTCCTCGCCTCAATGGGCAGCTCCAGTTCCTCGAGCACCAATCCGAAAAGAAAATGGACGCGCGCGTCTGAGGGCACGAGATCGCGAGCGTGCCCCAGGTAGCCGATCGCGCCTTCGAAATCGTGCATCTTGTAAGCCACACGCGCGAGCTCGAACAGGTGCCGGGGATTCTTCGGATCGGCGACGGCGAGCCGTTCCAGTGTTTTCCGCGCGTCACTCAAGCGATTGACCTGTTCGTATGCAAGGACGAGCGAACGAAGACTGTCTGGCGAGGCGGCGCCATGGGCGTCGAGAGCCTCCACCAGCGTGACCACCAATGGCGCTCGGCCCGGCGTTGCGAGCGACGGCAGAATCGAGGTCACATCCGCCTCCGAAAACTCCGCGGTACGCGTCAGGCGGCGTGCGGTTTCGTTCGCTTCTTTCATCCGGTCAAGGCCCGCCAGATCCGCACAGCGCACGGCCAGGGCAGGGGATCGCGCGCCGTCGTCAGCCGGCAGCCGTTCGATTTCGCGTAGCGACTCAGCGTACTTCCCCTGATTTTCGTAAACCGCGGCCAGCGAAAAGTGTGCCTCCGGATCGTCAGGCAGCACTTTGAGTACTCTTTGCCAGGCATCGGCGGCGCAACGCGAATCCGCCGGATCTCTCCCCATGCTGAGCTGGCAGGCGCGTCCCAGATTTTGCCATGCCGGAGTCAGGCCGGGCGTCAGGGTGACGGCCCGTTCAAAGTCTTTGCGCGCCTCGGCCAATTCGTTTTGCTGGGCATGAATGACCCCACGGAGATTCAACAAGCCGCCGTCTTTCGGGTACGCCTTCAGGGCCTCGGAGATCGCATCCAGAGCTTCCGGGTACTTGCCGGCTTGGATGGATTCCTGAATCGACGTTAGGGTTTGGTCAGGCGCGGAATGCTGGGCGTACAACGAAGGCGCACAAATTGCCGCCAACAGGACGACTGTGGAAACAGGATCTCGCACTGAGAATATCGGGGGCGGACCTCCGCCAACCCTAGCTGCGATTGTAGCTCGCGGCAGTTATTCCGGACGAATCAGCAGCATGGCCACGCCATGACTCGGCACCGCTACCGAGAGGTTGCCCTTCGCGTGATCGAGATTCTTGTGTTCCCACAGGTCCCGAACAGAGGCACCTACGTGGGCCGGGTATCCGATGTCGGTCCACTCGAGCGTGATTCTCGTTTCTGTCCGGCCGCGGTTGACGAGCGCCACTGCGCGGCTGCCATCGCTCATCTCTTTCGCCCACACCTCGGCGTCACCAGTTCGCTTCACCCGGCGGCCCTGCCGGCCTAGCGGGTCCTGATCGACGGCAATGACTTCTTTGTTGGTGAGAATGTCGCGGGTCTCATCGCTCATACTGCGGATGTCATTGCCGGCCATGAGCGGTGCTGCCAGAAGGCACCACAAGCTGAAGTGCGACCGGTACTCGGTAGCCGTCATACCACCGTTGCCCACTTCGAGCATGTCGGGGTCGTTCCAATGCCCCGGGCCGGCGTAGGATTCCAAGCCATCCTGCAAATCGAGGATTTGCAGCACTCCCATGTTGTCGGATTTCTCTCCCGTGTCCCATTTGTCGGTGATGTCACCGGTCGTACGCCACAGATTACCGACGTTCCTGGCCCACAGCCACGGCTTGGTAGAACCCCATTCGCACAGGCTAAACACAATGGGCCGTCCCGATTTCGCCAAAGCATCGCGCATGATTGAATACGACGCGGCGGAATCCTGAGTGCTGTGGTTGCACCAATCGTATTTCAGATAGTCGACGCCCCAGGCGGCGTATTGCCGGGCGTCCTGGAACTCGTAGCCGCGGCTGCCGGGCCGGTTCTCGCAAGTGCCCGTGCCGGCGTCGGAGTATATGCCGAATTTCAGACCCTGCGAATGCACATAATCGGCCACCGCTTTTATTCCATCCGGAAAGCGTTGCGGATCGGCGACGATGTTTCCGTTGGCGTCGCGATTCACCTGCCAGCAGTCGTCGATCACGACATATTGATATCCAGCGTCCCGCATGCCTGTGCGAACCATGGCTTCAGCGGCTTGTTTGATGAGACTAGCACTCACGTTGCACTGGAACTTGTTCCAACTGTTCCAGCCCATGGGAGGAGTAGGTGCGAGGCCGTTGTCCAGGGCGCAGACTGTGGCCGGCAGACAAAGAATGAACGGTCCAAGTATAAGCAGTAAACGTTTCATGGCTGTTTGTTGAGATGGCGTTTCTTAACCCAATAAAGCAAAAGAGCGGGAATCGCGTCGAACGCAACCCCCGCTCCGATTACCGATCAGAAAACGGCTCGTGGTTTAGAACGTAATGCGTCCCACCAACTGCACGTTTCTCGGCTGCGTGACGGTGCCGTTCCAGGCACCGAAACTTGCGCTGGAGGGGTCGTTGTTAAACGGAATGCAATCGCCGAACGCCTGACCATCACAGGTGAAGTAGTGATTGTTCAGCACATTGAAAATTTCGGCGCGCACTTCCAGATTGACGCGCTCCTTGACGCTGAACTTCTTGGCGATGGATAGATTGGTATCGCGGAATGGCGATCCCCGGACAGAACTCACGCGAGGGCCGGTGCCCAAGTAGTTCCCGTTAGCGAACATCGAGCTCGGTTCGAAAGCGGAGGCATTGAAAGCCGGCTGGTTCACATTGAACGACCCCCATGACTGCGCCAGCACGTTGCCGCTGATCCCGGGTATGCACGCCGCCTGGAACTGGGAGGGAACGCCACAAAGCGTCGAGTCCCGGAAGTAGAGCGGCGTCCCGGATGTGAACTTCATGCTGGTGGCAAGCACCCAGCCGCCCAACAAGTAATTGGTAAAGCCAGGGCCACTGAGCCACTTTTGCCCGGTTCCAAACGGAAGATTGTACGTGCCCAGCACAGCGACGCTGTTCGGAATATCATCCGTCGATATCGAACTGTTCCGGCTCCCCTGGTAGGGGCTGATCTGGCCGCCGATTGCACCGTAATTGGCCGTTGCCTGCGTGGTGGAGGAAGCGTCGGTCGTGAGGTGGGAGTACGTATAGTTGCCCTGCAGATAGAATCCATGGGAGAAGGCTTTATTGAAGGTCACCTGCAACGAGTTGTACATCGAGGTGCCTTGGTTCTCGTTTAGCCCGATGAGCCCGCCGCAAAACTGCGGGTACGCCACCAGGGCCTGCGCCACCGTGGGTTTGCAGCCGCCGGCACTATTCAGTTGCTGCACCCAATCCGCATAGGGGACGTTGACTCCGTAGAGTGACGTCTGTCCTGGCTGGAAAACCGTATTCAGCTCCGTGCTACCCATGCTCGTAAGAAGCGCCGGGTTCAAGTAATTGAGCGGCTGCAACTGCGAAGGCAGATGCGTACCCTTGTTGCCCACGTAAGCGACGCTGAGGTCGGTGCTGCCGGTGAGCTTCCGTTGGACCGTCAGGTTCCACTGCTGCGTATTGGAAAGGTGGTTGCCGTACGTGGGGCGGTATGTGGGGCTATGACCGTTGTCCGCGCCCTGGCTGATGTTTGGCGCCGTGCTGTAGGACGGGAAGCCGTTGTCCAAATAGAAAGCCGGCTCGTAGCCACTCAGTGAGTCGCCAAAATTGACAACTGGATTGAAGCCATCCAAACTCATGCCCCCGCCCCATCCAGGGTAAAACGCCTGTGTGTAGAAGAGGCCATAGCCAACCCGGACTACCGTTTTATTGTCCAGCTTATAGGCTGCGCCGACGCGAGGCGCAAAGGCGCCGTTGAACACTGTTTCCGGATAAGGTTTGCCGAAACTGGCCGCGCCCCACTTGGTCCCGGCGTACGCCAAGCTGCCCGGCAGGTTTCCCGCATCGGGGTTCGGGGCAAAGCTCAAGAACGCCAGCCGGTCACCGGTCTCGAAGGAGGGCGAAAACCTGTCCCATCTGATGCCATAGTTGATCGTTAGTTTCGCGTTCATCTTCCACACGTCACCCGCGTGCAGCGAATAGGCGCGCTGCTCCGCGCCGTACTTGGAGACATTCCAGACATTCAGGTTGCCGTTATCGACTGCGCCAATCAGCATGCTGGCGAAAGGATCGCCGCTCGGCGTGCCTTTTAGCGCCGTGGATAAGTCTGTGAAGTTCACCGAACCCGATTGGTTGCCGTTCTGGCGGAAGACCTGCTGCAGGTGCCGGAACTCGCCTCCGAACTTGATCTCGTGTGCGCCGTGAACCCAAGTGACCATGTCGTTCATAATGTGAGAGGGCCGCGTTGTTTTGTTCAATGCGCCGAGGCCCCCAGAATTGCCCCAGCCTGCAAGGTTGCTGATTCCGCTGGCGGAAAAACCGGCGGCCGGCGAAGCAAGATACGCGACCGCGTTCGGTATCTGCGGAAGCTCGGCTGGGTTTTGTCCTATTACCGAGCCATAACCTTCATTGCGATTCACATAGCCGTAGGCGAAATGGTTCAATATCGTCGGACTGAAGATGTGATCCCAGTTGAAACGGCTCACCCATGCGTCCTCGGGATCCGCCGGGTTCGCGCTACAGACCTGGATGGGCAGTTGGCATTGCGGGATCGGTTGGGTCTTCTGCCGCCAGACCGACGCAAAGAAGTGGTCCTTGTCGCTCCAGTTATAGTCAATCCGATACAGGTACTCGTTCAGGTTGGCTAGAATGCCATCGGAGACGGCCGGCGCCAGGAAATTATTATACGGCCCTGGAGCAGTGGGCGTTGGCAAATAACTCATCCACTTCAGCGCCAACGGGCTTTGCAAACTGGTCGGAATCTGATTTCCCGGGAAGGGAGTACGGCTGATGACACCGTTGGTAATGGTTTCCGATTTTGGATCGTAGATCGGAATACTCAAGTCGGAGAAGTTACCGCTCCGTTCCTCTGTGGAGGGAATCGAAAGCAGGGCGCGGCTGGCACCGCCGAGCGAGCGCAGGTAGTCCAAATTCGTGAAGAAATAGGTCTTATGCTTTGTTCCCCAGATGAACGGAACGGGCTTGATGAGCACGGGGCCGCCAATCATGAAGCCGGGTTCGTTTTCGTTGTCCTTCGGACGCGCATCGCCGGCCGGACGGTTATTGGTGAATTGCAGCGCATTGAGGTCCTTGTTTCGTAAGTACTCAAAAGCGCCGCCGTGGAACTGATCGCTCCCGCTTCGCGTTGTGGCGATCATTTCGCCGCCCGTGGTGGTGCCGTACTCGGGCAAATAGCTCGACGTGAGGATCTGCACCTCCTGCACCATGTCCGGCGTTACCGCAAAGTCGAAGAACGACACGATACCGCTTTGCGACATTGTGCCTTCCTGCATGCTTACGCCGTCCAGAACGGCTTCATCGCCCATCTTTAAACCGCCGTTGATACGCGCATTGAAAGCCTGCACGCTGGTACCGGTATTTACGCCGGGAAGGAACGAGGCGAACTGCATGGCGTTCCGGGGCGTACCGGCGGACACGAGCAGAGGGAGTTGCTGGATGACGGTCGGCGCCACGCCCTCTTCCTTCTGGCCACTGTCCACGTTCAGTTGGGCGACATCAGCGGTGACCTCAACCTTTGTCGACGCATCGCCGACCTGCAGTTGTGCGTCCAGGCGCCGGGACTCAGCAACTAGCAACTGAATTTTCGAGGACACGTAACTCTTGAAGCCAGCCGCCTCCACGGTCAGGTCGTAATTGCCGGGCTCCAGGTTGGCGAAGGAATAGCGACCGTCGGTGTCCGTCTTCACGGTAGCTGAAAACTGCCGGTCGGAAGCCTTGATCGTGACCGAAGCATTGGGCACAAAAGAGCCCGTCTGGTCCGTCACCTGACCACCTAAAACCGCGTTTTGACTTTGCCCGAAAGCGCTGGCCGCAAAAAGCAGCACGGCAATACAAGGCCGAAAAAATGAGCAACGTAGCATTAGCACCCTCCCAAATTGAGCTCAGCTGACTTTTTTTCTTGGAACCCAATTCCCTAACCATCGCGTGCTTCGCGATGTAAACGATTGCACGGAGTCTATCATCATCTTTCGGACGTGTAAAGAAGATTTAATCAGTTTCTACTATTGTCTGGGACTAAGTCACTGAAAAAGATGGCTTTACTTGTGTGTAATGGATTTTCGCGGCCTTACGCCACCTTTCGTTATCGGGATCGCGGAAGCCGTCAGAAGGCGAACGCAAAGTCCAGAATCGGCTCTTGTTTAGGCATTGAGTTCCCGGCGCAACCAGGCGCGGGCGACCCGCAGATCGTGTCGGATGGCATGCGGTGAGCGTCCCTCGACCGCGGCAATCTCTTCGGCGGTCATGCCGCCAAAGTAATGAGCTTCCAAAACTCTTCCCAGCGAGGGATTCTCGGTCTCCAGGGCACTCAAGGCGCGGTCGAGTTCCAGCATACGAAGTGGTCGCGGCGCTTGACCGATTTCCAGTTCCACTACGGCGTCCCAACTGACCCGCTCGTTCTGTCCGCCGCGTTTGGCGGCGCCGGCGGTGCGGAAGTGATCGATCAGCACGTGACGCATGACACGAGACATAACCGCAAGAAAATGGGCACGGTCGGTAAACTGTGGTTCCGCGCCACCAATCAGCTTGAGATACGCTTCGTTGATCAATGCCGTCGGCTGAAGCGTCTGACCTAACCGGTTTCGAAGAACGCCTCGGGCCATGCGGTGCAACTCGTCGTAGACCAAAGGCGTGATCTCGTCGAGAGCGCTGCTATCTCCTTGACGCCAGCGCAGTAAGAGTTCCATCAAATCCGCGGGCATGGTAGATTCCATTGTCGCGCCTTCGCCTTCGAAGTGACGATTCACCGGATTTGCCAGGTGAGGCGTGATCCGCCATAATGGCTTACTTTCGCGTCCGGAAAGGGAGGAGGCTGCTACGCGTGAAGATGTGATTTCGGTCTTCCACGAAGTCGCGGATCTTCCGTTTTCGGACCGGCTGGACTATTATTCGACCCACCAGATTCCCCTGAGAATTCAGGATGAGGTGGAATCGCTGCTCAAGTTCGACACGCAAACCATATCGCTGCGCAATCAAATCGCCGAGACGGCTCAAGAAATCCTCGAGGCAAGCAGCGGCGTGACGGAAGGCAAAACTTTCGGACGCTATCGCGTGATCCGCCTGCTCGGACAAGGCGGTATGGGCGCCGTTTATCTCGCCGAACGGAACGATGGCGAAGTGGAACAGCAAGTCGCGATCAAAGTGGTCCACTCCGGAACCAACCTTCCTTTGTTTGAGGATCACTTTTTGCGGGAGCGGCGGATTTTAGCTTCGCTAAACCACCCTGGTATCGCGCTACTATTCGACGCCGGCCACACTGGAGACGGCCGGCCGTATTTGGTGATGGAGTACGTCGATGGCGTCTCCATCGATGAATATTGCGCACGGCTCGGCTTGCGCGAGGTCCTGAAACTTTTCCTTGCGGTCTGCGACGCGGTCGCCTACGCCCACCGCAATCTGATCATCCATCGCGATCTCAAGCCGTCGAATATTCTCATTGACGGCTCGGGCCGGCCAAAACTCCTGGATTTCGGAATCGCAAGGATCATCGACGGCACGGATCAAGCGCGCACGCAGATCCGCGCGCTGACGCCCGAGTATGCCAGCCCCGAGCAAATCCGCGGCGAGGCCTACAACACAGCCACGGACATCTACTCGCTGGCGGCGGTCCTTCGCCAACTGGTGACGAAACTTGAGATTCCGGCCGACATCGAGTTCATCCTCCGCAAAGCCATGCGGATTGAGCCCGAAGAGCGATACGCCACGGTAGACGCATTCGCCGGAGACATGCAAGCGTTTTTGGACAATCGGCCGGTTCACGCCCGCTCCGGCACCGCATGGTATCGCACGAGGAAGTTCCTGCGCCGTTACTGGATCCCCGTCGCCGCGGCAACTGCAGTCACCATGAGTCTTGCTCTCGGTTTGTACCTCGCCAATCGCGAACGAGTGATCGCGCAGCAGCGGTTTTCCCAGGTTCGAGACCTGTCGAACCAGGTTTTTAAGCTGGACGATCAGATACGCAATCTTCCGGGCTCAACAACGGCGCGGCATGCCCTGGTGGCACTTTCGCTCGAGTATCTGGAGCGGTTGGGACGGCAAGCCCGCAACGACAAGGATCTTGCGCTCGAAATCGGTTCCGCCTACCTTTCCGTGGCGGAGATACAGGGCGTCCCCGGAAACAGCAACCTGGGCGAGCTGTCCGCGGCTGACGACAGCCTCGCGAAGGCGAATGTGATGATTAACTCCGTTCTCGACGCCGCGCCGCGGAATCAAACGGCGCTCCTGCGCTCGGCCAACATCGCCCACGATCGCATGATCGTCGCAGACACGCTGCGCCACCCCGATCAAGCTCTGGGGTTCGCCCGGCAGTGCGCCGCGCGACTGGAAACCCTTTCCGCTGTGAGCGATTCAGCGAATCGCGATGGCGAAGTCAGCCGCCTCTATGTCAACGTCGCACTTGCCGAATCCAACCTGCACCGGCTGGGCGACGCGGTTCTATACGCTCGGCGCGCCGTCGAGATCGCGCGCCGCGCCAACCGAAACGATTTGGTTGCCGGCGCATTGAGCGTGTTGTCCAACGCGTTGCGTTTTCACGGGGACCTGGAGGAGGCTCTGAAAACCACCGAGGAAGCTCGTGTGTTACAGGAGTCCCGGCCGGATGATGCCGGACGCGAAAACAATCTCATCGTGGTTATCTGGCGCGCAGGGCGAATTCTCGGCGAAGATGAGGGGATCAACCTGAACCGGCCGGCGGAAGCGATCAAAGCCTTCGAAACCGCGTACAAACTGGCAGATCAGCTTGCGCGGCGCGATGCAGCGGACTATGGGAGCCGCGCGCGCTTTGTGGCGGCGGCGAGGGATTTGGGCGACCTCCTGCGCCACTCGGACCCGGCTCGCGCACTGGAGGCGTACGATGCCGGTCTCCGCCGGTCCTCCGAAATCAAGAACGACGAATCGGCACGCGAACGCGCGCGGCTTTTTGCGGACTCTTCCTATCCGCTTCGGTCGCTCCGCCGCATGGCTGAGGCGAAGACGAGAATCGATGCGGCATTCGATCTCCTGAGGACGATGAAGGCGTGGCCCACTGCATCGATTCGTCCGGGTCAAGAGGCCGGCTTTGCGATGCGGGCGCTCGCCGACTACGATGCCGATACCGGCCGCCTCCCGGACGCAATTCAGACGTACCGGGAGCTTCTTCAGAAGGTGATGGCCTCGAAGCCGGCACCGGACATAGACCTGCGCGACGCCAACAGCATTTCGGTAATCGAGACCGCCCTCTCGGCGCTGGAAAAGAAGGCGGGTCACGCAGAGGCCGCAGCCGTACTGGATCGCAGCCGCCGTGAGCGATGGGAACATTGGAACACCACGCTTCCCAATAACAGCTTCATTCTGCGGCAATTAGCCTCGATCGGCCGAAGCTGAGGCGGATCGCGCCAAAAGTATCCTCAGATTCCGTTATAACCTTATTGGGGATTTGTGAGAAATTCGCAGCCTAGCGGTCTCAAAACGGCCTGGCAATCCCTGAGGAGGAGATAGAGTTATGACAAAAGACAAGCTGACCATTCAGTTGACCGATGACCAGCAGAAACAAATTCAGGAAGCAACGGGTAATAAAGTGACGGAGCTGAACATAAGCTTAACTGGGATGGACCAACTCTCCCAAAGTGACCTGGATTCGGTTTCTGGCGGTGTCGGACTCGGACTAAGGAAGAGCGCGGGCGGTTTGGTATCGGGCTCTATTCTAATCATCCCCTGAGCGAGGCGAAGACCAGCAGCAGGTAAGAGCGCCAGGAGAGCTTCCGCTTTCTAGGTTACACGTTCGCGCCTCATGCGTTCATGAGTGCGTACGGCATCCCTGCGGAGGCGTCACCAGGTGCATCCCGCGACGTTCAGCCCCTTCGGTATCGCAGCGGAAGCACCGCGACTTCGTCGAGGTCAGAGCGCCTCATTCGTGAGTTTGCTGTGAAGTCAGTCGGAAAGCGGATTGGTGCTCTTTGGAGTCAGAGCCGCCTTCATCGTGCCAAAAGTATCCTCAGATTTCGTTATCTCCTTATAGAGGCCCTTGTGAGATTTGCAGCCTCACGGCGTCAACAACGGCCCAACAATCTGGCCGGATCGCCAATAGGCGAGAATCCGGCCGCACAGGAGAGGTGAAATCATGGAAGACAAACAAGAAGTAAAGCTGGACGCCGACAAGACGGAAGAGCTTTCCCAGGAAGAGTTGGCAAAGGCTGCCGGCGGTATTGAACAGGTCCTAAACATCGGGTCACAGAGCAGTGGAGCCGGCGCGGGGAAAGTCACGTTTAATCCGTTCTCCATTACCAGGCATTAGGCTTGGTTTCGGTGAAACTCGCCAGCCTCTAGCGCGAATGGGTAGCGTGGGGAACCAACACGCTGAGCGGTTGCGGAATGCCGACGGTGCGGGCGAAGGCGCGTAGCTTTTCGATCATGGGCATGGTCAAGTCCTCGCCCTTCGGCAGCAAGAGCACTCCGTTGGTAGCACAGATGTCCTGGTTGGCGATCATGGTGGTGTTGAGCTCGCTCACGCGCAGCATTTGGACCTTCCGTGGAACGCTGTGAACATCGGCGGTTTCGAGCGCATCCAGCAAGCGGAAGTGGAACAGACCGGACTGGCGCATCTGCAGCAGGGCGTCGTGCCGTGGTTTACCGGTGCCAGCCAGCCGGTCGAACTCCAAGGCGGCCCGCAGGATGGCCGTGCCCAACATAACGCCGTCGGTGGCGGACGAACATGCATCTGAGCGCTCCGCAGCGCACGGGGCGCTGCTCTGGTTCCGAATGATGCGTGCCACCTTCTCGAGCCTGGGGATGTTTTCGAGCAGCCGCTCGGCGACGGCTGGGTGAGCTGAGAAGACCGCCTGCTCATCGGGCGTCAATTTCTCGTGCGAGGCCGCTTTATCGAGTACCGACTGTGGCACCGTAATGTAGCCAAGCTGGCACAGCATAGCCGCGAGTTCGCATTCCCAGACGTTGCGGAGCTTCAGGTGCGTAGCGATGTGGTTGGCATACTTACGGATCAAGCAGGCTCTGCTGAAAGCGCCCGGGTTCACCAGGCTCAGCACCTCAGTCAGTACCTTGATACTGCCACTCAAGGTCTTTTCCAAGAGTTCGCGTTCCGCGGTAATGAGCCGGTGCTGCTCGACCGCCGAGTCGAGCGCGGCGATCAGCATTTCGGTGGGGCAGGGCTTGGTGAGAAAACGAAAGATGCTGCCCTCGTTCACTGCGGCGATGGCAGTGTTGAGGTCGGCCTGTCCTGTTAACATGACGCGAACCGTGTCTGCACTCGCGCGTTTCACCTCCGACAGAAACTGGATCCCGTTCATGCCGGGCATGCGGAAATCGGACACCACGACCGCGAAGGGTCCGCACTCGCCGAGCGACTGCAGTCCCTGCTCGGGACTGGGAGCGGTTCGCATTTCGAAACGGCTGCTGAGTTGGCGTTCGAGAGCTTGCAGGATCTTGGGCTCGTCGTCAACGAACAGAATCCGCTCGGTCACGTTGGATCCTCCGCCATCGGATGGCGCAGAGCCAACTCCTTCCAGCCTGCTAATCGATCGGTCAGCCCGACTCTGGCCAGGTACGCCGCATCCAAATTGTTGCCCGCAGCGGGCGTGCCATCGGGCTGCTCCTCCGCGAGAACATTCGCCACATGGACAGCGGTCAAGGGACTAAACTGGCCGTCGAGACATCGGGAAGGGTGGTGATGAAATGCCACGGCTTCGACGACGGTATCGGGAAGCCCCCATAACCAGAGCAGATAGCTCCCAACCTCGGCGTGCGTGGTGCCGAAGATCCGCATCTCAGCCTCGCTCGTTGTTTGCTCTCCGGTCGCTACGTCGTTTAGGACGCGGTCGTACTGAGCCGGGTGATGCGCAACAAACACCAGTTGACCCACGTCATGCAGGAGTCCGGCGACGAATGCATCATCCAGCAGTGCCTTCGAAACCTGTTGCGATTTAGCAATGTCCTTGGCGATAGAAGCCACCCGTGTGCCATGCCGCTGTGCGCCTTCAATCGAAAAAGCCGGGCATGCGGATGCCTCGAAGCTGGAGAATGCCGACACCGATAGCGCCAGCGCTTTCACGGTGTCAATGCCGAGAAACATCACTGCATCTTCGGCGCTGGTGATATGCCGCTGGAGTCCGAAAAAGGCGGAGTTCACCAGTTGCAGGATCTTGGCGGTCATCCCCATGTCCCGGGAGAGTAACGCTCCGATCTGGTGTGCCGAGGCCTCGGGCGTCTGCAACATGCGGACGACCTCGCGATAGATGGTGGGAGCGCTCGGCAAAGAGGCGGTTCCGGATATCAGAGCGCGCAACGCCGGTTCCACCAGCACCTCCCGCAGAGCGAAGGCGCGATCGAGCGTGGCCTTCAGCAACTCGGCGTCGCACGGCTTGGACAGGTATTGGTGCGCCACCATAGCGGCTTGCATGCGGAGGTCCTGCTCCCAGGTGCCGGAAAGGATCATGCGGACCATTTCGGGATAGAGGCGAGCAACCTGTTTGAGCAGTTCCGCCCCGTCCATTCCGGGCATACGCATGTCCGCGACGATCACATCGAATTTGGACGCCGCGAGCATTTTGAGCGCCTCCGCCCCGCTCGAGGCGAACTCCATCCCCCAGAGATCGCCGTACGGTGAGAGCATCCGCTTCAAACCGCTCAGCAGCTTAGGCTCATCGTCCACGAACAGGATACTTTTCATGCCGCGACACGTCGTCGCCCATCTATCGTCTGGTGGATCGGGGATCTTTAGGCGCGGCACGAATCCGCCGATAGTGCTGATGATGAGGGACCGTCCGTGAGACAGATTGGCAAAAGAGGCGTGGCCTATCTGGCGCTCCCAGTCGTGACCGCAGCCCTGAGCATCCCTTGCCGGCACTCGGGCTGGCACGGAAACGACCAACTTCACACGCTCCTCGAAACCATCGCGACGGTGCTCGATCTGGTAACGGGCGCCATCGCACTGAAGGGGTACTACACCACAAGGAAAGCGCACTACCTGCTGCTGGGCAGTGTGCTGGTTGGTGCGGCTGTGCTCGATGGCGGTCACGCACTCGTCACTTCACCCTTCCTGGCGGGCAGGTTCGAGCTGGGCTTTGACGGCCCAGCCGCATGGAGCGAGGTGATTCCGCGGATGTTCCTGGCGCTGCTCCTGAGTTCCATAGCGGCTAAGAATGAGACCGCGAGCCAGTTAATCCGCAGGATTGGCGACTTGGGCGTATATGTTTTGGTCGGAGCTTCCGTCCTGGGCAGTCTTCTGGTTTGGGCATGGGCGCCTTTCACGCGCGGGTTGGATTCGCGGGGGCGTGTTCCAGGCCTGGCCGAGCTTGTTGCCGCGCTATTGTTCGCGTTGGCTGCGCTCGCTCAACTTCACAAGGGCGCCTGGAGAACGCAGGGGCTGGAACATGGGCTCATGCTGTCGCTCATTGTGAGCGCCTCCAGCCACCTGTTCTACGAGTTCTTTTCCATCGGATCATATGACGCGGCTTTCTTCGGGTTTCATTGTCTGAAGATCGTATCTTGCGTGCTGATTCTGGCGGGCCTGTTCAGCAATGTGTCCTCCGTTTATCGCAGCGAGGCCATGGCGGTTCTGGAGTTGCGATGCGTCAACGAGAAACTTGCCGCGGAGATAAAGGAAAAGCAACGAATCGAGGAGGAGTTGCGGCGCTCCCGCGATGAACTAGAGGCGCGCGTTTGCGAACGGACGACAGACCTGGAAGAACAAAGCCGGCAAGTTAGAGCCGCGCATGCGGAAACCGAGCTATTCCTGACCTCCATTCCGTCGATCCTCATCGGGCTCGACGCCCACGGCCGCATCACGCGTTGGAACCCGACGGCGAGCGAGACATTGGGAATTGCGGCTTCGTTGGCGATCGGGCGCACTCTCGACGATTGCGGCGTCCACTGGCTGCATCCGGACATCTCGGCGGAAGTGTCGCGCTGGCTGCGGACAGACGAAATATACCGGTGCGACGAACTGACCTATGAGGCCGATGAAGAGGTCCGGGCACTGGGACTTTCCATTCGCCCCATCCCTTCGACACAAAAGGAGTCCGCAAGATTTCTCATCACAGGAGCCGACGTCACCGAGCGAAGGAAGTTCGAGGCGGCTCTTTCGCAGCTCGCGGCCATTGTGCAATCGTGTGACGCCGCGATCATCGGCGCCGATCTGGCTGGTAGGATTCTGAGCTGGAATGCCGCCGCGGAGCGTATCTACGGCTATGCGTTCGAACAGGTGCGGGGCCGCCCGGTTTCCCTGTTGTGGCCGCCCGAAAGCACACAAGACCTCTCCGATGTGCTGCGCAGGCTCAACCAGGGGGAAAGCATCAAAAACATAGAGAGCGTACGGGTAAGAAAAGACGGCGTGCGCATTCCCGTCATGATCAGTTATTCGCCGGTCCGCGATGCGTCGGGGAAGACGGTTTCCACCTGTTCGATTGCTACCGACATCACGGAGCGCAAGTTGCTGGAGCGGCAGTTGGCGCAGGCGCAGAAACTGGAGTCGATCGGGCAACTGGCGGCCGGGATTGCGCACGAGATCAACACCCCCATCCAGTACGTGGGCGATAACCTCCGGTTTCTTCAGGATTCGTTTGCACGCCTGGAGCACCTGTTCGAGGGCTATGACCGGCTGATGGCATTGGTTCGCAGTGGATCCCCCGGTGCCGGGTTTCTGGCGGACATCGAGGCTCTGGCAGGGGCCACGCGCGTGAGCTTTTTGCGTACGGAGATCCCAAAATCCATTGCGGACTCACTCGACGGCGCGGGGCGCGTGGGCGAGATTGTGCGAGCCATGAAGGAGTTCTCGCATCCGGGATCGACGGAGAAGACGCCAGTGGATATCAATCGCGCCATTGAGAGCACGGTTCTGGTATCGCGGAACGAGTGGAAATACGTGGCGGAAATGGAGATGGAACTGGAGGCGGAGCTGCCGCTGGTGTTTTGCGTGCCGGGAGAGTTCAACCAGGTGATCCTAAACCTGATCGTGAACGCCGCTCACGCCATCGCAGATGTGGTTTCGGGTCTTCCAGGAACCAAGGGCAGGATCACGGTGAGCACGTCGCGCAACGGAGACTGGGTCGAGATTCGCGTGAAGGATACGGGCACGGGAATTCCCGACCAGGTTCAATCGAGTGTTTTCAATCCGTTTTTCACCACCAAAGCCGTGGGGAGGGGTACTGGCCAGGGGCTCGCGATCGCACACTCCGTGATTGTGCAGAAGCACGGTGGCACCATCTCGTTCGAAACCGTGCAGGGACAGGGCACGACGTTCGAGGTCCGCATTCCCATCGGCGCCGGGACCCGAGCAGCCGTACCCTCTTCGATCGGCACCCTGCTACAACCGGAGTGCGGAAGATGATCCGCCGGCTGCTCACCAGAGGCGCACCCCAACTGATTGCAGCCGCCGTGTTAGGCGCGTTCGCCTCCGTCTCGATCGGCGGTATCCTCCGGCATTTCGAGCGGTTTCGCGCGGAGGCACAATTCCAACAACTGGCGGAGCAACAACTCAGTACGGTGCAAACCCGCGTGGCGGGCGCGCTGGATACGATCCACCTGGTGGCCACTCATTTTGAGGTGTGCCAGGATACCAGCCGGCAGGCGTTCGCAACACTGGTTGCACCGGCCTTGTCACACCACGGCTATCTGAAGGCGCTCGAGTGGATACCTCGCGTGGAACGCGCCGAGCGGCCAGTCTACGAGCGGCGTGCCCGGCGGAATGGCATGCGAGGGTTTGAATTCAGAGATAACCGGGCGGACGGAAGTATGGGAGCGGCCGGCGAACGGGCGGAGTACTACCCGGTGCTGTATGTCGAGCCGTTCGCGGGCAACGAACGGGCGGTGGGCTACGATCTCGCTTCCAATCCCGTCAGATTGGAGGCTTTGAGAAAGGCTGGCGACACGGGGCAACCTGTTGCAACGGCGCGGGTGCTGCTGGTTCAGGAACGCGGGAACCAATATGGAATCCTCATCTTTGCTCCGGTCTACAGGTGGAGCAAAGCGCCTGCCGACGTCGCCGGAAAGCGCCTACTCCGCGGGTTTGCGCTGGAGGTGCTTCGTATCGGGGACTTGATCTCAGGCCCGAATAACAGCCAGGAAGGATTTCGCGGCGTCGACCTCCATCTTTTCGACATCAGCGCCTCCGGCCCGGGACAGCAGCTCTATCCCAAAACGCCGGAAGTGTCCGCTCAAGCTCTGCGCAGCGGTCTGCATGCGGAACAACGGTTTGACGTAGGCGGCAGAACCTGGGTGATGACGGTGACACCGAGCGCGGGTGCGAAGGGCCTCTCTTCCTCGTCTTCCGGCCCGTTCCTGGTGGTGGCTTTTGGCCTGTTAGTGACCGGCACCTTCGTATTTCACCTGCGGTCGAAGATTCGACAGGCCGAGCACATTGCGCAAGTAGCCGAAGAGCTGCGTCTGGCGAACCGGCGGCTGGAGTTTCACACCGCGGAGATGGCCGACCAGGCGAATCTCGAGGCTTTAGGAGCGGAGATTGGCGTGGTACTGACCCGGTGCGACGGCTTGGGAGCCATGTTGCAGAGGTGCGCGGATGTGCTGGTGAAGCATCTGGGCGCGGCGTTTGCCCGCATCTGGACTCTGAGCCGCGACGGGAAGGTGCTGGAACTCCAAGCGAGCGCCGGCATGTATACTCACACGAACGGGGGCCACGCGCGTGTGCCCGTAGGTTTGCTTAAGATCGGGCGCATTGCACGGGAACGGCGGCCGCACCTGAGCAACCGCGTGATCGGCGACCGGGAGATTTCTGACCAAGCCTGGGCCGAACGTGAGGGAATGGTCGCTTTTGCGGGGTATCCGCTGATTGTCGAAGATCGGTTGATTGGGGTCGCCGCTTTGTTTGCGCGGAAGCCGCTGGGGGACAGCGTCCTCAAGGCGCTGGCCTCCATCGCCGATGAGATCGCCCTCGGCATCGAACATAAGAGAGCCGAGGAAGCGTTACGCGCCTCCGAGATGCGGTTTAGGATCGCAGCCGAAAATGCGAGCGACGTCATCATCGTTCGGGACCTGGCGACGAATCAAGTGGAGTCCTCCGGTGCGGAGGAGCGATTGCTTCCCTGCGGCCGGAAAATCCCGCGTTCTTTTGAGGCGTTCGAGCGCCTGCTGCATCCGGATGATCGCGACCGGGTGGTCGCCGAGATTCAGAATCATCTGCAGACCCATGCGCCCTACCGCGCGGATTTCCGCGTGATTGATTCGGATGGGACCGTCCGGCACTGGTCCGCTCGCGGGAGTTCGGTACGGAACGCGTCCGGCAAGGCCACAGAGCTGATTGTGGTCAATACCGACGTCACGGAGCAGAAAAGGGCGGAAGCCGCTCTCTCCCAGCTCGCGGCTATCGTCGAATCGTCGGATGCGTCGATACTCAGCATTGATCTGGGCGGGATCATCCTTACCTGGAATCCTGCGGCGGAACGCATTTATGGCTATTCGGCAGAGGAAATCAAAGGGCACTCCGTTGGCTTGCTCTTTCCCGAGGACCGCTACTACGAGTTGATCGACCTATTGGAAACCATTCAGCGCGGAGAAGGCATCCGGCACATTGAAACGATTCGCATACGAAAAGGCGGAGAGGCTGTTCCAATATTCGCGACTTATTCTCCACTTCGAGACGCGTCAGGACACATCGTTGGGGCTTGCTCCATCGCCACCGACATCACGGAACGGAAATTAATGGAACGGCAGTTAGCGCAGGCGCAAAAACTGGAATCGATTGGGCAACTGGCTGCCGGGGTGGCTCACGAGATCAACACCCCCATTCAATACGTCGGCGATAACGTCCGGTTTCTCCGCGATTCGTTCCAGAGACTGGAGCAACTCCTCGGCGGCTACGACAAGCTTGTGGCCTTAGTGCGCACCGTATTACCCGAGGCTCCGTTTCTAGCGGATTTCGACGCTCTGGCGAATGCCACACGAGTGAACTATCTGCGCGCCGAGATCCCGAAATCCATCGAGGATTCACTCGATGGCGCAGGCCGGGTAGCGGAAATCGTGCGCGCCATGAAGGAGTTTTCGCACCCAGGCTCGACGGAAAAGACCCCCTTGGATATCAATCGCGCCATCGAGAGCACGGTACTGGTGTCGCGGAACGAGTGGAAGTATGTGGCGGACGTGCGGACGGAACTGGATGCGAATCTCCCGCCGGTGATGTGCGTGCCCGGAGAATTGAACCAGGTGATCCTGAACCTGATTGTGAACGCGGCGCATGCTATTGCGGACGCAGTGGCGGGTAAGTCCGGGACCAAGGGCATGATCACCGTGAGTACCGAGCGCGACGGAGACTGGGTGGAGATCCGGGTCAGGGACACAGGCACCGGCATACCGGACGAGGTGCAGTCTAGCGTATTCAATCCGTTCTTCACCACCAAGGGTGTTGGAAAAGGGACGGGCCAGGGGCTCGCGATTGCACATACCGTCATCGTGCAGAAGCACGGCGGAACGATATCGTTCGACACCGCGATGGGTGTGGGCACCACATTCAAGATCAGAATTCCCATCGGCGTGAGCGGCATCGAGAAGTCTGAATATCAGCAACAAGAGTTGGGTTGACCGGGCCGCGCATCGCCGTTTTTTCCGCTATTCCAATCCCCGGGCACGATGGCCGCGGCATTCTCTCGAAATCACCAGATCATATTCACGTGATCCCGATCCCCGCTGTTCCGGTCATCGGTGTAGATTCGACCGCGTCCGTTCCATTCGGCCGATCCGTCCAGATCCCAGTTGGTAACCATTACGTTGCTGGTGTACGAATCACCATTTGGATCCAAATCCTTAATCCAGACACGTCCGAAGACATGGCGAAAGGAAGCGAGAACGTTCTGGGCAAAGTCGGATTCAACCTCCGCATCCATAATGATGTTGGCCGCGACTCGATCCGACACGGCCCGGACATCAGAAAAGAACTCGATGGTCAGGAGCTCTTCCGGTATGCCCATGCCGCTATACGCATCGAGCAAGGTGAACCCGTACCGCCGTTTTTGTTCCCGGAATTGGCGCAGTACGCCACGAGCGGAGAGCGGAAAGAACCGGACCTTCGGCGGTACAGGTGACAAAAGGAAGTGTTGTTCGGCGATCCTCAGCACCGCGGAGTCGACATCCACGGCATCCACTTGTTTCACAAACGACATGCCAGCGGCATCTCTCGGAAAGGTGAAGCCCGCGGCACCGATGGCCAACACGGACTCGCTTCGCGCTGCGGCCAGCGCCTGGTCCGCCTCACGAACATAACGAAATGAGCTCTGGCCGGTGTCGGCGTAGATACCCGAAGCGCGGCCGCCGTTCAGGTACATGACTCTTTGGACTCTGCCACCAGTCGTCGTTTCCTCTGCGATCCGGATCGATTGATGTGGGCTGTCGAACGAGAAACGGTAGTTGCCCGGATTACTCACGGCCCGCGCCAAAGAAACGGCGCCCACGAACACAGTTACCGAGATCAAGGTGCGTTGTCGGACTCGGCCAGGCATCACCAAACTGGCGCCTGCCACCAGAAGCCCGCAAACGACGTACGTGGATGCGCGCACGCCTATCGCCGGAAATAAGAAAACCGGAGTAAAAATGCCTCCGGCCACCGAGCCGAGCGTAGAAAAGAACAGGATCTTGCCGGAAGCCTTGCCCGCTTTGCCTTCGGTGTTGGTCAGTTCGGCCAGCATGGGCACGGTTTGTGAAGCGAGATATACCGGCAAGACAAACAAAGCGGTAGCGGTCACACCAATGGCAAGGCTAAGAGCGAGCCCGGCATCGAGTAGTTTCTCCAGGAGGAGCCCCTCCAAAGGGAACGAAACAGCCACGTAGACCACTCCGGCGATCAACAGATTGCGCGCAACGGCCGCCTTAATCCGAATGCCGTCCTTCTTGGATGACAGTTCGCCGCCTCGCCAATAACCAGCGCTCAAAGCGAAGAGAACGACCCCGAGCATCACACCCGTAAGAGTCATACTCGATCCGGCAACGGGTGTAGCCAGCCGGATGGCGATGACTTCCACCGCCAGCGTCGAGAAGCCCTCCAGGATTGCAGTCAGCGAAATTTTGAGAATGAAGCACGCTCCGCTGGTATTGTTTCTCGTCCGCTCTTGCCATCGCAACCCGCCGGTCCGCCATACCGGAACGCGCTTGCGCCGGTGGGGTACCGGGCCGAAGACGATCGCATGTCGGGTTGCGCAGGTGTGACGCTCACCAAACCGGCGGCGTGTCCGCGCTCCGGATGCGGGCTTGCACCGCTGGTGACCCTGGACGATACGCTGGATGCCTGGCGCGAGGAGATCGCCACCATGTGGCGCCTTACCCGCAACAACGGAATCACCGAAGGCTTCTGCACCAAAATGGAGGTTTTGCAGCGCCAAGCCTACAGCTTCAGAAGCTTCCAAAACTACAGTGGTGAGTTAAGGTAATGCGTTCTTGAGATCGGTCAGCGGCTTCCTGACCCATTAGAACCCAGCGTTCGATGGGGATCTGGCGGAGAGGGGGGGATTCGAACCCCCGGTACAGGTTTAGGCCCGTACGACGGTTTAGCAAACCGCTGCTTTCGACCACTCAGCCACCTCTCCGTTCGTAGGTCACCTGAATTCAGGGTCTTGCGGTCATTGACAATATATCATACGGCGCGTTTGTTCCGGCGGTCTCTAACGGCGCCAAACTCGCATTTCACGCACTTAGAATACAAATTTCAACGCAAACTGTAGAATCCGCGGGTCCGATGCGGCTAGGATCTGGCCAAACGCTGGATCAGTGACGGTGGTATCGACGCCGGGATGATTCAAACCGTTCTTGGTTGACAGCGGAAAGTTCACGTTGTTGAAAATGTTGAATGCCTCCAAGCGGAATTGAACGGAAGTCCGTTCCGTGATCCTCGTGTCCTTGATGAAGGCCGCATTCGTCGTGAACGTGCGCGGAGTACGCAAAATGTTCTTCCCCGTGTTTCCAAAAGTTCCCGGGGCGTTTACCTGAAACAGCGACGTATTGAACCACTCTTGCACCATTGCGGCATGCGACCGGCCGGAGCCGAGGACCGCCTGGCTTAAACTCGTGCCCGTGAAGTCGGCCTTGTCTTCGTAGTTGCCGCTGAACGAGTTGTCGACTCCGCTGTAGACCGAGAACGGGAATCCGCCCTGCCACGTGTTTGTGCCGCTGATCTCCCAACCGTTGATCAACTTGCCTGCCAGTCCGTTGATGCCGGCGTGCGGAAGTTGATATACGCCGGAAAGCTTGAAGACATTCCGAACGTCGTCGTCCGACGGGCCGTAGTCGAAGTGCCGGTTGAACGGGACGGTGTTGTCGCCGAAGGACCCGCTGAGTGGCGCAAAATCGTCCAGCTCTTTCGACCAGGTGTAGTTTGCCAGCAAAGACAGGCCGGAGGTCAGGCGCTTCTCAACCGTAAGCTGCAGGCCGAATAAGTTGGTTCGACGGATTTGTCAAGCATCGAATGGATCGGCCCATGCATCCACCCGCGCTGGAGCGGCTTTCGTTGTATACTGCGAACGCGCACGCCATCCTTCCCGAATCAACATGACCCGAAGACAACTGCTTTCTTCATTCCTGGTAACTGGCGCGGCCAATACGGTGGCACTCTCCTCGCCGTCCGCGGATGAGCCGTTTCCCGGCACTCCATTCCATAACTATTCACGCTGCCTTCCCGACTATTTGCGCGGTCTGGCTAAGAAAGCCGCCGAGAAACGCGACGCGGAACTGGCCAAGCTGGTCACGCCGGCGGCGATCGAAGCGCGGCAAAAGTGGATTCGGGAGACGCTCTGGAAGCTGATCGGCGGGATGCCGGAGCGAACTCCGGTCAACGCGCGTACCACCGGCTCGTTCGAACGCGAAGACTACAAAGTCGAGAAGGTGATTTACGAAAGCCGGCCCGGGCTGTTTGTTTCCGCGAACCTCTACATCCCCAAGAGTGGCGCAGGACCTTTTCCCGCGGTTCTTTTCCAGAGTGGGCACTACAACGAAGGCAAAGCCAATCCGAATTACCAGCGCTGTTGCCAAGGCTTGGCGCAGTTGGGATTCGTGGTACTCGCCTTCGATCCCATGGGTCAGGGAGAACGCGTCCAGTATCCGGATTCCTCCGGCACGCATACGCGGCTCGAGGACGTCGACTCCGAGCACACCGTTCCCGGCAAGCAAATGTTGCTCTATGGCGATACCGCCACGCGCTTCCAACTCTGGGACTCCATCCGAAGCCTCGATTACCTGACCTCGCTGCCCATTGTGAATCCGAAACGCGTGGGGTCGACAGGACATTCCGGCGGCGGCACGCTCACCATGCTGCTTTCCGCGGCGGATGAGCGGTTGGCTACGGCCGCGGTCTCCATGGGAAATTTTGAAAACATCGCCGCGCTCCCCTTTCTCCCGCCTGGATCGACGGATGATGCCGAGCAGGATTTCGTCGACTCCGGCCCGGTCGGCTTCGACCGCTGCGATCTTCTTTACCCGCTCGCGCCGAAGCCGCTGCTGATCTGGCCGAGTGATCGGGATTTCTATTCAACGTACTCGTCGGAATACGTTTCCAACGGCTGGCAGGAATTCAAAAAGCTGCGCAAGATCTACTCGGTCTGGGATAAGGCCGACCGCTTGCAGTGGGCCGATACGCCCCTGCCGCACTCGCTGGCTTATGACAGCCGCCTGCTGATCTACAACTGGTTCGCGCGCTGGCTGAAGGAGTCTAAAGAGCCGGTGCGCGATGAGCCTCGCGTAAACCCGGAGCCCGCCGCTACGCTCTATGCCACCGAATCAGGCAACGTGGTTACGTCGTTGCACAGTGAGACGGCTTTCACGCTCAACAAATCGCGGCGCGTGGAGCGCACTCCCGCCAAGATCGATTCAATGCTGCGCGTTTCCCGCTCCAGCGGGCCCGCGAAAGTGATCGCCCGCCGGCAATCTCCCACTACGACGGTGGAAGTGCTCGAAGTCGCACCGCAACCAGCCATTTGGCTTCCTGCATGGGTGGTTGCCGCGAAGCATGCCTCGCGGGAAGAGCCCGTGCTGCTGGCGCTTGATCCCGTCGATTCTGAGCGCCTCTGGTTCCAGCCGGACGCCGATCTCCCGCCAGGAAGTCCGGTCGTCTGCGCCGTGGACATTCGCGGAGTAGGCGCGCTACTTCCGGAATACAGTCCGGGCCATCCGGGCTATGCCGCGGGTCATCGGTTGGAGGAAGGTTATTCCTGGGGCTCGTTGATCCTGGGCAAACCCCTCGTAGGACAACGAGTAACCGACATCCTCGCGGTCATCGCGGCGATTCGCAAACATCCCGCCACGGCCGGACGACGTCTGCGCATCGCTGCTGCCGGAAAAACGGCGATTCCGGCGCTGTTCGCGGCTGCACTCGATAAGGGAATTGAGGCGCTCTACCTTTCCGGCGTGCTCACGTCGTTCCAGGATCTGGTCGATTCCGAAATCTACCAGCAAACGTTCGCGAATTTCGTGCCCGGCTTTTTGAATCACACGGATCTGCCGGAGGTGGCCGCGTCGCTCGCGCCTCGCCGCCTGGTGCTTGCAGGTGCTGTTGGCGCCAGGGGCGACACGGCAGAAGCGGATTCGGTTCGGCGGCAATACACGTCCGCGAACGTTTCGATAGAACCGGAAGCGAAATGGACTCGCGAACGGCTCATGGCATTTGCCGTCGAATAGGCGGACTGCCGGCCGGCACTGCAAACTACGGAGATGGGGACGGCGCCACCACAGGCACCGTCAGGGTTGCCAGCGTCCCTTTCGAGGTCGCATTCCCCTGCTGTTGCAGGAAGAACTGCATCCCATTGCTCACCGAGCTGGTCACCTGGTAAGCCTCATAGAGACCATAGAAAGAATCGTATGCGCCGGTTGCGATCCGATTTCCATTCGGCGCGTTGGCCCGTATGTCGAAGTTGCACGTCGCTACCGCGCTGATGGTTGTGCTGCCGGTCGGCGTCGAAGAAACAATAGTACTT
>Ga0335069_10002810_pt1 | contig 26626 bp, 25 predicted proteins | sample Lox_Sample_11_FD_206714 | JGI IMG/M metagenome (GOLD analysis project Ga0335069, IMG submission 206714) | Soil microbial communities from Loxahatchee National Wildlife Refuge, Florida, United States - Lox_Sample_1.1 | ecosystem: Environmental > Terrestrial > Soil > Wetlands | place: USA...
TCCTCAGCCGGGCCGTCAATGTTGGGTTCTCCGGCGGCGAGAAGAAGCGCAACGAGATCTTCCAGATGGCCATGCTCGACCCGCGGCTTGCGGTGCTCGACGAGACCGATTCCGGCCTCGACATCGACGCGCTCCGGATCGTCGCCGACGGGGTCAATGCGCTGCGCCGGAGCGACCGCGGCATGCTGCTCATCACCCATTACCAGCGCTTGCTGAGCTACGTGGTCCCGGACAGGGTCCACGTCCTCGCAAAGGGGCGCATCGTGACGTCCGGCGGGCCGGAGCTGGCGCAGGAGCTCGAAGCCAAGGGCTATGCCCAATTCGAGGCCGCGGCGTGACCTCCGTCCCCTCGATCGCGGACCAGTTCACGTCGGCCCGTACCGGACTTCCGGGGGCTGGCCGAGGATGGCTCGACGCGTTGCGCCGCGAGGCGCTCGAGCGCTTCGAGCGCAACGGTTTTCCCACGCCCAAGGTCGAGACCTGGAAATTCACCGACCTGCACCGCATTGCCGGGCTAGGGTTCGACAACATGCCGGCCGCGGTCGGCCGCGCCCTGACGCAGGCCGACATAACGCCGCATAGGCTCGCCCCGGACTGCCGCCTTGCCGTGTTCGTCAACGGGATGTTCCGGCCCGACCTCTCGGATGTGGAGCGGACCGAAGGCCTGCGGATCCGCAATTTCGCGGCGGCGGACGAGGCGGAGTTGCACGCGCTGGCGACGCCGCCGCTCGCGGCACTCGAACCGCGCGCCCGTTCGCTGGCCGATCTCAACACCGCCTTCATGCGCGACGGGGCCGTGATCGACATCGAGGGGTGTGCTGCGCTGGCGCCGGTGCAGCTTCTGTTCATCGCCTCCCCGCAGGGCGGACGGCCGGTCTACCACGTGCGCAACCTGATCCGCCTCGGTGAACACGCCAGCGCCACGGTGGTCGAGACCTATGTCGGCCACGACTCGGGCGCCTACTGGACCAACGCGGTCACGCGCGTCGAGATCGCCGATGGCGCCGTGCTGCGGCATTGCAGGCTGCAGGCGGAGGGGGCTGCTGCCGTCCACGTCGCAGCCAGCTCGGTCCGCGTGGCGCGCGCCGCCACCTACCATATGTTCGCAGCCGGCCTCGGCGGCGAGATCGCGCGCAACGAGATCGAGGTCGAGCTCGTGGCACCCGATGCCACGGCCGAGCTCGCCGGCCTGACCTTGGCGAGGGGCCGCCAGCACCTCGACACGACGACCCGACTGGCCCATACGCAGCCGCATGGGACCAGCCGGCAGCAGTTCCGCAACGTGGTCGACGACCACGCGCACGCGGTGTTCCAGGGAGCCGTGACCGTCGCGCGCGATGCCCAGAAGACCGACGCTCAGCAGCAGAGCCGCAGCCTTCTGCTGTCCGCGTCCGCTGCCGTGGACACGAAGCCGGAGCTGGAGATCCTCGCCGATGATGTGAAATGCAGCCACGGGGCTGCCATCGGCGACCTCGAGCCGGAACAGCTCTTCTACCTGCGGTCCCGCGGGGTCGGCGAGGCGGACGCCCGCGCGTTGCTGATAGCGGCGTTCATCGGCGACCTCGTCGACGGCATCGAAGGGAAAACCGTGCAGCCCTATATCCGGCGACACGTCGATGCATGGCTCGGGGATCTGAAACTTCAGGAGAGGGGCGCATGACGGTCATGCGTCGCATACCGTCGTCCGGCGGCCTCGATGTCGCCGCCGTGCGGCGCGACTTCCCGATCCTCGCCCGGCCCGTTCACGGCAAGCGCCTCGTGTACCTGGATACTGCGGCAAGCGCGCAGAAGCCGCGGCAGGTGATCGATGCCGAGCGGCACGTCTATGAGGCCGAATACGCCAACATCCACCGCGGCGTGTATGCATTGAGCGAGGCTGCCACCGCCGCGTACGAGGGCTCGCGCGACAAAGTGCGAGCCCTGCTCAACGCGCCGGAGTCGCGCGAGATCGTGTTCGTGCGTGGTGCCACGGAGGCCATCAACCTGGTGGCGCAGAGCTATGGGCGCGCCTTCCTTAAGGCCGGCGACGAGGTGCTGATCACCGAGATCGAGCATCACGCCAACATCGTGCCGTGGCAGATGCTGCGCCAGGACCGGGGCATCGTGCTCAAGGTCGCTCCGGTGAACGATGCGGGCGATCTGGATCTCGACGCGTTCGCGCGGCTCATCGGTCCGCGCACGAAGCTCGTGGCCGTGGCCCACGTTGCCAACGCCCTGGGCACGGTGCTGCCGGTCGAAGAGATCGTGCGGATTGCCAAACAGCGCGGCTGCACGGTCCTGATCGACGGCTGCCAGGCGGTGCCGCACCAGGCCGTCGACGTCCAGGCCCTCGGCTGCGACTTCTACGTCTTCTCCGGCCACAAGCTTTACGCGCCGACGGGCATCGGCGCCCTGTGGGGCCGAGCGGCGCTGCTCGAGCAGATGCCGCCCTGGCAGGGCGGCGGGGACATGATCCGATCGGTGACGTTTGACAAGACCGAATACAACGAGCTGCCGTGGAAGTTCGAGGCGGGGACGCCGCACATCGCCGGCGCGATCGGCCTGGGTGCGGCGATCGACTACGTGCACGGCCTCGGCTATGGCGCGATCGCGGCCCACGATGCGGAGCTGACCGGCTACGCGGTCGAGGCGCTGTCCAGGTTGTCGTCGGTCCGCGTGATCGGCACGCCGCGCCTGCGCTCGGGCGTGATCTCCTTCGTGGTCGAGGGCGCGCATCCGCACGACATCGGTATGATCCTCGACCGCGACGCCGTGTGCGTGCGCGCCGGTCACCATTGCGCGCAGCCGACGATGGACCGGTTCGGCGTGCCGGCGACCGTGCGTGCATCCTTCGGCGTCTACAACGACCGCGACGACGTCGATGCGCTGGTCGCGGCGCTGCGCAACGTCGCGAAGGTGCTGCAGCTGTGACCCGGCCTTCGCTGAAGCTACGGCTGGCGAGTCTCGTGCGCCGAAGCTCGGGCAGGAGCGGAGACGCATGAGCGAGCTTCGCGACCTCTACCAGGAGATGATCCTCGACCACGGCAAGCGGCCGCGAAATTTCGGGTCTCTCCCTACCGCCAATCGCCATGCCGACGGGCATAATCCGCTGTGTGGCGACAAGGTCACCGTCGCCGTACTGCTGCAGGACGGCAAGGTGGCGGACGTTCGTTTCACGGGGGCCGGCTGTGCGATCTCGATGGCGTCGGCGTCGCTGATGACCGAGGCCATCAAGGGCAAGAGCGAAGCCGAGTTGCGCGAGATGTTCCAGAAATTCCATACCGCTCTCACCGCGGCTGATGAGGCGCAGGCCGCTTCGCTCCTGGAAGGTCTCGACAAGCTTGCCGTGTTCAGCGGCGTGCGCGAGTTCCCGGTGCGAGTGAAGTGCGCGACCTTGCCCTGGCACACGCTGATTGCGGCCCTCGACCGGGCCGCACAGCCGGCGAAAACGGAATAATCCGATGCCCGAGCCGGACAATGCCAACCCGCCGATCCAGGCCAATGCCGCCACCTCGCCGCTGCGCGAGCGTGTCGAGGCGGCGCTGCGCACCGTCTTCGACCCGGAGATTCCGGTCAACATCTACGATCTCGGGCTCATCTACGACATCGAGGCCGGCGACGACGGCGCGGTGGTGGTCACGATGACGTTGACCGCACCCAATTGTCCCGCCGCCGGCGCCTTGCCGGGCGAGGTTGAGGATAAGGTGCAGGCGGTCGAAGGCGTCACCGCGGTGCGGGTGAGCCTGGTCTGGGATCCGCCCTGGGACAGGTCGCGGATGTCCGAAGCGGCACAGCTGCAGCTCGGCCTCATGTGACGGCCGGCGTGCCGACGACAACAGAGGAGGAGAAAACATGGCGGCGCTCGACGGAAAGAAAGTCGCGATCCTGGCCGACAACGGCGTCGAGGAGGCCGAGCTGCTGTTGCCGCGGCGGCGCTTGCGCGAGGCGGGTGCCACGGTCGAGGTGATCGCCCCCCAGCCGGGCCGCATCCGGTTGAGGAAGCAGGCGGACTGGGGCGACGCGGTGGCGGTCAACTGGGCGGTCGACGAGGCCGTGGTCGACGACTATGACGCTCTCGTCCTGCCCGGCGTCGAGGCTCCGGGTGCTGCTGGCGATGGCGACGGGCGGCGGCACAGCGAAAGCACGGTTCAATTCGTCCGCGATTTCTACCGGACCGGCAGGCCGCTCGCGGCGATCGCCGAAGGCGAGTGTCTTCTGGTCGAGGCGGACGTGGTCAACGGCAAGACCACCGCGGCACAGCCGGGGCTCAAGTCCGAGCTGGAGAAGGCGGGTGCGCAGTGGGTGGACGAGGAGGTCGTCGACGATCACGGCCTGATCACCAGCCGGGCGCCAGGCGATCTCGACGCGTTCGTGCGCACCTTGATCGAGGAGTTGAGCGGCCAGCGCAGGCCGTAGCTTCGACCACTGTGCGTTTGGTCACAGCGGGGCCGCAGGCGCGGGCCTAGGGTCCGCATCGGCCATTTTCGCCGATGGGGCTCCCATGACCCAAAACCTGTCCCTGTATTGGCACCGCTTGACGCACCGGATGAGCGACGAGGACGAGCGGGCGGAGGCGCCGGTCCTCGATCTTGCCGGATGCTTCGGCACGCCGGCGATCGCCGCTCTGCGGCAGGACGGCATCGTGACCCGGCTCGGCACGTCCGGCGTTGCCGTCCGGCCTGACGCCGGTTAATTCGCGTTAACCCTTTCTTTGTCCGGACGTGCTCCTATTAGGATACGAAATCGCTTATAATAGTTAATAGACCCGTGAACCGGCGGAAGAATGCTCCGCCGCAAGGAGTTCGAAAATGAGCTCAATCAACACGAATATCGGCGCGCAGGTCGGTCTCACCAATCTCAACTCGACCAACACGCGCCTCGACCGGATCAACAACCAGGTCTCGACCGGCAAGAAGGTCTCCAACCCGGTGGAGGACGCGTCGATCTTCGCGATCGCGCAAGGGCTCCAGTCGGATATCGGCGGCTTCTCGGCGGTGCAGCAGACCCTGTCGAGCGCCACCGGCGCTGCGGCGGTCGCTGCGGCCGGTGCCACGCAAGTGTCGGACCTGCTGAGCAACCTGCAGGCGCAGGCGATCCAGGCGTCCAATCCCGCCAACACGCCGGCGCAGCAATCGATCCTGTCCGCCGGATTCACCGCGACGCTCAACCAGATCGGCACGATCGTCAACAACGCCACCTACAACGGCGTCAACCTGCTGCAGCCGGGTGCCGCCTCGATCGGCGTCACCTCCACCATCTCGGGCGGCCAGCTGACGGTGCAGAACGCCTCGGGCGTCGGCGGCGTGACCGCGGCGCTTGCCGGCGGAGTGGCAACGACGGCAGCGGCGCTGTCGCTCCTCAGCACCATCAACTCGCAGCAGCTCGTCGTGGGTCAGGCGCTCGGCACGCTTGGCGCCAGCCTCAACAGCATCAACGCCCAGAACACGTTCACCGTCACGTTGTCGAATGCGACCACGACAGGGTTGGGCTCGCTCGTCGATGCAAATCTGGGCCAGGCCGCAGCGCAGCTGCGCGCCACGCAGGTCCAGCAGCAGCTTGGCGCCCAGACGCTCGGGATTGCCAACCAGAATCCGGAAGTCCTGCTGTCGCTGTTGCGCTAGGAAACGCAGGTGCCCCAGTGTGGGCACCTCGATCCCGCCCCACGCCTCGTGAGCCGTTGATTGCGGCGGCTTTTTGACTTGCCCTTTTTTGGTCGCAGGACAGGGTGGGGTGGTTCGCATAGGGTCGCGTCCGGCGGGAGTAGCGGCGCCCCCGACAGCCAACGTCGCTGCATCCGTCGGGTGCGCCGGTCCTTCGGGACCGGCGCATTCCATAACTCCCGCTGCTAGCCCAATTCGGCGGCGCGCCTCAGACTCGAGATCATCGAGAGATTCAGCAAATACTGATAGGCGAGCTTGGGATCGGCGGCGGCCGCGCGTAGCCGCCGCTTGAACTCGGCGTGCTGCGCCGGATCGCGCGCCTCGAGGTTCTCCTTGTTGCGGATCGTCTGCGTCTGAACGTATTCGAGCGTGACCCCGCGCCGCTCGCGGTCATAGCGTTCGAGCTCGGCCGGGTCCGCTTCGCCGCGCCAGACCTTCGCGAGGCGGCCGACCAGATTCACCGCATCGTGGATTCCGCCGTTCATGCCCATGCCGCCGAGCGGGTTGTTGATATGCGCGGCGTCGCCGGCCAGGAACACGCGGCCTGACTGGAAGCGCTGCGCCACCCGCTGATGGACGCGGTAGAGCGTGCGGTGCGCGACCTCATAGGCCGAGATGCCTGGCACGAGCGTCGCCATCTGCGCCTGGATGTAGCCCTCGCTCACGGCCGTGTCGTCGTCGATCGCCGCCGGCACCGGGAACATGATCCGCCACAGCCCGGGAATTTGCAGGAAAAAGTGCCACAGTACCGGGTCGGCCACATAGCTCACCGAGCACAGCTCCGGCACCACCCGGGTGAAGTCGAAGGGCGTACTGACGACGAGGAAGCGCTCCGGCCAGGTGAACCCCTCGAACTCGACGCCGATCGCGCGACGCACGGCGCTGCGCGCCCCATCGGCACCGATCACCCAATCCGCATCGATCGCATGGGAGCTGCCGCCCCGGTGAAACGACACCGTCACCCCATCCGCGCCCTGCCGGACATCCTCGACGCGGGCGTCGAACTCGATGGTCAGCCGCGGGTGGTCGCGGAACAGCCCCAACAGGATGCGCGTCAGCTTCGACTGCTCGGCCTGGAGGCGATAGGGGTGGCGCGTGACGTCGGCGATCTGTCCGAAGTCGAATTGCGCGACCCGGCCGTCCGCCTTGGTCCGGTACTGCAAGGTGGGGGCGAGCAGACCTTCGGCCTTGAGCGGTGCGGTGGCCCCCAGCTCGTCGAGCATGTCGAGGGTCGGCGGGTGGAAGGTCGAGGCGCGCGATTCCGTGCTGAGGTCGGACCCCGCCTCGAGCACCGTGACCGGGATGTCCTGCCGGGCGAGCAGACACGCGGCGGTCAGGCCGACCGGGCCCGCGCCCGCGACGACGATTCTTTTAGGCTTGGACATGAAGGACAGTACGCGCGTCCGCAGTGCTTACTTGACCGGGTGTAGCTCTTTCCATTGGTCCTTCACGTGCGGGATCGTCGTGAACTCGACGTTTTCGAGCTGCCCGTGCACTTTTTCGACCTTGCGGATGTAGATGTTCTGCACGATGTCGCGGGTCTCCGGATCGATCATGATCGGGCCGCGCGGGCTGTCGTCGCTCTTCCAATGCGATAGGATGGAAATCGCCGCATCGCCGGTGAACGCGCCGCCGGTCTGTTTGATGACGCTGAAGATCGCGGCCATGCCATCCCAGGCCGCCACCGCCGGATTGTTGGGGATCGACGAGGCGCCGTACGCCTTGTGCCAGGTCTCGAGGAACGCGCGGTTGGCCGGCCGGTCGCCGGCGACCGAGTACGGCCCGGCGCTGACGATGCCGAGTGCCGAGTCGCCGATGTTCGGCAGCTCATCGTCGGTGACCAGGTCGGGTGTGGCGACGATCTTGATGCCGGCGGCCGCAAAGCCGACCTCGCGCCACGCCTTCATGAACGCAGGCGCGGCCTTGCCGCCCGGGTTGAAATTGAAGATGACCTGGGGCTTGGCGTCCATGGCCCGCTGCAGATAGGGCGTGTAATCGGGGACCGTCACCGGCGTGCGCACGGCGCCTACGATCTTGCCGCCGCCGTCGGTGAACGCCTTCGTGAAGCCTTCCTCGCTGTCATGGCCGGGGATGTAGTCGCTCACGATGGTGTAGCCGCTGCGCCAGCCCTGCTCGAGCGCCCATTTGCCGAGCGGATAGGCGTTCTGCCATACGGTCCAGGAGAACCGGACGATATACGGCGAGGCGCGGGTGAGGGCCGAGCCCGACGCGTTCATGATCACCATCGGCACCTTGGCTTCGGTGGCGATCGGCGCGATTGCCAGCACGTTGGGGGACCAGAACAGGCCGGCCAGGATGTTCACGTGATCGCGGGTGACGAGCTCCTGGGCGAGGCGCTTGGCGACCTCCGGATTGGCGCCGGTATCGTCCCGGCGGACGATCTCGAGCTTGGTCCCGGGCGGCAGGCCGGCCTCGTGGGTCTTCACGTACAGGCTCACGGCCTTGTCCATCGGTTCGCTGGGCTCCGCGTTGGGCCCTGAATAGGTGAGGATAAGGCCCACCTTGACCGTGGCCGCCGATCCCGGCGATGCCGTCAGTATGGAAGCAGCGGCGAGCAGTGCCGCGAGATGTCGCGTCATCGTCTTCTCCCCAGAGGCTCCGCTCATATTGACTGGCGCCATCCCGCGTTTCAATCGCGGGGCGGGGTTGGGTCCAATTTATGTTACGGCGCGAGGCTGTGACCTCTGCAGGGGAGCGCCGTGCGGCGGCTGGACTCGCGGCTGCGGCATCCCATGTCGCATCGAGGGACCCAAAGACGCGTGGAGGAGGAGAACGATGATCGGACGTCTACTTGCGGCAGCAGCATTCAGCACCGTCCTGGCCACCACGGCCCTGGCTCAGATGGCGGCACCCCCGGCCAGCAATCCAACGGCCAGCCCGTCCGCGAACGATGCCAGCCATGCGAGCGGCGCACCGACGACCCTGAACTCGAGCCCGGCAGCGACCAGCAAGCCCGTAGCGAGCCAGCGCAGTGCGGCCAGCAGCGGGATGAGCACCACCAAGCAGACCGCGCAGGGTCACGAGCAGGAGAACGGCGTGGCCGAAAAGCTCAACGCCTGCGAGGCCAAGCCGATGACCGAGCGCCAGGCCTGCTTCGACGCCGCGACGCGGATGTAGCCCAGGGTGTAGTTGACCCTAGCGTCCGGCCATCTCCGCGCGGCCAAGCGACGGTCCGGTTTCCCCGGCGCGCGTCCCCGTCGGCGCGCGCTGGCCGAGCCCTTCGCCCTTGAAGGTCGCCCCGTAGACCCGGGCGAGCGCGATCGAGGCGATGGCGCCGACGATGAACGGCACGGTCGCCAGCAGATAGAGCGCCTGCAGCGACAGCTGCATGCCGATCAGCACGCCGCCGATCTTGGGCCCGGCCACCGACCCGAAGCGGCCGACCGCGAACGCCCAGCCTGACCCGTTGGCGCGGAACGCCGTCGGGTAGATCATGCCCGACGTGGCGTTGAGCCCGAACTGCAGGCCGAGCACGCAGAACCCGGCCCAGAAGATGACGATCATCAGGAGCGTGAGGTCCCCGGCCCCGGCCAGGTAGCCGATGGCGCCGACGATCGGGACCGCGCAGACGAACAGCACGCTCACCGGCAGAAGGCCCTTCTTGTCCATCAGCACGCTGAGGAGCAGGCCCCCCGCGGTGCCGCCGACCTGGAACCATGAGGTCGCGACCGCGGCCTCGCTGGGCGGGAAATGCGCGTTCGTGAGGAGCGTGGGCATCCAGCTCATCAGGAAGTAGAAGCCCATCAGGTTGACGATGAAGCACACCCACAGGAGCGGGGTGATCCAGCCGAGCCCGTCCTCGAACAGGTACTTCGGCGAAAAGCCTTCGTACTGCTTCTCGTCCTGAACGGTGAAGACCGTCGAGGCGTCGGTCTGCAGGTTCGGGTCGATGCGGTTGACGATGCGGCTGATGCGCGCCTGGCGCCCGCCCTTGAGCACCAGGTACTTGAGCGATTCCGGCATCCACAGGGCCGCAGCCAGGCCGATGACGAGCGGGAAGATGCCGCCGACTGCGAACAGGACTTGCCAGCCATACGTGCCGACGAACGCCGCCGAAACCCAGCCGGGCACGGCGCCGCCGAGCGTGATGCCGCAGAACATCACGATCACCATGGTCGAGCGCTTCTTCGCTGGCGAGAACTCGGCGGTGAGCGCGATCAAGGTCGGCGGCAGCCCGCCGATGCCGATTCCGGCGATGAATCGCAGCCAGATCAAGGTGTCGAGGTCGGTCGCCCAGCAGGCGGCGAGGGTGAACAGGCCGAAGGTGACACACGAGGCCACGATGGCCGCGACGCGGCCGTAGCGGTCGCCGATCCAGCCGAAGATCGGCGCGCCGAACAGGATGCCGAACAGGCTCGAGCTGAAGAGGGTGCCGAGCGCCGAGCGATCGGTGATATGCCACTCCTTGATCAGCGAGGGAGCGGCAAACGCTGCGGCGCCGATGTCGTAGCCGTCCAGCAGGATGATGAAGAATGCGAAGATGACGAGGCCGACGTTGAACGAGTTCACGCCTCGTTCATCGATCAGCCGCGATACGTCAACGGTCCGGGCCATGTCGCCTCCCATATATTTTGCCGGTATCTTAGACGTCTGCGCCGATGGACGACATCCCATATTTGTCCCATCGGCATTTCAGTTTGCGCGTAGAGGCTCTAATCTCGGCCTCGGGCGCGCCCAGGGAGGACAATCATGGCCACGACCAAAGTCGCAATCGTCACGGGAGCCGGCAGCGGTATCGGCCGCGCGACCGCGCTGGCGTTTCTTAACGCCGGCTACGCGGTCGGCCTCGCCGGCCGGCGCAAGGAGACGCTGGAGGCGACGGCCGGCCAGGCGAAGGCGGGGAAGAGCCTCGTGGTGCCGACCGATGTCGGCGACCCCGCGTCGGTCAAAACCCTGTTTGCGAAGACGAAGGACGCGTTCGGCCGGCTCGACGTGCTGTTCAACAACGCCGGCATGGGCGCTCCCGGGATTCCGCTCGAGGACCTGACCTACGAGCAATGGAAAGCGGTGGTGGACGCGAATCTCACCGGCGTCTTCCTGTGCACGCAGGAGGCGTTCAAGATCATGAAGAGCCAGGAGCCGCGCGGCGGGCGCATCATCAACAACGGCTCGATCTCGGCGCATGCGCCGCGGCCGAACTCCGCCCCCTACACGGCGACCAAGCATGCGGTCACCGGGCTCACCAAGTCCGCCTCGCTCGACGGGCGCAAATACGACATCGCGGTCGGCCAGGTCGACATCGGCAACGCCGCGACCGAGATGACCGACCGCATGGCCAAGGGCATCATCCAGCCGCGCGGCGACATGATGGTCGAGCCGCGCATGGACGTGAATGATGTCGCGAAGACCGTGCTGCACATGGCGAGCCTGCCGCTCGAGTCCAACGTGCTGTTCGTGACCGTCATGGCCACCAAGATGCCGTTCGTCGGCCGAGGCTGATTTGGCCAGGGGGGAACAGCCTGTGCCGGTTTGGGCGTCGCTGCGGCGTGCGGGCGCGGCACTCGCGGTTCTGTGCATCGCGGCGGGCGGCCGCGCCGCGGTGGCGCAGGACGACGCCGAGGCGCTGGCTGCGGCCATCGAAGGCCCGTGGTATGGCCGGATCGCGGGGATCGACCGGCCGGACCGCTATCTCGAGATCATGGCCGTGGAGCCCGGGCCGAGCGGAGGGTTCGTCGCGGGCGCCCTGTTCGGCTGGGGTGACGGGCCGATCAGCCCCACTCCGGCCGAGATCACCGTCAGCGGCACGGCCGTGTCGCTCGAGCTCACGGCCTCGACCGGCGCTCACGTCGAGTTGCACTTCAACGGCGACCAGGCGAACGGACCCTATCAGCCCGCCGGACGCACGGCCCGGTCGAGCGTGTTCGCGCGGGTGAAGGACCGGCCGGATTACGACTGGCTGGGCGGCGTATGGATCGCCAAGCGCAACGGCCAGACCAGGGTGTTCGACGTGAAGCGGGTCGTCGCCACGGCGGAGGGCAAGATCCTGGCGGTCGGCCAATACGGCATTGCCGAGGAGACGGGACGCATCCGGCAGATGGTCGCGACCGTCGACGGCGATCCCGCCACCGCCCGCATCTACTGGCGCACGACCAACACGGTTGCCGAGCTCAAACGCATGACCGCGGCCCCGGCGCTGGCCGGCTCGTTCGAGGTGCGCGATCACGGGGCGCGGCCGGATGCCATCATCTTCATGCAGAACGTGGCCGCACCCGCGGCCGCCCGCCAGACCATCGAGGTCGGGCGCCCGTTTCCGGACATGACCCTCGTGACCTTGGACGGAGACAAGGTGCGCGCCAGCGATTATCGCGGCAAGACGGTGCTCATCACGTTCTTCCAGTCCTGGGACGTGTGGAGCACGGACGAGATGAAGGCGTTCCGCGCGGCCCGCAAGCGCTATGGCAACCGTCTGGCCATCCTCGCGGTCAATTACCGCACCCTCTCGAATGACATCTCGCCGCTCAGCAACACCGTGGCTCCGGTCCCGCGCGATGTCGACCTGTCCGACGTCCGGAAGACGATCGACGTCAAGCGCATCCCGGAGATCTGGATCGTCGACGGGTCAGGCGTCGTGGTTGACCGCGAGAGCTATCTGCCGGAGCACGGTCTCCTGGCGCTGCTCGACAAGGTGGTGAAGTAGCTAAGCGCCCAGGATTTTTGCCAGGCCCTTCACCAGCGCGTCGTGGCGCGCGGTGCGGGCAGCTGCGTCGGTGTCCACCGCCTTGCCCATGCCCAGATAGCGCTCGGCGACCTCGGGGTTGTGGAGCAGCTCGGAGCCTGCGCCTTCGAGGACGACGCGCCCCATTTCGATCACGTAGCCCCAATCGGCGATGGCGAGGCTCATGCGCGCGTTCTGCTCGGACAGCAGGATGGCGATGCCGCGCGCCTTGAGGCTCGCGATCAGCCGGAAGATCTCTTCGACCAGGGTCGGCGACAGGCCGAGCGAGGGTTCGTCGAGCACCAGGAACCGCGGCTCGACCATGAGCGCGCGCGCGATCGCCAGCATCTGCTGCTGGCCGCCCGACAGGTTGCCCGCCATCTCGTCCTGGCGCTGGATCAGCACCGGGAAGAGCTGGCAGACCTCGGCGATGCGCCGTGCGATGCCGGCTTCGCCCAGCTCGCGGCGCTGCGCGTAGGCGCCCAGGCGCAGATTCTCGACGACGGAGAGCCCGGCGATCATCTGCCGGCCTTCGGGCACGTGCGAGACGCCGCGGCGTACCCGCTCCTTCGGGCTGAGCGCGTCGATGCGCTGGCCGGAGAGGCGGATCTCGCCCTGGCGCGCCGGCAGGAGGCCCGAGATCGTCTTGGCGAGCGTGGTCTTCCCCGCGCCATTGGCGCCGATCAGGGCCACGATTCGGCCGGCCTCGACCTTGAGGCTGACGCCGTGCAGCACGTTCGCGTCGCTGTAGCCGGTGGAGAGGTTTTGGATCTCGAGCATCAGGCGGCCCCGTGCTGCAGGCCGAGATAAGCCTCGATGACGCGGCGGTCGCGCTGAACCTCGGCCGGCGTGCCGCGGGCGATGAAGCTGCCGAGATCGAGCACCACGACCTGGTCGGCCACGTTCATGACCAGCGACATGTTGTGCTCGACGACCATGATCGTGATGCCGCTGTCGCGCACCGCACGCAACAGGGCGGCGAGCTCGGCCGTCTCGGCGTCGTTGAGGCCGGCCGCGGGTTCGTCAAGCAGCAGAAGACGAGGCTTCGCCATCATCGCGCGGCAGACCTCGATGAGCTTCTGGGCGCCCATCGGCAGGCTGGTCGCGGCCACGTCGCGGAACGACGAGAGCCCGACGAGATCCAGAAGTGCGTCGGCCTGCTCGGTGAGCCGGGCTTCTTCGCGCCGGGCGCCGCCGAGCCACAGCATCTGCGCGTACGCGTTCGATTTCACCTGGCGGTGGGCGCCGACCAGCACGTTCTCGAGTGCGGTCATGCCCGGAAAGACGCGCGCGGTCTGGAACGTGCGCAACAGGCCCAAGCCCGCGATCTCGCTCGGCCCCTTGCCGCTCAAGGACGTGCCGAAGTAACGCACCTCTCCCGTATCCGGCGGGAACAGGTTGGTGATGAGATTGAACAAGGTCGTCTTGCCGGCCCCGTTGGGCCCGATGAGGGCGGTGAGGCTGCCGGCCGGCACCTCGAACGAGACGTCATTCACCGCTTTCAGGCCGCCGAAGGTCTTCGAGAGGCCGATGCCCTGCAGGGCCGCGACGCGGGTCATGCGCCTTTGCTCCTGTCGGAGCTTCGGCGCACGAGACTCGCCCGCCGAAGCTTCAGCGAAGGCCGGGTCATGGCGCTTGCCCTTTGGCGGCAAGTTGGGCGGTCGCCGGCTTCGGCGTCTCCTCGGCGCTCAGCCAGCGCGCGATCGTGCCGACGATGCCATCCGGCAGGTACTGGAACGCCAGCACCAGGATGGCGCCCTCGGCCAGGGTCTTGTAGGCCGCGAGCGGCTGGAAGATCGTCGGTAGCAGGGTGATCAGCGCCGAGCCGACGAGCCCGCCCACCAGCATGCCTTCGCCGCCGACCACCTGCATGGCGATCATCTCGAACGAGCGCGGGGTGCTCACCATCTCGGGCGACAGGAAGTGGAAGTCGAAGGCGTAGAGGCTGCCGCACAGCGAGCCGAGCAGCGCGCTGATGGCAAACGCGGCCATCTTGTAGCGCGGCACGTCGATGCCAAGCGCCGCGGCCGCGGTCTGGTCGGTGCGGATGGCCTGCAAGGCGCGGCCGAAGCTCGACCGCATCCCGCCGTAGAGGGCGGCCACCAGCACGACGATGAGACCCAGCACCAGGTAATACATCGAGATGTCGCTGTCGAAGCTGTACGGGCCGATGGCAAACGACGGGATGCCAACCAGGCCCGACGGGCCGCCGGTGATGTTGAGGCCGACGGTGAGCGAATCGACCAGGAGGCCGAAGCTCAACGTGGCGAGCGCCAGATACGCGCCGCGCAGCCGCATCGTGACGAGCGACAGCACGATCGCGCAGACCAGCGACACCGCCATGCCGGCCAAAGTGCCGACGAGCGGCGAAAAGTCGTAGGTCGTGGCCAGGATCGCTGCCGTGTAGCCGCCGATCGCGAGGAACGCCGCCTGGCCCAGGCTGACCTGGCCGGCGTAGCCCATGAGCACGTCGAGGCCGAGCACGCCGATGAACAGAATGCCGGTGATGACGAGCGAGCTGAGAAGGCCGCCTTCGCCCACGAGGTAGGGCAGGGCGATCAGCACCGCGAGCGCCACGAGGCCGACGGCGGCGGCGCGAACGCCGCGGAAGCGCACAATGGCGCGATACACGCGCACGTCTTCGCGCACGTCGAGACGCCGCGTGCGGCGCGGCATGAACAGGCCCTGCGGCCGCCACAGCAACGTGACGAGCAGGAGTGCCAGGGCCAGCGCATTGCTGAACAGCGACGACACGTACCCGGCGGCGAGCTGCTCGGCCACGCCCAGGAACAGACCGCCGCCGACCGAGCCGACGAGGGAGCTCATGCCGCCGATCGCAACCGCGATGAAGCCGGCATTGGTGAAAAAGCCGCCGGTGTCGAACTCGAGCGAGATGATGGGTGCTACGGCGATTCCGCCCAGGGCCGCGATCAGGGCCGTGAGCCCGAAGCTGAACAGGGTCAGCCGCGACACGTCGATGCCCATCAGGCGGGCTGCGTGCGGGTTTTCGGCGCAGGCGAGCAGCGCCTTGCCCGATGCGGTGCGCGTCAGGAGATACCATGTGCCGAGCACGACCACCGCCGCGACGCCGACGATCCAGGGGCCTTGCGAGGGAAAGCGCACGCCCGCCAGCGTGATCGGCTGCTCGCCCGAGAACGGGGCCACGGCGTAAGGCTGGCTGCCCCAGATGACCAAGGTCAGGCCCTGCAGGAACGTGAGCAGCCCGGCGGTCAGCATCAGCATGCTGCTGTTGGGCAGCCGCGACAGCGCCGGCACGAACGTCGCAGCACCGATGAGGAGCCCAAAGACCGTCGTGCCGGCGGCCGCGGCCACGAACGCCGCCACCGGGGGCCAGCCGAGCACCTGGCTCAGCTGGTAATAGCCGAGTGCTGCGATGACGCAGAAGCCGCCCTGAGCCAGGTTGATGATGCCGGTGACGCGATAGACCAGCGACATGCCCAGCGCCACGATGGCGAAGACGATGCCCTGGACGAGGCCGCCGATGACGATCTGGGTCAGCTGGTCCACGCGCGCGCCGCCCCTTCAACCGTCATGCCCGGGCCACCGGGTCCGGCCAAAGGCCGGCCCGGCGACAAGCTTCACGTCCCGGGCATCCACGTCATTCAGCAGGCATGCGGCCCGACGTGGATGGCCGGCACGTCGGCCGGCCATGACGTTTTCATATGAAAGCGACACGAGATGCCAATAGCTGCGGTCTTATTTCAACGGCTCGCCTGCCGGCTGGCTGACGGGGACCCAGCGGTTCTTGTCGGGCGTCCAGCGCGTGATCACCGCATCCTGGACGTCGAGCCCACGCTGCGGCACGCGCTCGAAATCATAGATCCCGTCCACGCCCGCATAGCCCTTGAGATGCGAGAGGTATTCGCGGACCTGCGGCGCGGTCGCATTGGGCCCCAGCTTCTTCAGCGCATCGATGGTGATCGTCGTCGGGTCCCACGCCAGCGCCGCCGCAACGTCGGGCTCGATCCCGGCCGCCTTGTAGGCCGCCTCGAAGCGCGCCTGAGCCGCCATGACGCCGGCGGGGCGCTTGATGTCCGTGCCGTGCATCGCCCAGCCGGCGGCGGGAATGTAAAGCTGCTTGGGCAGGAAGGCCGCGTATTGCGTCATCTGCGCGAATGTCATGTTGCCGTCGGTGGTACCCATCGGCACGTCGAGCCCGGCCTGCGTGATCGCCTTGAAGATCGTGCCGATGGGGGCTCCGGTGCTCCAGGCGATGAACGCCTGCGGCTTGGCGGCTTTGATGTTCTCGATCTGGGCGGCGACGCTGACGTCGGTCGGGTTGAAATGCTCGCGGGCCACGACCTGCACGCTCTTGTTCTCGGGCAGGGCGAGATTGCCGTCGATTCCGTGCTCCGCGTCCTGGCCGCTTGCATCGGTCGAGGTCATGAGCGCCAGGCGCGTCCAGCCGCGCTCGCGGAAATAGCGGATGAGGGCGCGCGACAGGTCGATCGTCGACACGCTCGAGGTGAAGGCGTAGCTGCCCTCCTGCGGATGGATGCCGGGCGACAGGCAGTACATCACCGGCCCGTTCTTCACCAAGGGGGCGACGCCGTTGCACATGGCGACGAGGTTGGGGCCGATCTGGACCGCCGGCTTCGCCGCCACCACCTGGCTTGCGAGCTGGACCGCGGTCTGCGGGCTCGACTGGTCATCGTGGAAGACGAAGTGCACTGGGCGGCCCTGGATGCCACCCTGTTCGTTGGTCGATTTTTCGATGAGCTGGAGGGCGGTCTGCTCGGCCTTGCCGAGGAACGAGGCACCTCCGGTCAGGGACAGGATCGCATGGATATCGTAGGGCTGGGCCGCCTGAGTTGGCGCGCCCAAAATCGTGCACAATGCGGCGGCCGCAACGCCGCCCAAAATCATCCTGTTCATTGGTCGTCTCCTTCCCCGAAACGCAGATTGCTCCGTCTACGGTGCATTTATCCCATAGCCTCTCCGGGGCGGGAAGCCGGTTCGCGTTGCCGCGGGGCGCGTGTCGAAGGGCTGGCGGCGCCCTTGGCGCGGATGCATACTTTCGGCGAAGACGTTTGGGAGAGGAGACGGGTCATGCCGGACGATCGTGGTGCCGCGATGAGCAAGGAATTCGTGGTGGGGGGCGTGCGGTTGCCGCGCCCGTTCCGCATCCGCCGGCTGGGCCATTTTGGCGTGAACGTCCACGACCCGGAGGTGAGCCGCAGCTTCTACGAGCGGCTGCTCGGCTTCCGCATCTCCGATCCGCTCGATTTCGGGCCCCGGCTCAAGCCCGAGGAGCGCGCCGGCCTCGGCCCCACGGTGGGCTATTTCACCCGCCACGGCACCGACCATCATTCGTTCGTGTTCTTCCCGCGGCGGGCCTATTCGGCGCTCAACCCACATGCCTCGGCGCACCCCGACGTGACCGTGAACCAGATCACCTGGCAGGCCGGCAGCCTGCGCGAGGTCACGGGCGGCTTCGCCTGGTTCAAGGAGCGCGGCCTGCCGATCCGGCGCAGCGGGCGCGATAACCCCGGCTCCAACTGGCACTTCTATCCGCTCGACCCGGACGGCCACGTCAACGAGCTCTATTACGGGATCGAGCAGATCGGCTGGGACGGCTTCAGCAAGCCGGGCGGCATGCACACGACGCGCTATACGGCACCCCCCGATTTACCGCACCGCTCCGAATACGCCGAGGTGCAGGCCGGCCTCGCGGCGGGAGTCGACCCGCGTACGGGTCAGCACCAGACCGAGCTGCTCGAGGAGAAGTACGACGTGGGCGGCGTGCTGCTCGGCCGCCCGTTCAAGATCGTGCGCATCGGCCCGGTGCGCCTGTTCGTCAAGGACGTCGCGAAGTCGGTCGCGTTCTATCGCGACGATATGGGGCTCAGTGTGACCGAGGAGGTGACGGTGCGCGGCCATCGCTGCGCGTTCCTGCGCGCCAACACCGAGCATCATTCGCTGGCGCTCTATCCGATCGCGCTGCGCGCCGAGCTCGGCCTGAGCGCACACACGACCCTGATGTCGTTCGGCCTGCAGGTGGCGGATTACCAGCAGCTGCGCGATGCGACGGCGTTCCTCGAGCAGAACGGGGTGACGATCAAGCAGCTGCCGCCCGAGTTGTTCCCCGGCATCGACTATTCGGCTTTCGCGATCGACCCCGATGGCCATGCCATGCAGCTCTACTACTACATGGAGCAGGTCGGCTGGGACGGTCGGCCGCGCCCGGCGAGCGCCAGGCCGAAGATCGACCCGCAGAACTGGCCCGAGAGCGTGCCCGCGGCCAGCGACACGTTCGGCGGCGAGATCTATCTGGGCCCGTTCGGCTGATACACAACTCGGCTGATCCAAAGCCGTTAGGGAGGGACGTTCATGGCGGGGAGACTGCTGGCCGCGGTCGCAATGGCGGTTGTGCTCTGCACTGGTGCACACGCGCAGACCTACCCGAGCCGGCCGATCAAGCTCATGGTCGGTTTTCCGCCGGGCGGCAACGTCGACAGCGTCGGGCGCGTCCTGGCGCAGGAGATGTCGAAAGGCCTCGGCCAGCCGGTCGTGGTCGAAAACAAGCCCGGCGTGGTGGGGAGCCTGGCCGCGGAGCTGGTCGCGAAGGCGCCCGCCGACGGCTACACCCTGATGGTGGTCGCGGGCGCGCACCCCGTGAATGCGGCGATCCACCAGTCGCAGCCCTACGAGCCGGTGAATGATTTCACCTGGATCTCGATGGTGACCTCGTATCCGTTCGCCTTCAGCGTGCGGGCGGAGTCGCCTTTTAAGAGTCTTAAGGATCTGATCGAGGCGGCGCGCGCCAAGCCCAATACGGTCAGCAACGGCTCATCTGGGCAGGGCTCCGTGCAGCACATGACGGCCGAGCTGCTCGGCTATGCGGCCGGCGTCCATTTCCTGGAGGTTCCCTACAAAGGCGAGGCCCTGGCGCTGCCGGCGGCCCTGGGCGGCGAGGTCGACTTCGTGGTCACGACCACAACCCTGGTCGTCCCGTTCATCGGCTCCGGCAAGCTGCGGCCTCTGGCGGTGACCAGTGCACAGCGCTGGAAGGAGATCCCCGACGTGCCGACGGTCCAGGAAGCGGGCGGCATCAAGGATTTCGAAGTGACCTCGTGGTCGGGCCTGGCCGCCCCCCACGGCCTGCCGGAGCCGATCCTGCAGAAGCTCAACGCCGAGGTGCGCCGCGCGGTCGCCGTTCCCGACGTGCGCCAGCGCCTGGAGAGCTTCGGCGGTGACGTGCACGCCACGACGCCTGACGAGATGAAGGCGCAGGTGGCGCGCGAAGTGGCGCGCTGGACAGCGCTCGTCCGCGACACCAACATGCCGCGGCTTTGACCGCCGCAACCCGTCTGCAAACGCCAACAGCAAAGGACGACCCATGGCCGAGTTCAAGCTTCTGACCTATTCGATCGATGGCAAGTCGCGGGCTGCCATCCTGGTGGGGGATGAGGTGGTCGACACCGCCCAGGCTCTCGAGAGCGCCGGCCTCGCCGATCCGGGAACCGTGCTCGGCCTGCTGAAGGAATGGGGGCGGGCGCTTCCCGCCCTGGAAAAGGCGGCAGCCAATGTGAAGCCGGGCAGCGGCCGCAAGCTGGCAGGCCTGAGGCTCGAGGCCCCCATCCAGGTGCCCGGGGCCTATTTCTGCGCGGCGGCGAACTATTACGACCACTTCAAGGAGATGAACCCCGACCGCGAGTTCAAGAAGGAGGGCAAGGAGTGCTACTTCTTCATCAAGACCGGCGTGCACGCGACCCACGGGCCTCATGACCCGATCCGCCTGCCGAGCTCGTCCAAGCAGATCGACTGGGAGATCGAGCTGGGTGTGGTGATCGGCAAACCGACCCGCAACGCCACGCTCAAGACCGCGATGGATGCCATCGCCGGCTATGTGATCTGCAACGACCTCTCGGCGCGCGATCTGGGGCGGCGGCAGGACTGGCCGCAATTCGCCTCGGACTGGTTCGGCCAGAAGCAGTTCGAAGGCTCGATGGGCCTGGGGCCATGGATCACCCCGGCCAGCCAGGTCGCCGATCCTTACAAGATGACGCTCAAGCTGTGGGTTAACGAGCAGCTGATGCAGAACTCGACCGCCTCGCAGCTGGTGTTCAACATCGCCGAGCAGATCGAGTACCTGTCGCGCCGGATGACCCTGCGGCCGGGCGACGTGATCGCGACCGGCACACCCGCCGGCGTCGGCCGGCCGCGCGGCATCTTCCTGAAGCCCGGTGACACGGTGCGGCTCGAGATCGGCGGCATCGGCACGATGGAGAACAAGGTCGTCCAGGGCGAATGAGACCGCGACGGGCGCGCTGCTACTGCGGCGCGCCTGTTTTCGCGGCAGTGATTTGTCACCGGGCTGTCATCGAAAAAATCCGGCAAACCCCGGATCATTCGGCGGTTTTGGGTTGTTATATCGAAATTGGTTTGCTATAGCCGCGCCGGCTTGGTGCGGGCCCCGTTCCCGTCACCATGGCGCGACGTTGATCGAGAGCACAGGATGGACAGCCACTCTCGGCGCGGCGCCAAGCGTCCCGCCCGCCCATTCGGGAAAACATGGGGGGCGGAAACACTGGCGTCGCTCCGCAACATCATGATCGCATCCGGCAGGCTCCACCGGTTGCGCGGCAGACTCCCCGCCTAAGATCGGGAGTTCGCAGCGCAGGGCCGGAACCCGCCGGAGACAGTCGACTGGCGGTGAACCCATGATCGGCCTTGCTTCGAGCCTTCCCATGTTCAAGTCCAGGGCCGTGAATGGCAACGGTCCGGCCAAGCCGGTCACCATTCCGGCGGCGGCAGAGGCTCATTGCCCCGCCGAAACGACCCTCGAAAATTGCCGCACCAGCCGCAACGGGCTGGTCGAGGCCGAGGCGCAGGAACGCCTGGAGCGCGACGGACGGAACGAGGTCGCGCGCGAGAAGCCGCCGGCCTGGTATGTGCAGCTTGCCCTGACCCTGCGCAATCCGTTCACGCTCATCCTGGCCGGCCTCGCCATCATCTCGTATCTCACCGAGGACATCCGGGCGGTGATCGTCCTCGGCTCGATGATCGTGCTGAGCGTGGTCATGCGCTTCGCCCAGGAGTACCGCTCCACCCAGGCGGCCGAGCGCCTGAAGGCGATGGTGACCACCACGGCCACGGTGATGCGCCGCGAGAGCGAGGACGCTCCGCCCGTGAAGCGCGAGATCATGATCCAGGACCTGGTCGTGGGCGATATCGTGGCGCTGTCCGCCGGCGACATGATCCCGGCGGACGTGCGCCTCCTGGCCTCGCGCGACCTGTTCGTGAGCCAGGCGATCCTCACCGGCGAGGCGGTACCGGTCGAGAAGATCGACACGCTCGGCCCCGCCGCCCAGAAGAAGCAGAAGCCCGCTGCGGCCGCCGTACCCGCGCCGCTGGCCACGAGCGAGGATGCGCTTGACCTCGCCAATATCTGCTTCATGGGCACGAACATAGTCAGCGGCTCGGCGATCGCGGTCGTGGTGGCCACCGGCAAGAACACCTATTTCGGCTCGCTCGCCAAGGCGATCGTCGGCCGGCGGGTCGAGACGGCCTTCGACCTGGGCGTCAATCGGGTGACCTGGATCCTGATCCGCTTCATGGCCGTGATGGTGCCGGTGGTCTTCTTCATCAACGGCTTCACCAAGGGCGACTGGTTCGAGGCCTTCCTGTTCTCGGTGTCGGTCGCCGTCGGCCTGACGCCCGAGATGCTGCCGACCGTCGTCTCGGCCAATCTCGGCAAGGGCGCCATCACCATGTCGCGGCGCAAATGCGTGGTGAAGCGCCTCAACGCCATCCAGAACTTCGGCGCGATCGACGTGCTGTGCACCGACAAGACCGGCACCCTGACGCGCGACAAGATCATCCTCGAGCAGCATCTCGACCTCGCCGGCAAGGAGGATCCGGAAATCCTCAAGCTCGGCTGGCTCAACAGCTTCCACCAGAGCGGCCTCAAGAACCTGCTCGACGTGGCCGTGCTGCACTACGCCGACGAGCTCAAGACGATGGAAAAGCCGGCCCACTACACGAAGGTCGATGAAATCCCGTTCGACTTCGTCCGCCGGCGCATGTCCGTGATCGTCCAGGGGTATCACGGCGAGCATCTCCTGATCTGCAAGGGAGCCATCGAGGAGATGCTGTCGATCTCGAGCTACATGCTGCAGGACGGCCAGCAGGTGAAGCTCGAGGCCAAGCACCGTCAGCGCATCCGCCGCCGCACCCGGAGCCTGAACGAGGACGGCTTCCGCGTGATCGCGGTTGCGACCAAGGAGCTGTCGCCCGACGAGGCGAAGTCGCAATACGCCGCGAGCGATGAGAAGCACCTGGTGCTGCGCGGCTTTCTTGCCTTCCTCGACCCGCCGAAGGAATCGGCCGGCCCGGCGATCGCCGCACTCCGCGAACACGGCATCGCGATCAAGATCCTGACCGGCGACAACCCGGTGGTGACACGGAAGATCTGCAAGGAGGTCGGACTCGACATCGGCCAGCCGGCACAGGGGCGCGACATCGAGAAGCTCAACGACGAGGCGTTGCGCCATCTCGTGGAGACGACGACCGTGTTCGCGAAGATGTCGCCGCTGCAGAAGGCGCGCGTCGTCAAGGCGCTTCAGGCCAACGGCCACGTGGTCGGCTTCCTCGGCGACGGCATCAACGACGCGCCGGCGCTGCGGGATGCCGACGTCGGAATCTCGGTCGACACCGCGGCCGACATCGCCAAGGAATCGGCCGACATCATCCTGCTCGAGAAGAGCCTGATGGTCCTGGAAGAGGGCGTGGTCGAGGGCCGGCGCACTTTCGCCAACATCCTGAAATACATTAAGATGACGGCGAGCTCGAATTTCGGGAACGTGTTCAGCGTGCTGGGTTCGAGCGCGCTCCTGCCGTTCCTCCCCATGCTGCCGATCCAGCTGCTGACGGTGAACCTCTGCTACGACATCTCCCAGGTCTCGGTGCCGTTCGACCGCGTCGACCGCGAGTACCTGGCGCGGCCGCGCAAATGGGACGCTGCGGGCATCGCGCGCTTCATGATGTTCATTGGCCCGATCAGCTCGATCTTCGACTATACGACCTATGGCGTCATGTGGTGGGTGTTCGATGCCAACAGCCCGGCGCAGCAGGCGCTGTTCCAGTCGGCATGGTTCGTCGAGAGCCTGTTGTCGCAGACGATGATCGTTTACATGCTGCGCACCGAGAAGCTCCCGTTCCTGCAGAGCTGGCCGTCCTTGCCGGTCCTGCTGGCCACGGGTGCGGTGGTGCTGATCGGCATCGTGACGCCGTATACGCCATTCGGGCTCGGCCTCGGCATGGTGCCGCTGCCGGCGAGCTATTTCCCGTGGCTGGCCGGAATCCTGCTCAGCTACTGCCTCCTCACCCAGGCGGTCAAGGTCTGGTACATCCGCCGCTTTGGCAACTGGCTCTGAAAGCCAAGGGCTGCACCGGTCCTCCGGTGCAGCCCTTGGGTCGGAGTCATACGATCGCGGGCGCTTGCGCCAGCTCGTCAAAGCGCAGCATGGCATCCTCGGCGGCCGCAATGTCCGAGTCCGACAGCGCTACCGCGACGTCGTCCGGCTCGGTCGCCGTGAGATCGTTGCTCGCTCCGGCCTCGGACCCCGGCCGCTCCATGACCCGCGTCAGCCATTCCAGCCACATGTCGGGACACTCCTCGAGCGCCCCGCCTCAGGCGGCTTTGGCTTCGAGCCGATGCTGGGCTTTCCCGGTCGTGATCGCGATCTTCCGGGGCCGCAGGGCCTCCGGCAGCTCGCGCACCAGATCGACCTGCAGCAGCCCGTTCTCGAGCTTCGCGCCCGTGACCTTCACATAGTCGGCGAGCTGGAAGCGGCGTTCGAACGAGCGGCCGGCAATGCCGCGGTACAGATAGCGGCCGTCGTCCTGGCCCTTGCGCTCGCCGGCGACGAGCAGCTCGTTTTCCTGCTGGACGATCGAGATCTCGCTGTCGGTGAAGCCGGCGACCGCCATGGTGATGCGATAGGCGTTCTCACCCGTGCTCTCGATATTGTACGGGGGATAGCCCCCGGCCTCGCTCGCAAGCGCCGAACCAAGCATGTCGGCCACCCGGTCAAAGCCGATCGTGGAGCGGAAGAGGGGCGTAAAATCGAATTGAGTCATGGCCAAGTCCTCCTATGAGCAACAAGGTTCATGAGCCCGCCGAACCCGACGGGCCCGGTGAATGGGAATTGCCGGACCCCGAAACGGGCGCCCGGCGTGCAGCGAGATGGGGAGCCGCCCGCGCCCCGTCAAGAGGGGCCTCTTGACGGAAATTTGGCCGGTATTATTTTTTCATCGCCGGGCGCCGCTTGCCGGACCCGTTGCCAGTGTGCTCGTGACCATGTTGCTCATGATGAGGGTGTGGCTATGAGAACCCCCAATGCCGTGCCGTACGTCCCGCAGTTCGTTGAACTGCCTGTCCCCTCGGGCCGGCTCGCGCTCGGCGGCGGCTCGGATGAGGGGCCTCCGCCCGAGAGGTCGGGCCCGGCGGTCGTGATCCGGTTTCCGGTCGAACGGCGGCAGGTTCGCGGGCGCGCTTAGCCGGCTCGCGGGCGGCGGCGGCCGCTTCGTCTACGTGAAGAACGCGACGAAGCGCTCGTAGACGTGGTCGGGCATTTCCTCGGCAATGTAATGGCCGCATGGCATGGCGTCGGTATCGAAGACGTTGGCCGCGTATTTGCGCCATACGGCGGCGAACTCCTCCGTACGCTCCGGCGGCTGGCCGCGCGCGCCCCACAGGACCAGGACGGGCATGGTGATCTGCCGGCCCTCGTCGGCCTTGTCCATTTCGAAATCGGAGGTGGGCGAGGCGCGGAAATCGCGGCATGAGCCTGTGATTGTCTTCAGCGTGTAGCAGCGGACGTATTCGTCGAGGGCCGCCTGCGTCAGGAAACCCAACCCCGTCTTGCCGCGGATCACCATGCGGCTCTTGATGAAGAACTCCGCCGGCACCGCACTGATCATGCGCTCGGGGAACGGCTCGGGCTGCGCCATGAACGACCAGTGCCACGATCCGATCGCCCAGTTCTTGGTGGTGTGCGTCCACACGTGATAGGTGGGCACCGTGTCCATCAGGCAGACCTTGGTCACGAGCTCCGGGTGGTCGAGGCACATGCGATAGGCGGTGCGGGCGCCGCGGTCGTGGCCGGCCATGAAGAACTTGCGATAGCCGAGCTGGGCCATCACCTCGACCATGTCCTGCGCCATGGCGCGGAAGCTGTAGTTGATGTTGTTGGGGCCGGCCTCGGGCAGCGAGCTGTCGCCGTAGCCGCGCAGGTCGGGCAGCACCACGTGGTAGTGCTGGGCTAGGCGCGCTGCGACCTTGTGCCAGCACACGTGGTTCTGCGGGTTGCCGTGCAGCAACAGCAGCGGCGGCCCGGAGCCGCCGTGGCGCAGGCGGATGATGGCGCCGCTCGTGCGCATGTCGAGGTGCTGGAAGCCGGGGAACATCGCGGCGATCTCGGGGCTGCCCCACCGCGTGGGATCGCGCACGTAATCGGCTGGCGTCGCGATCGCCATCGCGTTCCGCGCCCGCACGTCGCTCGTCGGCTCGCTCATGATCACCCTCCCTGATGAAGGTGATATGCGGGAGTTCAGCGGTGCGTGTAAAGGCCGGCGTGGCGGTTGAGGGCCCGCAAGGTAGCGGCCATCTCCTCGCCGATCCGGTCGGTACCCCGTAGGCGCCCGCGCGTCGACAGCGCGAACACGGCGTGGATGTACTGCTCGATGGCAACGCCGCTCTGGCGCTCGGGCGCCACCTCGACGAGGTAATCCATGAACAGGTCCGTCACGCGGACCAGCACGTCGTGGCGCTGCGCCTCGGCGCGCGCCTTGAGGCCCTGGATGAGCGGGCGCAATTCTTTGATGATCTGCGGGCGGGCGGCCGCGTCGGCCCAGCGCTCGCGATAAATGACGGCGATCGGCTTCGGCGCCGCGGGCGGCGGCGGTTCGGCCGGGACCATTTCAACGGCGGCAGGAATGGCGGGCGGAGTTTCGGCTGCGGAAATTTCGAAGGTCGGCCCTGAGCTGATCAGGGCCTCGCGGGCGAACGCCTCGCTCGCGGCCGGAACCTCTGTTTGTGCCTCCGCGAGCGGCGCTGGCTCGGCGGGCGGGCTGGCTTCGAAGAACGCCTCGAGTTCGAGGGCGGGCTCGGGAGTGGGCTGTCGTATCGGCTCTACGTCCGTCTCCGGCGCCGCTTCGAGCTCGATCGCCGGCGCCGGCTCGGGTTCAGGCGCCGGTGCTTCGACCGGTGCGGCCTCGGGCAACGGGGTGGCCTCGAAGAATGCTTCGAGGTCGAGGCCAGCGTCGATTTGGGACGGCGGGACCA
>Ga0335069_10002811_pt1 | contig 26617 bp, 24 predicted proteins | sample Lox_Sample_11_FD_206714 | JGI IMG/M metagenome (GOLD analysis project Ga0335069, IMG submission 206714) | Soil microbial communities from Loxahatchee National Wildlife Refuge, Florida, United States - Lox_Sample_1.1 | ecosystem: Environmental > Terrestrial > Soil > Wetlands | place: USA...
GTCAACTACCTGGTGGCGGGCCGCGTCATCGACGTCAAGACCCACGACGACCTGACGGCCGCGCGCCGCGACGAGGTCCTGCGCGTCGACTTCAAGTCGCTGCCGCTCGACCAGGCGGTCAAGACCGTCCGCGGCAACGGCTCCCGCGTGTTCGTCGTCTTCGCCGATCCGAACTGCCCCTACTGCAAGAAGCTCGAGCGCGACCTGGCCGGCCTCAACGACACCACGATGTACACGTTCCTCTACCCGATCCTTTCGCAGGATTCGGTCGACAAGTCGATCGCGATCTGGTGCTCCGCGGATCGCGCGGCCGCGTGGAACTCGGCCATGGTCGGCGGCAAGGCGCCGAAGCTCGATGGCGAGGCCTGCAAGAACCCGATCGACGACAACCTGGCCCTCGGACGCAAGCTCGCCGTCACCGCGACGCCGACGCTGGTCTTCAGTGACGGACGCCGGCTGCCGGGCGCCGTGCCGATCGACCGCGTCGAGAGTCTGCTCGCGGCGGCCGCCGGAAACGCAGCGCCGGCGAACTAGCCGACGGCGCGCCGCAGCGCGTAGAACGGAGCCCGGGGTCCGGAAACCGGAAGCTCAATAAGACAACGGATCAACGGATCCCGCGCGCGCTCGGACTACCCCGAAAAGCGCGCGGCCGCGGCTCCTATTCGCCGGTTCCGCCAGCCCGGCACGCCGCCCATGGGGCCGGGAACGGCCGCTTTTCGATGAATCCGGCCCTTGAGGAGGTGCAAGACTAGTTGCGTCGACGTCCGGCGCCGCTCGCGCTCGCTTACGAGCGCCTGGCGGCGGCAGACCGGGGGCGTTTCGTGACGCAAATGGCAACAACGACAAACCACAAGATCGATCCCGTGGCCGACGGACCTCCCGCCGTCGGCCCGACATCCCGTCGCCGCGGCCGCGGCCTCGTCGTGATGGTTCGCCTGGCGGCCGCCGCCTCGGCATGCCTGGCGGCGTTGCTGGCCGGAGGCCATCCGACCGAAGGCGGTCTCTGGTCCGCAGCGGGCGCCGGGACGGTCTTTCTCATCCTGCAACTCGCGCGACCGTTCCTCCGCCTTTTCGAGGGTTCGTCGGGCCGCGCGACGCGACGCACGGCGCACGACGACGACCCGGACGCGCGGCGCATCGTCCTGCTCGTCCGCGTCTGCGCGACAGCCACGGCCGCCGCGGCCGCGCTGATCGCGGCGCGCCACCCGGATCTCGCGCCCTTGCCCGCCGGCATCGCGGCAGCCGTCGTGTTGACGCTGCTGCATTTCGGCCGGCCCGTCGTCCGGCACCTGGCGCCGCAGGTCGACGCGGCGGCCGTCGTGCTGAGCACGCTGGCGCCGCACGCGATGCCGATCTGGGCGCGTCAGGTCACCGCGGCCCGCGATTGCGGGAACAACGCGATCGGCGGCCTCGTCGAGACGTTCTCCAGCCTCAATTCGCGGCTGCGCCGCGCGGCGGACGAATCCGAGCGCGCCGACGGCGGCGCGCAGATGTACATGCAGGCGGTGCAGGCGACCGAGCAACAACTGCGGCCGCTGATCGACGCGCTGCGGCGCGCCAGTTCGGCTCGCATCGAGTCGCTGCGCGAGATCGAAAGGATGACGTCGCTCGCGACCGAACTGCAGGCGATGGCCGAGGACGTGCAGCGCGTCGCGCGGCAGACGAACCTGCTCGCGGTCAACGCGGCGATCGAGGCGGCGCGCGCGGGCGAGGCCGGCAAGGGCTTCGCGGTCGTCGCCGCCGAAGTGCGCAAGCTGTCGACCCATTCCTCGGAAGCCGGCCAGACGATCACGCGCAGCGTCGCCCGCCTCGAATCGGCGATGGCCAGCATCGAGCGGTATTCGAATCGCGCCGAGATCGAGGACCGGCAACTGATCGAGTCCTCGGAGCGGATCATCGCCGAGGCGCTGATGCCGCTGAAGGCGACGCTCGACAGGCTCGTCGAGTCCTCAGGCGGGCTGCGGGCGACGAACGCCGACATCCAGGCCTACGTGGAGAAGCTCTTCGAGGGCTTCCAGTTCCAGGACCGCGTGAGCCAGATGCTCTCGCACATCCACGGCGACATCGAGAAGTTCCTCGCGACGCTGGCCGACGCGCATGCCGGGCGCCAGGCGGCGATCGACAAGGAACAGTGGCTGGCCGCGCTGCGCGCGGGCTACGCCATGGAGGAGCAGCGCGCGCTCCACGAGAACCGGACCGTGAAGAACGCCACGTCCGGCGTCGAATTTTTCTAGTCACGGCCAGCGGCCACATCGAGCGGAAGACCCTGAGAGGAAACGCAATGTCAAAGACGATCATGATCATCGACGACGCGCCGAGCGTGCGGCAGGTCGTCAGCCTGGCGCTCAAGGGCGCCGGGTACGAGGTCGTCGAGGCCAACGACGGTCGGGATGCGATCGCGAAGCTGGGGACCCGGAAGCTTGGACTGATCATCTGCGACCTCAACATGCCGAATCTCGACGGCATCGGGTTCCTCGAGCACGTCAAGGCATCGCCGGGCCACCGCTTCACGCCGGTCATCATGCTGACGACCGAAAGCGCCGAGGACAAGAAGGCGGCCGCGCGCGCCGCCGGTGCCCGCGCATGGATCACGAAGCCCTTCCAGCCGTCGCGAATGCTCGAGGCGGTCGCCAAGCTGTGCCTGCCGTGAAGACGCCGCGCCGCCGCACGGGCCCGTCGTGCCTCGAGCGAGGCGGGAGGGCCGTCCGTTGACCGCTCCGGGCGATACGGTCGCGCTCGACGGCGAGGTCAACATCTATCGCGCCGCGGAGGTCCGCGAGCTGCTGCTCACGCGCATCGCCGCCGGTGCGCATCGCATCGACCTGTCGCGCGTCCAGGAAGTCGATTCCTCCGGCGTCCAGCTGCTGGTCGCCGCGCGCCGCTCGATCGAGGCCGCCGGCGGCGTCGCCGAATTCGTCGCGCCGTCGCAGGCGGTGGTCGAGGCCTGCGCGATCCTGGGACTGAACGTCGACCTGTCGCCGATCCGCGGAGGGGCGAGGTGAACGACGACGAAAAGCTGCTGCAGGCGACGCGCTCGCTCTACATGGACGAGGCGCGCGACATGCTGGAGCAGTTCGAGACCGCGCTGCTGGCGCTCGAGGAAACGCCGCAGGACGCGGAGACGCTGAATGCCGCATTTCGCGCGGCGCACACGATCAAGGGTTCGTCCGGCGTATTCGGCCTCAAGGCGATCGTGCGGTTCACGCACGATGTCGAGGCCGTGCTCGACGCGATGCGAATCGGCGAGATCGTCGCCGCCGAATCGACGATCGCGCTGCTGCTGCAATGCTGCGACCGCATCGGGACGATGGTCGCCGAGGTCGGCGGCGGCGCCGCCGACGCGACCCCCGTCGACGGCGACCTGCCGACCCGGCTCGCCGCGCTGCTGCAGGCGACCGCCGCGCCGGCCGCGCCGGCGACCGCCGCCGTCGAGGCGCCGGTCGCGACAGGCGCCGGGACATGGCACCTGTCATTGCGGTTCAAGGCCGACGCGCTGCGCAACGGCTTCGATCCGCTGTCGTTCCTGCGCTACCTGCCGCGCGTCGGCACCGTCGTGGCGATCGCGACGCTCGTCGACAGCGTCCCGTCGATCGAGGACATCGATCCGGAGGCGTGCTACCTCGGCTTCGAGATCCGCCTGGCGACGAGCGCCGACCGTGCGACCATCGAGGGCGTGTTCGAGTTCGCCCGCGAGGACTGTACGCTGCAGATGATCCCGCCGGGGTCGCGCGTCGAGGAATGCCTGCGGCTGATCGAGAGCTATGGCGAGGAACCGGCGATCGACGCGCCGCTGGGGCGGATTCTTGTCGAGGTCGGCGCGCTGACCGAACACGAACTCGCGGACCTGCTCCGCGCTCAGGTCTCCATCGCGACGGACACCGTCGCGGCCGTTCCCCGCCTCGGCGAGATCGCCGTCGCCGCGGGCGCGGCGACGCCGCAGGTCGTGCGCGCCGCGGTCGAGCGCCAGGAGACGCTGCGCGCGCGCGGTCGCGACGAGGCGCGGATGCTGCGCGTGTCGGCGGACAAGCTCGACCGCCTGATCGACCTCATCGGCGAACTGGTGATCGCCGCCTCCGGCGCGCAGCTTGCGGCGCAACAGGAGCGGTCGGCGCCGTGCGCCGAAGCCGCCGAACGCATTGCCGGCCTCGTCGAGGCGGCGCGCGATGGCGCGCTGCAACTCCGGATGGTGCAGATCGGCGAGACGTTCGCGCGCTTCCAGCGCGTCGTGCGCGACAACGCCAAGGCCCTGGGCAAGGACGTCGAACTCGCGATCACCGGCGGCGAGACCGAACTCGACAAGTCGATGGTGGAGATGATCGCCGATCCGCTGATGCACCTCGTGCGCAACAGCGTGGACCACGGCGTCGAGGCCGCGGCCGATCGGGTGGCCGCCGGAAAGCCGGCGCGCGGGCGGATCGTGCTCAATGCGTACCACGATTCCGGGTCGATCGTGATCGAGGTCGGCGACGACGGGCGCGGCCTGGACCGCGAGCGCATCCGCGCCAAGGCGATCGAGCGCGGGATCGTCACCCGCGACCAGCACCTCGACGACGAGGAGATCCACGACCTCGTCTTCGCGCCCGGCCTGTCGACCGCGTCGCAGGTGACGGACCTCTCCGGCCGCGGCGTCGGCATGGACGTCGTCAAGCGCAACATCGAGGCCCTGCGCGGCACGGTCCGGCTGTCGAGCACGCCGGGACGCGGCGCGACGACGCAGATCCGCCTGCCGCTGACGCTCGCGATCATCGACGGCTTCCTGGTTTCGGTGGGCGACGTCCACTACGTCGTCCCCCTGGAGATGGTCGTCGAGTGCGTCGAACTGCCGCAGGCGCGAACCGACGGTCGCGACGGCTGCACCGGATATTTCGACCTGCGCGGCGAGGTGTTGCCCTTCCTCGACGTGCGGAAATTCTTCGCCCTCGACGAGATCGGCGGCATGGACGCGCCGGGCGGCTCGCGCCGGAGCGTCGTCGTCGTTCGCTATGGACCCAACAAGATCGGCCTGCTGGTCGACGGGTTGCTCGGCGAGCACCAGACCGTGATCAAGCCGCTGGGAACGCTGTTCTCGTCGCTGCGCGGGATCGCCGGGTCGACCGTTCTCGGTTCCGGCGAGATCGCCCTGATTTTCGATGTCCCGGGGCTCGTGGGCGCGGCAACGCGCGGTCGACGCCAAGCCTTGTCCGACCCCGACCCGCGGCGCGGCGTCCTCGCCGCCTGACCACGCCGGAGTGACCTGATGCGCAACAACCAGCCCGTGACCCAGCGCGATACCCCCCTTCGCGACGGCTGCACGATCGTCTCCAAGACCGACGCGAAGGGGCGAATCACCTACGTCAACGACGACTTCATCGACGTCAGTGGCTTCAGCGAGACCGAGCTGATCGGCAAGGCGCACAACATCGTGCGCCACCCGGACATGCCGGAGGCCGCCTACGCCGACCTGTGGCGGACGATTCAGGCCGGACGGCCGTGGACCGGCACGGTCAAGAATCGCTGCAAGAACGGCGACCACTACTGGGTCATCGCGAACGTGACGCCGATCCGCGAAGGCGACGCGATCGCCGGGTACATGTCGGTGCGCACGCCGGCGACGCCGGAGCAGGTGCGGGCCGCCGAGACGGTCTACGCCGACATCCGCGCCGGCCGTGGTGGATTCGCGATCGTCGAAGGGCGCGCCCGGCGCACGGGCGTCGCCGCGGTGGCGGGCGCCGGCTGGCGGCGCGTGACGTCGGCCAGTCTCGTCGCGAAGAGTGGCGCGATCGCGGCGCTGGCATTGGCCGCGTCCCTCGGCGCGGCGCTGTCGCTGCGCGCCGGCATCGTCCCGGGCGTCGCGGCCTCGGCGCTCGCGCTGCTCGCCGCGCTGGCCTTCGGGGTCGCGATGGTCCTCGACATCGATCGCCGGCTCCACCGGGCCGTCGAGGGCCTGGAGCGGTTCGCCCAGGGGCGGTTCGACGCGGTGATCGACGCGGCGGGAACCGACTCGCCGGCGCAGGTCCTGTTGGCGCTCAAGCGCGTGCAGACGCGCCTGGGCTTCGAGATCGCCGAAGGGCGCCGCCTGGCGGCCGCGACCGATCGCGTACGCAAGGCGCTCGACGTCGCGGCAACGAACATCATGATCGCGGACGCCGACTACAACATCGTCTACGCCAATGAGGCACTGCGGAAGATGATGAAGGAATGCGAACCGCAGATGCGCGAGGCGCTGCCGAAATTCGACGCCTCGAAGCTGGTCGGCGAGAGCATCGACCAGTTCCACGCCAATCCGGCGCGCCAGCGCGAGATGCTGGACCGCCTTACGGCGCAGCATCGCGCCTCGCTGCGCGTCGGCGGTCGCCACCTCGAGCTGTCGATCAATCCGGTGTTCGACGAGTCGCGGCGCCGCATCGGCACGGTCACCGAATGGGTCGACCACACCGCGGAGGTGCTGGCCGCCCAGGAGCTGGAGTCGGTCATCGAGGGCGCCGCGCGCGGCGACTTCGGGCGCCGCCTTTCGCTCGAGGGCAAGAGCGACTTCTACCGCAAGTTCAGCGAGGGGATGAACCGCCTGCTCGATACCGCGTCCGTCGGCCTCGAGGACATCGGCCGGATCCTCAACGCGCTGTCGCGGGGGGACCTGACGGAGCGGATCGACGGGGACTACGAGGGCACGTGGAAGCGGTTGAAGGACGACTGCAACGTGACGGTGGAGACGCTGGGGCGGACGATTGCGGAGGTGCGCGGCGCGGCCGATGCGCTGAAGTCGGCCTCGGCGCAGGTATCGATGACGGCGCAGTCGCTGTCGCAGTCGGCCACGGAGCAGGCCACGGGGGTGGAGCAGGCTTCGACGTCGGTGCAGGAGATGTCGGCGTCGATCCGGCAGAACAGCGACAACGCGAAGGTGACCGACGGGATGGCGTCGAAGGCGGCGCACGAGGCGGTCGATGGTGGCGAGGCGGTGGGGCGGACGGTGGAGGCGATGAAGTCGATCGCGAAGAAGATCTCGATCATCGACGACATCGCGTACCAGACGAACCTGCTGGCGCTGAATGCGGCGATCGAGGCGGCGCGCGCCGGGGAGCACGGGCGCGGCTTCGCGGTGGTGGCCGCGGAGGTGCGCAAGCTGGCCGAGCGCAGCCAGGTGGCGGCGCAGGAGATCGGGCAGCTGGCGGGCTCCAGCGTCGGGCTGGCGGAGAAGGCCGGCGAGCTGCTCAAGCAGATGGTGCCGTCGATCAACAAGACCTCGGACCTGGTGCAGGAGATCGCGGCGGCCAGCGCGGAGCAGAGCGACGGCGTGGCGCGGATCACCGAGGCGATGAGCCAGCTGAACTCGGTGACGCAGCAGAACGCCTCGGCCTCCGAGGAACTGGCGGCCACCGCCACCGAGATGTCGGCGCAGTCCGAACAGCTCGACCAGATGATGATCTTCTTCAAGCTCGCCGCGGCGGGTCCGGCGGAGCGTCGCGATCGCGGGCCCGGCGCGGCGGACGCGCCAGCGGATGCCGGCTGGCGCGGCGCCGCACCGCTCGACGCGCCTCAGGCGGCGCGGCGAGACCTCAACCGCCAAGCCGGCCGTGCGCCCGAGCCGAGCCTGCCGTCGGCGGGCCTGCCCGGACCGCGCCCGGCGGCGATCGACGAATCGCATTTCACCCGCTTCTGAATGGCGCCGCGCGTCCGCTGATTCCATGCACACCGCACAAGCCGAGATCGATGCCGTCGCCGAGCAGGAGCGGGCAGCCCGCCTGGCGATCGGCGCGGCCGCCCATGGCGCCGATGCCGCCGCATCGCAGCGGCAATTCCTCGTGTTCGCGTTGGGTGCCGAGGCCTACGCCGCGCCCATCGACGCCGTGCGCGAGATCCTCGAGGTTCCGGCGCTGACGCGGGTTCCTCTGATGCCGCGCTTCGTGCGCGGCGTCATCAACCTGCGCGGCGCCGTCGTGCCGGTGCTGGATCTCGCGTCGCGGCTCGAGTTGGCGTCGACGCCGATCGGGCGTCGCACCTGCGTCGTCGTCGTCGAGGTCGAGGCGGGCGAAGACGGTGACGCGAGCGCTGCGTCGTCCGGCGCGCGGCCGCAGGTCCTGGGCGTCCTCGTCGACACGGTCCACGAGGTGATCGACATCGCGCCCACGCAGATCGAGCCGGCGCCGGCCGTTGGCGCCCGGATCGATCCGCAATTCATTGCCGGGATGGCCAAGGTCGGCGGACGGTTCCTGGTCGTCCTCGACCTGGGCCGTGCACTGGCGCAGCGCGAACTGGCGCGGCTGATCGTCGGCGACGACGCGCGCTAGCCCCGCCGCCGCATCCGACGCGCATCGCTGCGGCACCCGGGACCACGAGGCGACGATGCAAATCTCGGAAGCGACGTTCGCGGCGGTCGCCGACCTTTTCCACCGCGAGTCGGGCATCCGCTTCGGGCCGGACAAGAAGATCCTCGTCGCCGGCCGCCTGAGCCGGCTCGCGATCGAATCCGGCGCGACGAGCATCGAGGAGTACGTGGCCGCCCTTGCGCGCAGTCGCGATCCGGAAATGCTGACGCGCATCGTCGACCGGCTGACGACGAACGAAACGTATTTCTTCCGCGAGCCGCGCCACTTCGATCACCTGGCGACCGTCGCCGCGGCGGCGCGCGGCCGGCGCGCCGTACGTGTCTGGAGCGCGGCCAGCTCGTCGGGTGAGGAAGCCTACAGCGCGGCGATGGTCCTTGCCGACGTCATGGGATTGCAGGGGTGGGAGGTCGTCGGCACCGACCTGTCGAGCGCGATGGTCCTCGCGGCGCAGCTCGGGCTGTATCCGCTGGAGCGGGCCGCCGGAATCCCGGCGCGTTACCTGGAACGCTTCTGCCGCAAGGGAAGCGGGCCCTACGAGGGCCAGATGCTCGTCGGCCGCGAACTGCGCGTGATCGTCCAGTTCGCGCGCGGGAACCTGCTGCAGCCGCAGCCGGCGCTCGGCCTCTTCGACGTCATTTTCCTGCGCAATGTCCTGATCTACTTCGACACCGCACGCAAGGCGCAGATCGTCGCCAACGTCGTCGCGCATCTGGCGCCCGGCGGCGTGCTGTACGTCGGCCACGCCGAGACGCTGCGCGGACTGCCGGGCGCGGCGGGCGAGCTTCGGCAGGCGCAGCCGGCGATCTACCAGCGGGAGGAATGACGTGGAGAAATCCCGGGACATGCCATGCCGTGGCGCCGCGTCGCCGCGGCGCGCGAGGGGCGCGCGATGACGGCGCGGGTCACGGCGATGATCGTCGACGATTCGGCCGTCGTGCGACGGTGCCTCGCCGACACGCTGACCGCCGGCGGCATCGATGTCATCGGCGCCGCCTCGGATCCGCTGTTCGCGCTCGAGCGCATGCGCACGCGCTGGCCGGACGTCCTCGTGCTGGACGTCGAGATGCCGCGGATGGACGGCATCACGTTCCTGCGCAAGCTGATGACGGAGCACCCGACGCCGGTCGTGATGTGCTCGACGTTGACGGCCAAGGGCGCGGACACGACGCTGCAGGCGCTGGCGGCCGGCGCGGTCTCGTTCGTGACGAAGCCGGGCGACGGCCTGAAGAGCTTCCTCGAGGCCGGAGCGGACAACATCGTCGCGGCCGTCAAGGCGGCTGCGGCGGCGAACCTGAGCGCGTTGTCGGTGCGCGCAAGGGCGCCGTCGGCGGCGTCGCCGGCGCTCGTGCCGGCCGCGCACGCGACGACGGCGAGCGGTTCGATGGCGCAGACCTCGGACCGGGTGATCGCGATCGGCGTGTCGACCGGAGGCGTGCAGGCGCTCGAGGTCCTGCTGCCGCGGCTGCCGCGGACGACGCCGGGGCTGGTCGTGGTCCAGCACATGCCGGAGCGATTCACCGCATCGTTCGCGGCGCGGCTGGATGCGATGTGCGCGATCGAAGTCGCCGAGGCGAAGCATGGGGACCGCGTCCACGATGGACGCGCGCTGATCGCTCCCGGAGGGCAGCACCTGCGCCTTGCGCGCAACGGCGCGCAGTACGTCGTGGAAGTCGTCGACGGCCCGCTCGTGAACCGCCACAAGCCTTCGGTCGACGTGCTGTTCCGTTCCGTGGCCCATTGCGCCGGAAGGAATGCGGTCGGCGTGATCATGACCGGGATGGGCGACGATGGCGCGCGCGGGTTGCGGGAAATGCGCGACGCGGGCGCGCGGACCGCGGCGCAGGACGAGGCGTCCTGCGTCGTCTACGGCATGCCGCGCGAAGCCGTCCGGCTGGGCGCGGCCGATGCCGTGCTGGGCCTCGAGGAGATCCCGGGCTGGCTGCAGAAGGCGGGTTGATCGCCCCTCAATGCGGGTCGGTGCGCAGCAGCGCCGGCGGCGCGACCCCCTTGGGCAGCAGGATCCACGCCTCGACTTCGTCGCGCTGGACGCCGGCGGCGGCGCCCGCCGCAGGACCGGTGCCGCGGAACAGGTCGAAGCGGATCGGGCCGCGGATGGCGCCGCCGGTGTCCTGCCCGAACGCGAGGCGCGCGCGCGGCCGGGTCCCGTCGGTTCGAGAAATGACGAGCGGCGCGCCCAGCGGCACGAAGCGCGGATCCACCGCGACCGAATGCTCGGCCTGCAGCGGCACGCCGAGCGCCCCGCGCGGACCGTCGGCGGGGTCGCCGAGCGGCATTTCGCGGAAGAAGACGTAGCTCGGATTGGCGTCGAGAAGTTCGTCGACTCGTTCCGGATGCGCACGCGCCCAGGCCTCGATGCCTGGAACCGTCGCGTCCTGCAGTTTCAGTTCGCCCTGGTCGACCAGCCAGCGACCGATGGACCGGTAGGGCTGCCCGTTGGTCTCCGCGTAGCCGACGCGAACGATGCTGCCGTCCGCCAGGCGGACCCGGCCGGAGCCCTGCACCTGCAGGAAGAATGCCGCGAGCGGGTCGTCGACCCAGAGCAGTTCGCCGCCGCCGAGCTTCGCGCCGTCGCCCGCCGGATGCTCGATTTGCGCGCGCGACCAGTACGGGACGACCCGCGCGCCGCTGTCCGTCTGCACCAGGCGCCCGCGCACGCGCTGGCCGCGCAGCTCCGGGTAGATCGCCGCCAGGTCGATCGTCAGCAGGTCCGGCGGCACGCCGTACAGCGGCACGGAGTGCGTGGCGTCCCGCGTCCGGCTGCCGTCGAGCTCCGGCTCGTAGTAGCCCGTCATCAGTCCGCGTCGTCGCTCCGCGACCACCGTGCCGCAATCGTCGTCGCGCGCGGCGGCGATCGCGCAGCCGCTGCGCGCCGTGCCGTCGGCGCGCCGCTCCTGCGCGACGATACGCCAGGCATCGCAACAGGCGGACAACGCGCGACGCAGGTCGGGCGCGTCCGCGCCGAGGGCGTCGCAGCCCGGCGTGGCGCCGCGGCGGTTCGCGCCGCAGGAGGCGCGCCACGCCGGCAGCGCGGCGATGATCTCCGCGTCGTCCAGCTGCGCAACGACGGTCGATGACGCACGCTCGTACCGCGCGGTCAAGAGGGGCGGCCCGGCGGGCGGAATGCACTGGCACCCGGCGATCATCGTCGCCGCCGCGGCGCGGATAATGCGGCCACGGATTGCGGCACCGCCGCCTTCGCGGCCGGGGACCGGCGTGCAGGCACCGCCGCGCAAGGGTCGAAGCATGTGGCTGATCTACCTCGAGGCGCTCGTCGCGCTCTTCCTGCTGCTGTTCATCATCTGGTGGACGATGTTCCACGGGCGGCCGCGCCCGGATCCGTCGTCGACCAGCCCGTCGTCGATGGACGCGGCGCCGGCCGACGGGGCGTCCACCGATCCGCAGGTGCCCCCCGAACGCCGCGGCACGGCGGCCGGGCCGGCGCGCCGCTGACCCGCGTCAATGCAGCGAGCGCGGCATCGACAGGACGAATTCCGGGATCGCGGCCTCGAAGCGGGTGCCGTCATCGGCGACGCACTGGTAGCTTCCGCGCATCGTGCCCACGGGAGTCTCGAGAGGGCACCCGCTCGTGTATTCGTAGGCCGCGCCGGGGTCGAGCCGCGGCTGCTCGCCGACCACCCCTTCGCCGCGAACCTCCTCGACATGCTGCCGGGCGTCGGTGATGATCCAGTGTCGCGACAGCAGCCGCGCGGCGACGTCGCCGGTGTTGACGATCCGTATCGTGTAGGCGAAGACGTAGCGGTCCTCCGCCGGGTCGGAATGCTGCGGCAGGAAGCGCGGCTGCGCCGTCACCGTGAATTCGTACTTGGCCATGCGACTTCTTCAATAGAATCGCCTGTCGTCAATTCTAGCCGCGCCCATGATCACGTCGATACTCATTGACCTCGACGGCACGCTGATGGACACCGTGCCGGACCTCGCCGAAGCGGCCAACCGGATGCGCGCCGACGAAGGACTGCCGCCGCTGGCGCCGGAGCGGATCGCCGCGTTCGTCGGCAAGGGGGCCGTGGTCCTCGTCCATCGCGCGATCACCGATCGATTCGACGGGCAACTCGACGACGAAACCTTCGCGCGCGCGCGGGCATCGTTCTTCCGCCACTACCACGATACCAACGGCACGCGCGCGCGCGTCTTCGACCGCGTCCCGGAGGCGCTCGCGATGCTTCGCGGCGCCGGTTTCGGGATGGCGTGCGTCACGAACAAGCCGCGCGAATTCACGATCCCGCTGCTGCAGCGCTGCGGCCTGGCAGCGTCGTTCGACGCGATCGTCGCCGGCGACGACGTCGCGCGCGGTAAGCCGCACCCGGACATCGTGATCGCCGCCTGTGCGCGGCTCGGCGCGCAACCCGGGCGCGCCCGCCTCATCGGCGATTCGCTCAACGATGCGCTCGCGGCGCACGCCGCCGGCGCGCGAAGCGTGCTCGTCACGACCGGCTACAACGAGGACCGCCCTGTCGCCGAACTCCGAGGCGAGCCCGGTGTCGATGCTATAGTTTCCGGCGTCTACGAGGCCGCGCAGTGGATCATCGGGCAGGCGTCGGCGGCGCCGCGCGCGTAGCGCGCGTGGCATGCATTCCGTGGCGCGTTGCGACGCGCCCGGGGCGGACGGAAGGCGAGGGTCCGATGCAGGAGCAGGAATCGACGCGGAAGGCGCGGGCTTCACGCCACGGGCGGCGCGCGCTGGGGGCCTGGCGCTGGCGGCGCTGAAACTGCCCGTTCGTTTCGCCGCGATGTGGCCGTGTGGCGCGGTGGCCTGACCTGCACCGTCCGCCGGACCTCGAACCCCGCCCGCCGCGCCTGTGCACGAAGCACGGCGCGTCCCGGAAGCCCGACATGACCGAACTCGAATTCCGCGCCCTGGCTTCGCAGGGCTACAACCGCATTCCGCTGATCGCCGAGATCTTCGCCGATCTCGAGACGCCGCTGTCGCTTTACCTGAAGCTCGCGAACCGCCCCAATTCCTACCTGCTGGAGTCGGTCGTCGGCGGCGAGCGCTTCGGCCGCTTCTCGTTCATCGGCCTGCCCGCGCGAACGGCCCTGCAGTGCTCGATCGGCGCCGACGGCGCGCACCGCACGGACGTCGTGACCGACGGACAGGTCGTCCGGCGCCACGACGGCGACCCGCTCCGGTTCATCGAGGAGTTCCTCGGGCAGTTCAAGGTGGCGCTGAAGCCCGGACTGCCGCGTTTCTGCGGCGGCCTTGCCGGCTATTTCGGCTACGACACCGTGCGCCTGTTCGAGAAGAAGCTGGCCGGCGTGCGCAAGCCGGACGACCTGGGCCTGCCGGACATCCACCTGCTGTTGACCGAGGAACTTGCGGTCGTCGACAACCTGGCCGGCCGCGCCTACCTGATCGTCTATGCCGACGCGTCGCAACCGGAGGGCTTCCAGCGCGGCCGGGGGCGCCTGCGCGAACTGAAGGCACGCCTGTCGCGGCACATTGAACCGCCGCACACGCGCGCCAGCGTGCGCCGGCCGGAGGCGCGCGAGTTCGCGAAGGACGACTATCTCGCCGCCGTCGCCCGCTGCAAGGAGTACATCGCGGCCGGCGACGTGATGCAGGTGCAGATCGGGCAGCGCATCACGAAGCCGTATGCGGATGCGCCGCTGTCGCTGTACCGTGCGCTGCGGACGCTCAATCCCTCGCCCTACATGTACTACTACGACTTCGGCGACCACCACATCGTCGGCGCCTCGCCGGAGATCCTCGTGCGCAGCGAGACGCGCGTCGAGGACGACGGCTCGTCGCGGCGCGTCGTCGCGATCCGGCCGATCGCGGGGACCCGCCCGCGCGGCGGCACGCCGAAGCAGGATGCCGCGCTGGCCGCGGAACTGCTTGCCGACCCGAAGGAGCGCGCCGAGCACCTGATGCTGATCGACCTGGCGCGCAACGACATCGGGCGCATTGCCCGTACCGGAAGCGTCAAGGTCACCGAGCAGATGGTGATCGAGCGCTACTCGCACGTGATGCACCTGGTGAGCCACGTCGAGGGCGAGCTCAAGCCGGGCATCGGCAACCTGGACGTGCTGCGCGCGACCTTCCCGGCCGGGACGCTGACCGGCGCGCCGAAGGTGAGGGCGATGGAAATCATCGACGAGATCGAGCCCGTGAAGCGCGGCGTCTACGGCGGTGCGGTGGGCTACCTGTCGTTCGCCGGCGACATGGACGTCGCGATCGCGATTCGCACCGGGATCCTCAAGGACAACGTGCTTTACGCGCAGGCCGCGGCGGGGATCGTCGCCGACTCGGTGCCGGAGATGGAATGGCGCGAGACCGAGGCGAAGGCGCGCGCGGTGCTTCGCGCTGCGGAGCAGGTCGAGGATGGCTTCGATGTCGAATGACGCCGTCGACCTGCGCAGCGATACCGTGACGCGGCCGACGCCGGCCATGCGCCGCGCGATGGCGGAGGCCGAGGTCGGCGACGACGTCTTTGGCGACGATCCGACCGTCAACCGGCTGCAGGCGGTGCTCGCCGAGCGGCTCGGCTTCGACGACGCGCTGTTCTTCCCCAGCGGGACGCAGAGCAATCTCGCCGCGCTGATGACCCACTGCGCCCGCGGCGACGAGGTGATCCTCGGCCAGGAGGCGCACACCTACAAGTTCGAAGGCGGTGGCGCAGCGGTGCTCGGATCGATACAACCGCAGCCGATCGAGCATGCCGCCGACGGCACGTTGCCGCTCGACCGTATTGCCGCCGCGATCAAGCCGGACGACGCGCATTTCCCGCGCACGCGGCTCCTTGCGCTGGAAAACACGCTCGGCGGTCGCGTGATCCCGCTGGCCTACTGCCGCGACGCGCTCGCGCTCGCGCGTCGCCATGGCCTCGCGACGCATCTCGATGGCGCCCGGATGTTCAATGCGGCCACGGCGCTCGGCGTCGATGGGCGCGAAGTCGCGGGCGGATTCGACAGCGTCTCGGTCTGCCTTTCGAAGGGGCTGGGCGCGCCGGCCGGGACCGTGCTGGCGGGCAGCCGCGAGTTCATCGCGCGCGCGCGGCGGCCCCGAAAAATGCTCGGCGGCGCCATGCGCCAGTCCGGGATCCTGGCGGCGGCCGCGCTTTACGCGCTGGACCACCATGTCGCCCGCCTCGTGGATGACCATGCGCGCGCCGAGCGCCTCGCGCGCGGGTTGAGGCGCATCGACCGGCTCCGGGTCGATGGGCCGCATACGAACATGGTATTCGTCGAAGTCCCGGCGCCGTCGTGCCCGGCGCTCGCCGAGGAGCTGGCGCGCGCCGGCGTCCGCGCGCGCATCGCGCCGCTGACGCGCTTCGTGACGCACCTGGACGTCGACGATGCCGGAATCGCGCGGGTCATCGAGGTGTTCGAGCGCCACTTCGCGTCGGCACGACCCTAGCCCGCGCGGCAGGGTCTTCCTGTGACCCATCCGCACGAGCATTCACACCGCGGCAGAAGGCTCCTTCTCCCGCTGGTGCGGGCGAAGGGAGTGACGATCGGAGGCCCGGAATCCGCCTGGCGCGCAGACCCTGCCGGCGGAAGGAAAAAAGCGCGAGCCGCCGCCGCCGCGCCTCGACCCGGCGGCCGTTGACCGTTGTCAAGACGGCATCCGGCGCCAACGGCTAGCGTGAACCCAAGCTGGCGAACAGGTTCACGCGACACGGGCGGGTCGGCAGATGCCAACCAGGGGAGCCGGAAAGCCGGGAGCCCCGGCGCGCCGCAAGACGGCACAGGGCGCGGCGGCGGGCGCGGCGGAGTGCGGAGAGTTGCTGCACCGGATCGAGCAGCAGCGCGCACTCCTGCGGCATGTCGTCGACGCCGCGCCGGTCGGGTTGGCCGTCGTCGAAGGGCCTGAGTTCCGCTACGTCCTCGCGAATCCGGCGGCGCAATCGATAGCGCGCGCCCGGGAACCCCTCGTGGGACGCACGGTCGCGGATGTCTGGCCGCCACCGACCGCTGGCGAATTGCTCGCGGTGCTGCGGCGCGTCCGCGAACGGGGCGAGGAGGCCCACGTCTCGAACCTGCAGCTGAACCTCGATCGCGGGCGGGGCGTCGAGCAGTACTGGTTCGATCTCGACGGTCTTCCGCTGCGGGGTGACGCCGCCCGCGAGGGCGCGATCCTCTGCGTGACGACGGAAACCACCGACCTGATGCGGGCCCAGTACCGCATCTCGGAGGACGAAGCGGCCATCGGCAGGCTGCGCAGCGGCATGGAGCAGATGCTGACGGTCCACGTTGCGACGCAGACCGCGGCGGCGATCGCGCACGACCTGAACCAGCCGCTGAACGCCGTCGCGTCCTATACCGAGGCGGCGCAGAGGATGCTGATGGCCGGGAACCCGCGCCCTGATCGCCTGCGCCACGCGCTGGAATCGAGTGCGGCGCAGGCCCAGCGTGCAGGACGCGTCGTGCGGGAACTGCTGCAGTTCCTGCAGAAGGCCGAAACGGCGACCGAGGCGGTCGATGTCAACGGCGTCGTCGCGGTCGCACTCGCGGTCGTCGAATCCGACGGCTATGGCGGGTTCCGCGCCGAGGTGAACCTCGCTCCCGACCTGCGGCCGGTCCGCATCAACCAGATGCAGATCGAACGGGTCCTCGTCAACCTGATGCGCAACAGCGTCGAGGCGATGCGCGCCGCCGGGATCGAGTCGCGTTCGATATCGATCACGATCAGCACGTCGGCCGAAGAGGGGATGGCCCTCGTCACGGTGCGCGATTCGGGCCCGGGGCTGGATGCCGCCACGGCGCGGCGCGCATTCGAGCCATTTTTCAGCACGAAGCCCGACGGCGTCGGAATGGGCCTGGCGATCTGTCGTGCGCTCGTCGAGGCGAACGGAGGGCGCCTCTGGCTCGAGCCGCCCGACGGCCAAGGCGCGACCTTCCACTTCACGCTGCCCTTCGTGGAACCGGACCCCGGCGCGGCGCCGGCCGGCGGCAAACAGGAGGATGACCGATGAGCGAGGCCACGGTCTTCATCGTCGACGACGACGTTGCGGTGCGCGACGGCCTGGCGATGCTGCTGGAGAGCGCCGGCTACGCGGTCGAGACGTTCGCGAGCTCGAAGGCGTTCCTCGACGCGTTCGATCCGCATCGGCCGGGTTGCATCGTGCTCGACGTGAGAATGCCGGAACTGAGCGGCCCGCAACTGCAGGAAGAACTGAAGCGGCGCGAAGTCCGCGTTCCGATCGTCTTCCTGACGGCGCACGGCGACATCCCGACGACGGTGCGGGCGATCAAGGCCGGCGCGGTCGACTTCCTGACAAAACCGGTCGATGCCCGGCTGCTGCTCGACAGCGTCCGTGCCGCGCTGGACCGCGACCGTTCGGACCGGGCGAGCGACGCGGAACGGGAGGCGTTGCGCAGGACCCTCGCGACGCTGACCGATCGCGAGCGCGATGTCCTGGCGCTGGCCGTTTCCGGACTGCCTAACAAGATGATCGCGCGCCGCCTGGGGATCAGCCACCGGACGGTGGAGGCCTATCGGTCGCACATCCTGATGAAGACGGGCGCGACGACGCTCCTGGGGCTGGCGCAGGTAGCCAACGCCGGCGGGGTTTCGCTGATCGACGCGTAGGCGTCGCCGGGTGCCGGTACGCAAGCCGGATAGGGCCCGAGGGTTTCCCGCGGGCGGCCGGGAACGGACCTTAGCGTGCCTAGGCTACGTGGCGATACCTAGGTGCGATCGCAACTATCGCCCCTGCGATCCTTAACGCACGATTCCCCTCGAGGACGCGCCCCACGGCGCGCGGGGGAAGAATCGATGGCACGACGATCGGAACCGATCCGCATCAGGGATGCTGGCATGGAGGCGCCGGTACGTTGCTCCAGTTGCCCCTTGCGGGAATCCTGCCTCCCCAGCGGGCTGCCTGCAGCGGAAGTCGAGCGCATCGAGCAGATCGTCTCGACGCGCTTCCGGGTGAGACCTTCGGACGCGCTCGTGCGTGTCGGCGACCCGTTCACGTCGGTCTACGCGGTCCGATCCGGATTCCTGAAGAGTCGCGAGGTCGCCGGCGACGGGCGGGAGCAGGTGATCGCGTTCCATTCGGCCGGCGACATCGTCGGGCTCGAGGGGATCAGTCGCGAAGTCCACGGTTGCGACACCGTCGCGCTGCAGGAGTCGGAGGTCTGCGCGATCGCCTACGACCGCTTGGCGTCGCTCGCCGGCACGCTGCCGGGATTGCGCAACCGATTCCACAAGATCCTGAGCCGCGAGATCGTCCGCAAGCATTCGGAGATGCTGGCCTTGGGCTCGATGGATGCGAAAGAGCGGCTGGCCCATTTCCTCGTCGCGCTGTCGGGTCGCCTGGGCGCGCACGGCGCGGCGGACCCCGACTTCTTTCTCCCGATGGTGCGAGCGGACATCGCGAGCTATCTCGGCCTGACGCTGGAGACGGTGAGCCGGACGCTGTCGCGGCTGGCGGACCAGAGCCTCATCGAGATCGACCACAAGCACGTGCGGATCGTGGATCCGCGCGGCCTCGTGCGACAAGTGACGGGGACCGAAGCCGTCGCCTGAGGGCTCCGTCCGGGCGCGCGGCGCCAGGGATCCGGGGGCCTGCTTCGCGAAGTGGGTATCATCGGTTCGCCCGTGGCGCGTCGTCGCGACCCTCGGCCGGACGCCGGTCCGGCCGGCGCCCGGCCGACTTCCCGCCCGAGCGCCGCCATGCTGCTGATGATCGACAACTACGACTCGTTCACCTACAACCTCGTGCAGTATTTCGGCGAGCTGGGCGAGGATGTCCGGGTATTCCGCAACGACGAGATCACGATCGGGCAGATCCAGGAGCTCGAGCCGGAACGCATCTGCCTGTCGCCCGGCCCGTGCTCGCCGAACGAGGCCGGCGTGACGCTGGACGTGATTGCGCAGTTTGCCGGCCGGATTCCGATCCTCGGGGTCTGCCTGGGGCACCAGGCGATCGGCCAGGCCTTCGGCGGCCGCGTCGTCCGTGCGCAGCGGCTGATGCACGGCAAGACCTCGCCGATCGAGCATCGCGGGCAGGGCGTCTTTGCCGGGCTGCCGGCGCCGTTCACCGCGACGCGCTACCACTCGCTCGCCGTCGAGCGCGCCAGCGTTCCGAATGACCTCGAGGTGACCGCGTGCACCGCGGACGGCGAGATCATGGGCCTGCGTCACCGGCGCCTCGCGGTCGAGGGCGTGCAGTTCCATCCGGAGTCGATCGCGACGGAATACGGCCACGAAATGCTGAGGAACTTCCTGCGCCTGCACTGACCGCAACGTGCCGGCGCCGGGGCCGCGGCATGCCGCGGCGAGGCGAACGCGAGGGGCCGATGTCCATCAATCCGACCGACGCGCTGGTGCGCTGCATCGAGCACCGCGAGATCTTCCACGACGAGATGCTGGCGCTGTGGCGCCGCCTGATGGCGGGCGAACTGACGCCGGTGCAGATCGCCGCGCTCGTGATGGGCCTGCGCGTCAAGAAGGAGACGATCGGCGAGATCGCGGCAGCCGCGCAGATCATGAGGGAATTCGCGACGCCGGTCGACGTGGCCGACCGCGCGCACCTCGTCGACATCGTCGGCACCGGGGGCGACGGCTCGCAGACGTTCAACATCTCGACGGCCGCGATGTTCGTCGTCGCCGCCGCCGGCGGGCGCGTCGCCAAGCATGGCGGTCGGTCGGTGTCCTCCAGTTCCGGGTCCGCGGACGTGCTCGACGTGCTGGGCGCCGCGATCGCGTTGAGCCCCGCGAAGGTCGCCCGCTGCCTCGCGCAGACCGGAATCGGCTTCATGTTCGCGCCGAACCACCACCTGGCGATGAAGCATGCGGCACCGGTCCGCAAGGAGCTCGGCGTGAGGACGATATTCAATATCCTCGGGCCGCTGACGAATCCGGCAGGGGCTCCCCACACGCTGCTGGGCGTCTTCCACCCCGACCTCGTCGGGATCCAGGTTCGCGTGCTGCAGCGCCTCGGGGCCCGGCATGCGATCGTCGTCCATGGCAAGGACGGCATGGACGAAGTTTCGCTGGGCGCCTCCACGCTGGTCGGCGAACTGAAGGACGGCGAGGTCCGCGAATACGAAATCCATCCGGAGGACTTCGGCCTGTCGATGGTCTCCAACCGCGGCCTGCGCGTCGCGAATCCGACCGAATCGAGCGCGATGCTGCTGGAGGCGCTTTCGGATACGCCGGGCGTGCCGCGCGAGATCGTCGCGTTCAATGCCGGCGTGGCTCTCTATGCCGCCGACGTCGCGGCGACGATCGGCGACGGCATCGCGCGGGCGCGCGAGGCGATTGCGAGCGGCGCGGCGCGCCGCAAGCTCGACCATTTCGTCGCGACGACGCGTGAGTTGGCGGGATGAGTGATGTTTTGTCGCGCATCCTCGCGGTGAAGCGCGAGGAGATCGAAGCCGCGCGGGCGCAGGAGCCCCTCGCCGGGCTGCTCGAGCGGGCCCGCCGGCGCGCCGACGTCCGCGATTTCGAGGGAGCGCTGCGGCGCACGGCGGCGGCGGGGCGCCCCGCGGTCATCGCGGAGGTCAAGCGGGCGTCGCCGTCGCGCGGGCTGCTCCGCGACCCCTTCGATCCGGCGGCGATCGCGCGCAGCTATGCCGACCATGGCGCGAGCTGCCTCTCGGTGCTGACCGACGTGCGCTTCTTCCAGGGCGCGCCGGAATTCCTCGCGCAGGCGCGCGACGCGTGCGGACTGCCGGTGTTGCGCAAGGATTTCATGATCGACGAGTACCAGGTCGCGCAGGCGCGGGCCTGGGGCGCCGACTGCATCCTGCTGATCGTCGCCGCGCTCGAGGCGGAGCGCCTGCACGCGCTGGAGGCAGCGGCGCGCGATCTCGGGATGGCTGTGCTCGTCGAGGTCCACGATGCCGGCGAACTCGAGGTGGCGTTGACGCTGCGAACGGCGCTCATCGGGATCAACAACCGCAACCTGCGCAGCTTCGAGGTGTCGCTGCGAACGACGATCGACCTGCTGCCGCGCATTCCGGCCGGTCGCCTCGTCATCACCGAGAGCGGCATCCTGCAGCGCGCCGACGTCGCCACGATCCGCGAGGCCGGCGTCTCGACGTTCCTGGTGGGCGAGGCCTTCATGCGCGCGCCCGACCCCGGTACCGAGTTGCAGCGCCTGTTTTCTTGATCCCGTCCGCGCCATCGCTGGCCGCGCCGCTCGGCGCGCAGGTCGATGAGCTGTCGCCGGCCTGGCGGAGCGTCGTGGCCGGCGACGGGGTTCCCCTCGCCGGGCTCTGCGACTTCGTCGATCGCCGGATCGCATCAGGCGCGCGCGTCTACCCGCCCCGTCCCTTTTCGGCGCTCGAGTTGCTCGACCCCGGCGCCGTCAAGGTCGTCATCCTCGGGCAGGACCCCTACCACGGCGCCGGCCAGGCGAACGGGCTCGCCTTTTCGGTACCGCGCGGCGTGCCGCTGCCGCCGAGCCTGCGTAACATCCGCGCCGAGTTGCAGCGCGACCTCGGCCCGACGCCGGCCGCCGATGGCGACCTGACGCCTTGGGCGGCGCAGGGCGTCCTCCTGCTCAATGCGGTGCTGACGGTCGAGGACGGTGCGCCGGCGAGCCACGCCGGGCGCGGATGGGAGGTCGTGACGGACCGGATCCTCGCCGCGGTTGCTGCGGCGCCGCAACCGACGGTCTTCCTGCTCTGGGGCGTTCATGCACAGCGCAAGCGCGCGCTGATCGAGGAGGCAGCCGGAGGCGAAGGCTCAGGCTGCGGGCCTCGGTTCGCGATCCTGACGGCGAATCACCCTTCCCCGTTGTCGGCGCGCCGTCCGCCGCAGCCGTTCATCGGCTGCGGGCATTTCTCCGCGGCGAACCGCTTCCTGGAGCGCGCACGCGTGACACCCATTCGTTGGTAGCCGCGCGACTCGCCGTCGCGCCCGGCTGCCGCTAGGATGGGAGCCGAGCGAGGCGGCGAGAGCCGCCCGCCGGCCATCGACAACCGGGAGCGCGGAGCCGCATCGTGAGGCAGTTCATTCGGCACCCCGTCAACGTGCCGATCGAAGTCTCCGGCTGCGCGGTCATGCCCGGAGGAATCGCCGATGGCGACGGCGCCGGCGAAAGCCGCAACGTCAGCCGCGGCGGGCTGGCGTTCCGCTGCAACCGCGCGCTGGAGCCCGGCGGGCTGGCGCAGCTTCGGATTCCCTGCGTTCGTCCGCCCTTCGAGGCGCGAGCGCGCGTTGCGTGGTGCCTGCCGTGCGAGGCGGGCTACGAGGTCGGCATCGAGTTCCTCGATGCCGACGACGACCTGCGTGCCCGGATGGTCGAGCAGATCTGCTACATCGAGAACTACCGCAAGCTCGTCGAGCGCACCGAGCGGCGCACGCTGACGGGCGACCAGGCGGCCCGGGAGTGGATCGAGAAGTACGGCGCCCGGTTCTTCGACACCGGACCCGACGAGGGCTACGTCTGAATCGGCGGCCGGTGTCCGCGCGGCGTCACGGCACCGGCAGGACGGCGCGCACGGTGGTGCCTCGCCCGGGTTCCGACGACACCTGAAGTGCTCCGCCGACGCCTTCGATGCGCTCGCGCATCCCGACGAGGCCGATGCCGTGTCGGGCCGTCTTCGGCAATCCGCACCCGTTGTCGCTGACGACGAGCGCGATCCGCTTGCCTTCGCCTGCCGCGCCCACGGCATTCCCGGCGTTCCCGTCCCACGCGAGGCGGACTCCGACCCGCGACGCACCGGCATGTCGGGCGGCGTTCGTCATGGCCTCCTGCGCGATGCGGAACAGCGCGATCGTCTCCGCTTCCCCCAGTTCGGGCAGCGACGCGGCGGCCTCGAACTCGAACGCGATGTCGCGGCGCTGCACGCGCCAGCCGTCGACCAGGTGCTGCAGCGCCGCTCCGAGCCCGAGGTCGTCGAGACCGACGGGGCGCAGTCGATTCATGATCCGCCGCGTCACCGCGTTGACGTGCTCGACGTAGCTTTCGGCGCGCCGCAGCGTCGCCCAGGCCTGCTGCGGGTCCGTGCGGATCAGTCCCGGGACGGCGCCGAGCTCCATGCGGATCGCGTGGAAATACTGGCCAAGTTCGTCGTGCAGTTCGCGCGCCACTTCACGCCGCTCGCGTTCCTGCAGTTCGATCGCTTGTCGCGCGAGCTGGCGATTTTCCTGCGATGCCTCGGCGAGTTGCGCCCGAGCCTGCCGCAGCGCCGCGATCGCGGCCTGGCGGGCGCGCATCTCGCGATGCGTACCGCGAAGTCGTCGCCACGCGAACCACGCGAGGCCCAGCGAGACGACGAGGAGGACGCCGGGCAACTCGTCGACCTGCAGCGATTCGAGGCGCCGGGTCGAGGTGCTGATCCGCTCGTAGAACTCGAATCGGACGGCGAGCGCGAGGTACGCCACGGCCACGACGGCGACGGCGAGCGCGTCGCGAACCGCTTCCGCGGTCGCGGACGACAGGCTGCGCGGCTTTTTCGTTGCCGGCGGCGGATCGTCGTCGGGCGGCGCTTCGGCGTCGTGCACTGTGCTAATTTCCGCCGGCCCGCGCGAGCCAGCCTGCTGCCGGCCGGCGCAGCGAGCGAAAGCTATTCATCTCGTACACGATACGGAGATTCCCGGTGGAGCGTCCCGTTGCGATCCGTGCTGTCATCAGAACCGCGCGCACGGCGGCTGTCGCCGCGAGCGCGATTGCGGCGAGCGCGGCTTTCGCCGCAGGCGCCGAGGCCTACGTGACCAACGAGCGGGGCGGCATCGATGTCATCGACCTCGACACGCTTGCGGTGACCCGGACGCTGGCGACCGGCGGCGAGGGCCCGCGAGGCCTCGCGCTGACGCCCGACGCACGTTACATCCTCGCCGCGAACAAGGGCAGCGGCGAGGTCTGCGCGATCGATCGCGCCACCGGCGCGATCGCCCACCGCGTCAAGGTGGGCCTCAATCCGGAGATGGTCCGCATCAACGGGCGCTTCGCGTACGTGACCTACGAGCCGGTCCCGTCGGAGGAGGCGCTGAAGCACGAGGCGGCGAAGGGGGAAGGCGCCGCGATGCCGAAGCCCGGCACGGGCGCGTCGAGGGCGGCGGAACCTGAAAAGGACGACGACGCGGCCAAGGCGGAGATCGCGATCGTCGACCTCGACCACTGGAAGGTCGTGAAGTCGATCCCGAGCGGGCACGAGACCGAGGGCGTCGAGTTCTCCGCCGACGGCCGCCTCATGGCCGTCACGAACGAGGGCGACGACACGATCTCCGTCTACGATCGGGTCACGGGCAAGGAGATCAAGTCCGTGAGCACCGCCGCCTATGGCAAGCGGCCGCGCGGCATCAAGGCGATCCCGGGCGGCAAGGGCTACGTCGTGACCCTCGAGTTCTCCGACAAGTTCCTCGTGCTCGATCGGGACTTCAAGATCCTGAGGGAGGTCGCGACCAAGTCCAGCCCGTACGGCGTGGCGTTCTCGCCCGACGGTTCGCGCCTGCTCGTCGCGGCAGCGAAGTCCGGCGTGCTGCAGGAGTTCGACGCCGCCACCTTCGCGGCGACCCGCGACATGGCGGTCGGGAAGCGCTGTTGGCATTTCACGTACTCGCCCGACGCCTCGAAGATCCTCGCGGCCTGCGGCCGGTCCGACGCCGTCTATGTCGTCGACGCGCAGGGCGGAAACACGCTGAAAGTGATCGAGGGCGAGAAGGGGCCGTGGGGCATCGTGACCTACCCGCGCGCCAACGGATCGCTCGACGTCCGCTGAGGCGCCCCGGGGACGCGGTGACCGGCCGCGGCCCGTCACCGCGGACCGATCCATGCCTTTCGCATCCGTCGCGTCGCGGCACTCTGCGTCGGCGAAAGCGCGAACCCGAACCGTTGCGGCGGCAGCGTCGCGAGCCGTACGTCGAAGCGCATCAGTTCGTCGCGCCGGAACGCCAGGATCTCGACGGTTTCGCCGGGCCGGTAGCGCGCCAGCAGCCGGTCGAGCGTTGCCGCGCTTGCCCTCAGCCCGTCGATCGCGACCAGGGCGTCGCCGGCCGACAGGCCCGCGGCCTGCGCCGGCCCGCCGTCGTGCACGCTCGCCAGGCGGCAGTCGGGGCCGTCGCGGCGCGTGCTGGCCCCCAGCCACGCGAAATGCGGAACGTCCAGCGCAGGCCGACGCGCGACGCTGACGCCCAGCGGCGCCAGCAGGCGCGCGAAGTCCGGGTCGCGCGTGCCGTCGCTCCACTCGCGCAGCGCGCGAGCCATCCGTAGCCCGGTGGCTTCCTCGACCAGCGCCGGGATCTCGTCCTCGCCGACGCCGAGATAGCCCGCGCCGGCGCGCTTGAATCGCGACCAGAGAAGCCGCATGACATCGTCCAGCGAGCGGCGACCGGCCGATTCCGCGCGGATCGACAGGTCCAGCGCGGCGGCGACGAGCGCGCCCTTCTGGTAGTAACTGACGACGCTGTTCGGCGCGTTCTCGTCCTGCCGGTAGTACTTGATCCAGGCATCGAACGAGCTTTCCCCGACGGTCTGCTTCAGCCGCCCGCTACGCTGCGTGACGGTCGTCAGCGTCGCGGCCAGCGTGTCGAGGTACTGCGTCTCCGTCAGCAGGCCCGCCCGAGCCAGCGCGAGGTCGTCGTAGTACGACGTGAAGCCCTCGAAGACCCACAGCAGCCGGGTATGGTTCTCCCGTGCCAGGTCGTACGGCACGAAAGCCGCCGGCCGGATCCGCTTGACGTTCCAGGCATGGAAATACTCGTGGCTCGCGAGCCCGAGGAACCGCCGGTAGCCTTCGGTCGACTCCCCGAGGCCGAGGTGCGGCAGGTCGCTGCGCTGGCACAGCAGCGCGGTGCTGTTGCGGTGTTCCAGTCCGCCGTAGCCTTCGTCGACGGCCCACGTGAGGAACAGGTAGCGGTCGAACGGCGGCAACGGCCGCCGCGGCTCGAACAGGCGGACCTGCGTCGCGCAGACGCGCGCCAGGTCGCTCGTCAGCCGCGGCATGTCCAGTCGCGGTACCCGGCCGGTGATCGCGATCTCGTGCGGCACGCCCAGGACGTCGAATCGCCCGAGGGCGAAGTCCCCGAGCTCGACGGGACAGTCGATCAGTTCGTCGTAGTTCGCCGCCAGGTAGGTCCCGAAGCTGCCGGTCGCGGTGCCGCGGGCGCGCCGCAGCGCGGTGGCGACGCGCCAGCCGCGTACGCCGGCCGGCGGCAGGATATCGATCCGGCAGTCGTCTTCCTCGCGCCCTACGGCCTGCAGGAAGACGCTCGGGCCGTTGAAGAACCCGTGCGTGGCGTCGAGGTGTGCCGCGCGCACCGACAGGTCCCACGCGTACACCTCGTAGGCCACCGTCACCTCGCCGTCGACCGGCGCACAGCGCCACGTGTGCTTGTCGAGCTTCCTCACCGCGACCTTGCGGTCGCCCGACAA
>Ga0335069_10002814_pt1 | contig 26598 bp, 25 predicted proteins | sample Lox_Sample_11_FD_206714 | JGI IMG/M metagenome (GOLD analysis project Ga0335069, IMG submission 206714) | Soil microbial communities from Loxahatchee National Wildlife Refuge, Florida, United States - Lox_Sample_1.1 | ecosystem: Environmental > Terrestrial > Soil > Wetlands | place: USA...
TCCTGGCGGCTTCGTACTCCCATTTTCATTCGGCTTCTTCGCCCGAATGGCGTTCCTTTGCTTGCCGGTACCGGGCTTGGGCGGGGGACCTTTCCGTCGAATGATCCACTGGTTGTTTCTCGACGCGGAACGAGGCGGCGATGCCTGCCGGGCGCGACTCGCAGAGACCATCACCGACCTGAAAATGTCCTGGCGCCACTTTGCCCTGCCCGCCCCGGATTGGCCAACCACCCTCGATGACAAGGGCTGGCAAGACTTCGGCGTGCCTTGCCTGTTCCTGGTCGGGCAGAACGAGAAGATCTACTCCGCGAAAGCGGCCGTCGCGCGACTCCACCGGGTCGCTCCGCAGGTCAAGACGGAGATCATTCCCGGCGCCGGACACGACCTCGTTCTAGCGCAACCCGCTCTCGTAGCTAGCAAGGTGCTTGAGTTTTTGGGTGAACGGGAAGGGGTACCAGAGCCCGTCGTGCAGGAAGTGCAGGGGTCGCGTTAACTGACTCTTAGAGCACTCGCTCGTGCGTGTAGCCACCTGGGAGATGGGGGAATTGAAGGATCAGCTGGAGCGGTTCAGGAAACTGTTTGAGTAGGCCTTGGCAAACGACCACCCTCTGCCCAGCGGTGCTTTGTGTAATGGGGATTTCTCGCCAACTACTGCTTGGCGGGCGGCGGACCAACATGGAGTCTCACCTTCCCGCCGTCAGGAGTGTCGGCAATCTGCCGATGCAAATCTCCGAGAAAAGACACTTGTTCATACAGGTCGGCGACGTAAGCATTGTCAGGGACATTCGCACTTTCAGCAAATACGACGGGCAACTTAAAACCGATGCATTGCACATCGTTAGGCTTCAGGCCGCGGCTTGCACATGTCTCCAGTTGCTGATCGGCAAACCAAAGTTCACGTTTAGCCGGATGTTTCAGCGAGTCTCTAAAAATCGTTTCCGATTCGGCAACCTCAGAGAGAGTTCCCGCGCCTACGTTGAGCCACAAGACCTTGCCTTCGAGAGTGCGCAAAAACAAGTCGCCGAAACCGCTTCGGGCTATTAGTGCTACAGGCTCTGTGCAAAGCCAATGCCACTGTTCAAGCAATCGGTTTACGTCAAGATGCTCAATGTCGAATGACATATGTGCTCTTGTTCGTGGAGAGCAGCGCAATTGTCGCATGAACGCCGGTGGTTGGCGTTGACAGGCGATGTCGTATTGACTAGCTCTTACAGCACCCTCTCGTGCGTATACCCTCCCGCTCCCAGCGCTGAAATAATCTCGGCGATGTGGTCGGGACCACGGGTCTCCATGGTGATTTCGATGGCGGTCTCGCCCAGGTTCACGCCGTGGTAGGCGCGGTCGTAGTCGGTTTCGACGATGTTGGCGCGATGCTGGGTCAGAATCCCGGTGAGGCGGTGCAGCGCGCCGGGGAAATCGCCGAGATGAACGCGCAGGCGGACGAGGCGACCGTCTTTGACGAGACCGCGCTCGATGATGCGCGAGAGCAGCGTGACGTCGATGTTGCCGCCGCAGACGAGCACGGCGACCTTCTTTTCGATGAATGACAGTTTGCGATTGACCAGCGCCGCAATCGCCGCTGCGCCCGCACCTTCGGCCAAAGTCTTCTCGCGCTCCAGCAGCAACAGAATCGCATTGGCAATTTCTTCTTCTTCGACCGTCACGATGTCGTCGACATACTTCTGCACCAGCGGCAGCGTCCGGTCGCCGGAACGCCGCACGGCGATACCGTCCGCAATCGTCGAGGCGGCATTGATCGTGACCGGCTTGCCCTCGGCGACGGCCACTTTCATCGACGGCAGCCGCGAAGGCTGCACACCGAAGACCTGAATTTTCGGGTTCGATTCTTTCACTGCACAGGCGATGCCGCCGATCAGGCCGCCGCCACCGATCGGGACAATCACTGCTTCCACGCCTGGGACCTGCTCTACGATTTCAAGGCCGATCGTGCCTTGGCCGGCGATGACGGTGTCGTCGTCGAATGGATGCACAAACGTGATCGAGCCTTCCTTGCTGCAGCGCAGGGCTTCTTCGCAGGCCTCGTCGTAATTGGCGCCGTGCAGAACGACGTCGGCGCCATAGCCGCGCGTCGAAGAAACCTTGATGAGCGGCGTAGTCAGCGGCATCACGATTTGGGCGCGAATTCCCAGCTTGCCCGCGTGATACGCCACGCCCTGGGCATGGTTTCCAGCCGAGGCGGCGATTACGCCGCGACCGCGTTCTTCGGCAGTGAGGGAGAGCAGCTTGTTCAGGGCTCCGCGCTCTTTGAAGGCGCCGGTGCGCTGCAGGTTGTCGAGCTTGAGATATACGTGATTGGCCGTGGATTGCGAGAAGTGCTCGGAACGCGCGCAGGGAGAGAGGTAGATGGAACTGCGAATCCGGCCCAAAGCTGCCTGGATGTCGGGGAGAGTGACCATTACTCATTTTACTGAGAAGGCGGGAAATGCCAAGAACACAGCTACGAGCCTCGGGCTTCGAGTTCCGAGCAACCACTTCACCCTATGTTGCACGAAGCTCGTGGCTCGTAGCTCGGAGCTTTGATTGCTATTCATGCCCTTAGCTGCTTGCTGACGTAACTAATGGCCAATCCCGGGCCTGTCCGGGTCCACCCAGGTAATGGCCCATGGGACGTTCTCCCCTACGCCCTTCGAAACCTAGGCAGCGGCCGAAAAGCCCGCCAGAATGGGGTTTTACAAGGAGTTCCGTCCCCAGAACTCATGACTACCAAATTCGCAACCTCCCTCGCCCCTATCCCAATCGTGCCCCGGAAGAATACGGCGCGCATTGCCCTGTTTGATCTTCCCGAGGCTTCAACCGTCCTGCTGACGGAATGTTTCCGCCAGTTTGGGATAGATACGATTCCGATTTCGAGCGTTCACAAGGAGCGCCTGCACCGCGAGAAGTTCGATGCCTGCGCACTGCCGATGAAGGAATCGGTCGGCGGCACCATCGAACTGGCGCGAAACTCGGCCTCCAACAGCCGGATCGTGATTTACGGCGTGGGCGGCACCGCGCAGGACGCCATGCGCTTTTCGAAGTATTGCATCAACGCCATCTTTCACGAACCGCTGGAACGGTCTGCCGTGGTCAAGCTCATACGCTCGACCCGGCCCCTGGTGCTGCATGAATTCCGGCGCTACGTGCGCGTGCCGGTCATGACCGATGTTGCGGTCGTCGCCGCCGATGGCTCGCGGCTGAGCGTTACCAGCCAGGACATCAGCACCGGCGGCATGTCGCTGAAGGGCACGGCGCATCTCGAGCCTGGGCAGCTGGTGGAGGTATCGTTCGCCCTCCTGACCCTGCCGCGGATTCACGTGCGCGGCTATGTCACCTGGAAGAAGCCCAATAAGACAGTGGGCGTCCGCTTCGACATTTCGGATGAGCGCCGTCGCCGACTGAAAGACTGGATCGGCGGATACCTGGAAGCGTAGACCATCGCCGAAGTCAAAAGTCAATTGAAGAAGTGCTAACCATAGGCCGAGAGGTTCAACTTCTTCAATTTGACTTCCGACATTTGACTTCTGACCTGACACCCGAGACCGGCTTCTCTAGAATGTCCTGGTGAGTTCCTCTCCTTCCGTTGCTGAGCCCCGGCCAACACCTTTATCCGAGCAGCGCGAGTTCTCGCTTCGCGAGCGCATCCAGCTCTGGCTCATCAGCTGGGCCGCGTATCTGGCCATCGCCCTGATCGGCCCCACACTGCGCTACGCAGTTTCATGGGAGGAGGAACCGTCGCAGCCCGATGCAACTTTTGAGAAGCCGGTGATCTATTCCTTCTGGCACCGGGCGGTGTTCCCCGCAACCTGGATCTGGCGAAAGCAGAAGATCGCAGTCATGGTGAGCCGCAGCTTCGACGGCGAGTACATCGCACGCATCATTGAGAGATTCGGTTTCCAGGCGGTGCGCGGATCGAGCAGCCGCGGTGGGTCAGCCGCGTTGCTCGGCATGAAGGGAGTTCTGGAACAAGGCGAGACCGTGGCGTTCACCATTGACGGGCCGCGCGGACCGAAATACATCGCCAAGCCCGGGCCTGTGAAGCTCTCGAAGATCAGCGGTCTGCCAATGGCCGCGTTCTACGTCGCTTTGAGCGACGCCTGGGTGCTGAACACCTGGGACGAATTCATGATCCCGAAGCCGTTTTCTCGCGCCCTGGTGCGGCTCAGCAGGAAGACTGTTGTTCCATCCGATGCATCCGAAGAACAGATGGCTGAGTACCGTGCCCAACTCCAGGCCATGCTCGAAAGAGTAACGCGCTTTGCCGAAGAGAACATCGCGCGCGTCGGATCGAGTGAGTTTTCCACCCGAAGCTTGTGAGGTTTCCCTGGGCCGTTGTAACACTTTTCCGGTTCAAGAGCCGGGCCAACCCACGCACGAGTCTTGCCGCGAAAAGGCCGTTGACGGGTGTCTCTCTCCGACGATAGATTTGCAGAGCCAGCTTTTTTGCTCTTTCCAAAATTGGGTTCGCGCAAGTTCGTGCGCCGTCAAGACGGTGTCATGAATGGGAAGCGGGTGTGAATCCCGCGCTGCCGCGCAACTGTAAGCGAGGACCTGGCGGTTGTTCACTGGGAGAAATTCCGGGAAGGACGCCGCCGCAAGACGGGCCGATACGGCCCTTGCTCGCAAGCCAGGAGACCGGCGTGAACCATCCACAGAAACCCCTTTCGCGTGCAAAGGAGGATGGTATGGTCCGGGTTCTCTCTTTCGTTCTTCTCTCCGCAGTTTCTCTCGTGTTGTTTGTGCCGGCGGCTTTCGCCGGCGAAGTCCGCGTCAAGGTCGTTGATCCGAATTCGGCTGTCGTTGCGGGCGCGCAAGTCTCGATCTTCAAGGCGGGCAAGGCCGGGCCTCTGCAGATTCGGACAAGTTCAGCGGATGGCGTAGCCATCCTGAACATCGATGCGGTTGCACCGCTGCAAGTGCAGGTGCTCGCGCCGGGATTTGCCGCGGCTCGCATCGACCTAAGTCCGACGGCGGGGATGGCGATCGTCACGCTGCAGGTTGCGCCGGCGTCGGAAACAGTCGTCGTGACGGCGACGCGAACGCCGGTGCCGGCCCGGGAGACGGCGAGCAGCATCTCGCTGCTGAGCGGTGACGAGATTGCCACCATGCAACCGGCTGCGCTCTCGGATGCGCTGCGTTTTCTGCCGGGCGCGGTGGTCAACGTGAGCGGACAGCGCGGCGGCCTGGGATCGCTGTTTGTACGCGGCGGAGATTCTCGCTACAACAAGGTCCTCATCGATGGCGTGCCAGTCAACGAACCCGGCGGCACCTTCGATTTCGGCAGCGTGCCCGTGGCCGAGGTGGATCGCGTGGAGTTTCAGCGCGGTTCGCAAAGTACGCTATATGGCTCCGATGCAATGACCAGCGTGCTGCAGGTCTTCACGCGCGCCGGGACGACAGCTGTTCCCGAACTTCGTTTCGGAGCTGATGGAGGTAATTTCGGAACAGCGCATGGATTCGCGTCATTGGCGGGCGCGCGTTCGCGCTTCGACTACAACTTCTTTGCCGATCAGTTCCAGACGGATGGACAAGGCCCGAACGCAGATTACGGGAATGCGCTGCAGGGAGGCACGGCCGGCATCCAGATCAGTCCCGTGGCCCTGTTTCGAGTTTCGGCTCGGCACTCCAACCGACGTGCCGGCGTGCAGAACGAGTGGGATTTCAATGGGGATCGCCGTCTCCCGCCCGACCTGGATCAGTTCGCCCGCTCGAATAACTTTCTGGGCAGCGCGGAATTGCTGCTCTCCGGGCCTTCGCGATGGACCCATCGCTTCACCGGATACGAATACAACACCCGACGTCTGAACGAGAACGATACGACAAGCCCGGGGCGCGATTGCGAAACCACGTTCAGCGACTGTCCATTTCTCAACCTAGCGCACATCAACCGGGCCGGACTCATGTATCAGGGTGACTACATCCCCCGGAGTTGGGCGCGGACCACGGTTGGATACGAGTTTGAGGACGAGAATGGACGCTTTTTCTCCTCGTTTCCTCCGACGATCGCAGGTCTTCGGTTGAACCACGCCCTATACGTGCAACAGTGGCTGAACTGGAAGCGTCTGACCGCGATTGCCGGCGTGCGCTACGCGCACAACGAAACGTTTGGCGACAAGGCCGTGCCTCGCGTGGCTTTGAACTGGCAGGCTCTTGAGGGCAGCAATGTTCTGGCAGGAACGCGTCTGCGATTTTCCTATGCAACCGGCATCAAGGAGCCGCGGTTTGAAGAGTCCTTTCCTAACGATATGTTCACCAAACCGAATCCGGACTTAAGGGCGGAGGAGAGCCGGTCATTTGAAGCCGGCTTTGAGCAGGGCCTGATGTCCGGCCGGTACCAGCTCAGCGCAATCTATTTCAACAATCTTTTTCAGCACCAGATCGACTACAGCTGTTGCGATGAGGAAGGCCGCGGGCAATACGTCAACATCAACAAATCCATGGCGCATGGTGCGGAAGTAGAACTGACGGGGCGGATCAATTCGCGGCTCTCGGTACAGGGAGCCTACGTCTACACGTCATCGCAGATTCTCGAACAACCGTTCGCGTTCGACGATCTCCATCAGCCCGGCCAGCCGCTGTTGCGACGTCCCAAGCATTCCGGAAGCCTCCTTCTAACGCATCAGGGGTCGCGGGTGGGATGGAATGTCGGCGGAACGTTCGTAGGCCGTCGCGCAGATTCCGACTTCTACGGCTTCGGCATCACGCACGCCGCCGGATATGCGCGCGTCGATCTTGGCGGATGGTATGCCCTCACCTCGCGGGTGACCGCTTATGCCAATGTCAACAACGCGCTCAACGATCATTACAACGAAGTGCTGGGGTATCCAGCACTGACGGCGAACTTCAGGGCGGGGTTAAGGTTTCGCATCGGAGGAGAGTGAGTTTCCGCGGCTGAGGGTGCACCCGCCGCGGCTAGGGCCGGGTAACGACGGGTTCCTTAGTCTCGGTCTCGCCGCGGACCTCGTCCCTGGAAGCCGGTATGCGCGGCGAAGGGCACTTTCCTCCGCCGTTGTAGCGATGACGCACCGCCCAGAGCTTCTCAACTTCCTTCTCGCCCAGTGGCTGCTCGCGACCCAGGAGGTGAGCGACGAGGGCGATGTGGGCAAAGTGCTCGACGGTTTCCATCTTCATGTAGGCGTCTTCCAGCGTCGGGCCGTAAGTGACCACGCCGTGATTTGCCATCAGGATGGCGTCATGGTCGGGGATCAACGGCTCCAACGCATCGGCCAGTTCGGGTGTGCCGGGAGTTCCATAGCGCGCGAGAGGAATTTCGCCCAGCCCTACCACCACTTCGCACACGAGTGGGCGGTTCAGGTCCATGCCTGAGGCGGCGAATCCGGTGGCTGTGGGCGGATGGGCGTGAACGATTCCACTCACATCCGGCCGCACGTGGTAAATGAGCAGGTGCATCCCGATCTCGCTCGAAACGTTACGTTTACCCGCGAGGCGGTTGCCGCGCTTGTCGACGATCACCAGGTCGGAGGGCTTCATCCGGCCCTTGCTCATGTAGGTGGGAGTAACGAGGAAGCGGTCTTCATCGAGGCGCACTGAGAGGTTGCCGTCCGTTGCGGCAACGAAACCATTGCCATGCAGCAGACGGCCAAACTCGACGATCGCAAGTCGCTGTTGTCGCTCGCTCGCCATTGGCCCCCAAGCCCCGCCGTCATAGTACCGCACGTTCAGAAATGCTTACAACCGTTTCCGGTGTCAAAAATCGATAATCTTGTCGCTATCAGGCAGCAATCAGGGCAGGATCGCCTGATGTGTTTCGCGGTCTCATCAATTTGGGACCGCCCCAACCCCGAATCCTATAATTCCCAGGTGCTCGTCTCCGACTTCCAATACGACCTCCCCCCGGACCGGATCGCCCAGGAGCCATTGGCGGACCGGGCTGGGTCGCGATTGCTCCACGTCAGGCGCGGGAAGGGAGCCTTTGAGGATCGCGATTTCCGAGATTTTCCAGGTCTCCTGCGGCCGGATGACCTGCTGGTGCTGAACAATACGCGCGTATTCCCAGCGCGGCTTTACGGGCATCGCGGCGGCGCGCGTGCGCAGCCGGTCAGCCGGCAAAATCCGGCCGCTCGCGACTTCCTGCACGGGCGGGTAGAAGTTCTGCTTACCCGGCAGATTTCGGCCGAGCCCAATGACTGGGAGTGCCTGGTTCGGCCGGGAAGAAAAATCGGGATCGGCGAGAGGCTCTGGTTCGGCGAACCCATCGTCCTGGAAGCGGAGGTCATCCGCCGCGGCATGTTCGGCGAGCGGACGATTCGTTTCTCGCCTGTGCCAGATTTCCTTTGCCGAGTGGAGCACATCGGTCATGTCCCGTTGCCGCCATACATTGATCGCGAGGACCGGCGAGATGATCGTGAGCGTTACCAGACGATCTACGCCCGGGACAGGGGGTCAGTGGCCGCGCCAACAGCGGGACTGCACTTTACACCGGAGATCCTGGGCCAGATTCGCGCGCGCGGGATCGAGATTGCGGAAATTACGCTTCACGTGGGGCTCGGAACATTTCAGCCGGTGCGGGTCGAAAAGGTGGAAGACCACAAATTGCACAGGGAGTGGTACGAGATATCGCCCGAAGTCTCACAGAAGATCAACGCGGCAAAGATCGAGCGACGCCGCGTAGTTGCAGTGGGAACGACAACGGTGCGCACGCTCGAGTTCGCCGCACAGATTATGGGACAGGGTCGCGTCTCGGCCGGAAATGGCGAGGCAGACCTGTTCATCTATCCCGGCTTCAACTTCCGTATCGTCGACGCGCTACTGACCAATTTTCACCTTCCTCAATCGACGCTGCTGATGCTGGTGTGCGCGCTTGGCGGCATGGAGTTGGTCTTGGACGCATACCGGCATGCTGTGAATTCCGGATATCGCTTCTATTCTTACGGAGACTGCATGCTGGTGGAATAAGAAGACATTGCTGGCCCGACAGTGTTCTCCCCGCTGCAGTCCGATATACTGATTGGCTTGATTTTCATGCGTTCGATTCACGAATTCATGTAGTGGCCACAGGCTGTTCCGGCGGCAATGCCGATGCGACTTCCCTGCTTATATTTTGAGGGTGCTGATGGGCGGAACCAGCTGTCTGGGAGCATCCAATTGCTTGGAATTGGCGGCTGCGAGCGCGGCAATGATCTCTGGAGTGTAGGGAATTAGGGTTCCGAGGAGGAGAGTAATCGTGAGGAGAATCCTGGGTGTTCTGGTGGTGGCCACTGCGCTCGGCGTCGTCGCGTGGGCGCAGCTTCCTGGAGAAGGTACCCAGACGGGCCCCAAGTATCCTCGCGCAGAGCTGTTCGGCGGCTACGTGTATGGCATGACCGATTACTTCAACTCCGGGCATGTGGCGCGGCCCCAGGGCTGGAATGTGTCGCTTGGCCTGAACGCAGCCAGCCACCTGGGATTCGTTTTTGAAGCCAATGGACTATACGGTACTTCGAGGATTCCGGTCGCAGTACCGGCGCCCTTTCCGCCCTGTGGTGGCACAGACACACAGGGATTCTGCCCGCCAGGAACGGACACGTTTAACGTCGACACCAAGAACTACAACTACCTCTTTGGTATCCAGATACCATTTCGCAGGTCAGAACGATTTACGCCGTTTGCCGAAGCCCTGTTTGGACATGCGGGAGTGCGAGGCGAGGCACTCTCAGGAGACGGAACGAGATTCTCGGTAGTCAGCGGGGGGTTGGGACTGGTTGGCGGAGGCGGCGTGGACTACAACATCAGTCCCCGTTTCGCGTTGCGATTCAAAGCGGACTACTTCCAATCACGGGTATTCCGGCTGAAGCAAGACAATGCATTATTTTCCGTGGGGATTGTCATCCGCACGGTGCACAAGAAGAAAAAGACACTGGAAGATGTCGACCAGCCGCAGCCTTGAGCATTAGTCACGGCGCAAAACGCGGGTCAGTGGTTCAGCTTTGGCGCGCAGTTCGTCGCTAAAGTCCGCTCCCTTCTCGACGGCCTCGTCGAACCGTTCCTTCGCCTCATCGGTCCATTCGGAAATCGTGTCAAGGGCGTCCTCGTAGGAGCGCCGTAGGTCGCGGCGCATCTGCTTGCCTGACTTTGGCGCCAGCAGCAGACCGAGAGCAGCGCCTACTCCCAGTCCAATCAGCAGAAAGGAGATCGCTGTGCCGATATTGCTCTCTGATGTCTCATATTTCCCGATTCTCATAAGGACCTCCAGAACCTTTCTATTGTAGCTCCGGTCAGAGATGACGTCTCGGTTCATGCTGGTATCTCGGAGGGGGGCCCAGGTAATGAGTTACGGATCATCGAGAAGACGCGTTAGCGGCGGGGTTGGTGCGAGGTGCATTACTTACGCTACTTGGGCAAAAAAGAAAATCACAGGCTTCAACTGCGCCATAGACACCGGATTTGGCATATACTTCGCGGCGCGCTTGATCTTCGTCCAGGAGACCTCCCCCATGAACAAGCTCGTCGAAGTTCTGCTCACCGCATTGGCACTCGCTGGGATGTACTGCGCGATGCCAAGAAACGCCGCTTCCAGCGGAAATCCCGTGCTTCGGACAGGGCATGAGGTCCTCGTGGCCGACGGCAGCGATCCGATGCCGTTGTGCCGCGGGAGGAAATGCGGAGCAAGATAAGGACTCTAGCTCGACTTGCATCCTGTTGAAGTTGCGGCCGTCAAAATTCTGGTTGCGCGGCTGCTCAGGGAGAAGTATGCTTCCATGCCTCAGGAACAGGTCAATTCATGAACTGGCTTTCGTACGCGAGCTGGCTGGCGGGTCCCGCGCTGCAAATCACGCTTCTCGTCTTCATGGTGCGTCGCGACGTGCATCGGACATTCCCGCGGTTCTTTTCTTACGTCATTTTCCAGTTCGCGAAGACTGGAGTCCTGTTCGTAACTTACAGGTACTTTGCAGGCGACCTCGCCGAGGGTTCGAAGAACTATTTTGACGTCTACTGGGCGGGGAATGCGATCAGCGTGTTGCTGGCGGTCGCAGTAATGGATGAGATCCTGCATCATCTCTTTCATCGGTATGGGGGGATTCAGACCCTGGCGTCGACGATCTTCCGCTGGGCCTGCGGATTGTTGCTGCTGGTATCGATTCTCGGGGCGATTTCGAGTAACGAAGGCAGCGCTGACCGGGTTGTGGCTGCGGTGCTGAGTTTTGAACGCAGCGTCCGTTTGATGCAATGCGGACTATTCCTGCTGATTATGCTATTGTGCCGCGTTCTGAAGCACTGTTGGCGTCAGCCGGTCTTCGGAGTCGCGTTGGGCTTCGGCATTTTTGCCAGTATCGAATTGATTCTGGTCAGCGCGGTGACCGTATTCGGCGACGCTCAGGCCGAAACGGTGAGTTTGATCAAGAGCCTTGCCTACAACGCTGTGACTGTACTGTGGATTGGGTATCTCAGCCAGGAGGCGGAATCAGTGCCGGCCGTGGAAGTTGTTTCGCATGGCCCTGCCTTGAATATCGCGCTGGCAAGCCCGGAAGCTCCATTGAACGGAGATAGTTCTTTCCTGGCCATGGTGGAACAAGCCGTGGACCGGGTTTTGTCGCGGCACACCTGGCCCGCGCCGCAGACGAAAGGGTCACACATTATCGGCCGCAAGCCGGGGCCGGAAGAGAGAAACTAACTCCAGATCTCCCACCCGACGTTTTGCATGACCAACTCTCTAGCAGCCGATTTACGTCCGGAGGCCCACTGGCCTCCAGAAGAGGGCGAGGTCGTGTCGTTCCAATCCGCAGATGGGTGGAAGACCGGAGTATTGCGTGAGGTGCGGTGGGGGTTGGTGTGGCGCGACTTTGTGCTGGAAGACGGCCGCGTGATCCCAGAACACAAAGTAAAAGGGTGCCCGCAGCCCCCGCTCTGGCGCGACGCCGACGAGGTCTCGGCGGAAGAGCGGGAGGCCTGCGAAGAGCGGCTCGTATTTATGTCCGAGTCGGGGCTCGACCCGCGTGAGCGCGAGCAACCGTTCTGGGCGGAACTCAACCAGTATCTCGCCTATACGTATCTGCGATATAAGCACGCTGGCGTTGGTCAAGGCTGAGAAAGGCGATGAAGAAAACCGTGCCCCGCCCCGAAGACAAAGACGGCAAACAGAGATTGTGGAAGTCACTGAATGACGCCGGCCTGCTTGGAATCGAACTCGATGAGTTTCCCGAGCGGATTCGCGAAGTGAAGCAGGCGGTCATGGTTCGCCTGGGGGAACTATTGGAAGATGAAACGGACTGGCGCGAGCGCGAATCGGCTGCCTACTCTCTCGGGACGTTGAAGAAGCTGGAGTCCAAGCTTCAGGCAAGGGCGGCGAAGCAGGAAGGCTGAGCTTTGTCCCTGCCGCATCTCACTTTCCTCTCTCAAAACTTGAAAGCATTCCGGTTGGCGCGGAACGGGATCAACACCACCGCTTCGAGAGCAACAGGCTTGCCGTCTTTCATGGCGGGATGGAACTTCCAGCGCGCGAGGGCGCTCTTGGCAAACGGCTCGAGCCTTTCGTCAGGACTGCTGAGGACACGAATGTCGCCGACGGTTCCATCCGAATGGATAACCGCGTAGAGCGTGACGGTACCCTGGACGTTGGCGCGCATGAGTTCGATGGGGTATCCCGGATCGGTTTTCTGGAACGCGTCGGGCGTCGTAAGAACTCCCGGTTGCTGGTTGTCCTTGAGTTCGGCGTAACGGATGATCCAGCTTCCCGTAGCCGAGTTCAGGTTCGGCATGTTGGCAATCATGGAGTAGAAACGCCGCGATCCGAACACCTGCCGCTCAACCTCGGTGACTTTGTCGCCGGAGACATGCGCTGCCGGTTTGGAACTTCCTCCGAGGTGCGGCGTCGCTACACTCGCCATCTCTCGAGGCGTCCGATTTTCGCTGGCTGCCGATCCGTCTCCATTGGAGATGGCGCCAGCCGGATCAGCGGCGCCTACATGCAGGCCACCCGGAAGCGAGTTGTCACCGCGGCCATGATTCCCATTGGACCCGTGAAGGCCATTGGTGGCTCCCGGTGTTCCAGCGGCTCCCGGTCGGCCCGAGGGGCCAGCGGCGAACGTCCCACGCCGGTTGCCAGCGGGCGCCGAGACCGGCCCGCTTGGCGCCACGGGGCGTATCCCGAGGGCGATCAGTCGGCCGGCACCCCTCCCGCTGCCACCGCCTCCAATGCTGGGAGGGGGCGCGACCGGTTGAACACCGCCCGAGGGAAGCCCGCCGAGTCCTCGGCCGGAGACCGTATGTTGTTCGGAGACAGTGAGTTGCGGCGCGGGCGCCACTACCTGGGTGGGCCCCATATTCAAAGAACTGGCGCGCCCGACGGCCACACGGGCAACGTCAGGTGGTGGTTCTACCACCGATGCGTCGGGGCCGGAGAAGCCACGGGAACGCATCGGGGCAATCTCGGGGGGTGGCGCAATTGGAGCAGTGAGCGCGGAACGAACGACACGATTCTGTGCGGTCTCAAGTTCGGGAGCAGGTGCGACGGCCTGCACGTCCGGCGTGGCCATCGTCTTGAGCGGGGCCCGGGTCGCTTCGATTGGAATTGCCGGTGCCGGCGTCGCCATGGCGACGATATTGGGTAGGGGCACATCACGGGCGAGTTTGATGTCTGGCGGCGTGACGATCGTCTGCGTATGGTTATCGGCTTCGGGAGGCACAGACAAGATCGCCTGACGCGCGAGCACCGGATCGCCCTTGCTCTGCGGCGCGGGGTCTGATGGACCAGTGTCGAGCGGCGGCAGATATTCTTCAGGGGTGTAGGTGATCAGTTCGGAACGATCGAAGGCCGGTTTGACCTGGATGCTCTGCTGGCGCAACCATGCCGCAGATACCATCCAGATTAGAGCCGCGACGCCCGCATGCAAGACGGCAGATTCGAGCAGCCTGCCCCAGGGAATACTCTGGCGGACAAACACGTCATTCCAGATCCCAAGTTCTTCACCGCGCGGCCTCCTCGCCGGACGAAACGCGGCTGCCACACTGGACCAGAAGGCCCGATGACGAGGCTCCAGTTCAACCAGCAGCTGCAAAGAGTCTCTTTCTGGGGATCGCAACCCTGGTTCCAACATAGGCAATCAGCGAACTCCTTCAGTGGCGCCCCAGTAGTGGCGGGATCCAAAGCCGATCTCGCTTTGGACGGCGATTCTGTACGATTATATCCGAGCTAGTTGGCCCTTGGCGTTGCGACCCCGTGTGGTGACTCCGGGCTGGGCGACAACCGGAAATCAGGCCGAAGCTTCGAGGTGAACATGTCAGTTTCAAGGATGCAAGTTGCCTTTTTTCTTATAGTTACATTCCTATCCCTGCCGGCGCAGGAGACCAAGCCTCCGGCCGGGGTGCTGCCAGGTTCCGAGTATTCCGGAATGTATAGCTTTCTTCGCGAGGGCGAGTTCGTTCAGGTGACGGTGGAGGAAGCGGGCCATGTGACGGGCTTCATTTCGCGATACGGGGAACGGGAGAGTGACCGAGGCGCCTTTCTCGATCACTTCTTCAAGGAAGGTAAGCTTGACGGAGTCAGACTCACTTTCACCACAGAAACGGTACACGCGGTCTGGTTCGACTTCCGCGGGACTGTAGAACGGGGTGAAGGCAAGGAGCCAGGAGACGAAGCATATTACCTGCTTAAGGGAACACTGACCGAATACTCCACCGATGAAAACAAAAAGACCAGCTCGCGCGCACGCGAAGTTGCACTCAAGAGCTTTCCTCAGGATGTGACTCCTCAACCGGGGAAAAGGAACTGAGATTCTACAAGCATTGCGTGGGAGTCAGTTTGCGGACGCAGTGTCCAATCTCTCTTCAAGCCGCCGAATTTCCGCAAGAAGCCACTTCCGGACAGCCTCTTCCACGTCTCCGGGTGTGTATTGGCGGCTCATCGTGTGAACAGATTCGCTTTCCGGATTAAGAGCGATCCGGTGACACGGGGTCGGCTCCTCGCGATATTGATTGGGAACGAAGGCGAAAAGCCAGCACTCCTGGCAGGGAACCGAACGGTCGGAGTCCAGGCGGTTGGGGCAGGAAGGGGAATCGAGGAAAATGGACACCGGCTTCCACGGGACATTTCCGCCGTAGCCTCCGCGTTCCAAGAAAGCAAGTTCCTTCTTCAGGAGATCCAGAGTTTCACGGTTTGATTTGGACAACGAACACCTCCCGCGGCCACACATCTCCCTGGAATCTTGCGTCGGGGGTCATTGTGAGGGCAATTGTCCGCCCGCGCGGTGACATTACGTACTCGGCCATGTGACAGATCTCACAAATCGGCGGGACAGAGCAGAACTTTGGTGATCGACCTGGAGGTGACTCAACCAACTGAGGCGCCCGAGATGTGATTCCGTCATGGCTCCTCCTCAAGACGATCAGATTGCAGAGAGTGCTAGCCGTCACTGAACCGGTTCGAGGAAGCTGGTAGGATCACTGCGCTTCGCGAGGCCTGGATGATTCCCAAACTTCAATTGCTGGACGTGCCGACTGTCGAGAGAGTACTGGCGGAAGCTTTCGAACTGATCGAGAATCCCGGGATCAAGGTCGCTCCGATTGCCGCCGATCTTCTGGCGCGTGCGGGCGCGCGCGTCGTTGACGGGGTGGCACACATTCCCGAAGCGATGGCGCGGCGCGCAGTGGAATCTGCGCCGAAGAGCTTCTTTCTATACGCCCGAACCGGGTCGTCTTCAGTGCACTACGGCGGGGAAGATGTGCACTTCGACCCCGGTTCGTCGTGTCTAAACATCCTTGACGCAATCACTGGCCTGCCTCGATTGGCGCGCGCAGATGATCTCGCGCAACTGGTGCAGCTCACGGAGATGTTGCCGGAGTATTCTGCTCAGTCTACCGCCGTAGTCTGCAACGACGTGCCGCAGGCAATCGGCGACTTCTACCGGCTCTTCCTGGTTCTCTCGTTTTCGAACAAGCCGGTGGTGACTGGGGCATTCAGCGGGCCGACACTCGAGGCGATGCTGGACTTGCTGGCGGCGGATGCCGGGGGGCACGACGCCCTCCGCCAGAAACCACGCGCTGTGTTCGATGTATGTCCGTCGCCGCCCTTGAACTGGTCAGACTTTGCGTCGGAGAACATCGTGCAGTTGGCACGCGCGGGCGTGCCGGCGGAGATCGTGTCCATGCCACTGGCGGGCGCGACGGCTCCGGTTACATTGATTGGATCCGTGGTGCAGCACGCCGCGGAATGCCTGAGCGGCGTGACCATCCATCAGTTGGCCGGCACCGGATCGCCGATTGTGTGGGGTGGCGCGCCGGCGATTTTCGACATGTCGAGCGCGGGCACGCCTATGGGCGCTATCGAGACGGTCATGCTCAACCTGGCCTGCACGCAGATCGGGAAACACCTAGGATTTCCGACACATGGCTACATGGTCGCGACAGAGTCCAAACTCGTGGATGCCCAGGCGGGGATGGAGAGCGCGACCTCGGCGGCCCTCGGTGCGCTGGCGGGAATCAACATGATCTCCGGCGCCGGGATGCTCGATTCGCTGGCCTGCCATAGTCTCGAGAAACTCGTCATCGACGCAGAAGGAATAGCATCGGCGCAACGGCTGCGACGGGGAATCGACGTTGGTTTTGCCTCCTTCGCAACGCACATGTTCTCCCAAATCGGCCTAAGTGGAGACTTCCTCAAACTGAAAGAAACCCGCACGTTGTTCCGCAGTGAACAGCACTTCCCGTCAGCCGTGACCCATCGGGGTGAGATTCCGGAAGGCACCCTGCCCGACGACGCTTTCAGCCGGGCACGAACGAGGGTGAGAGAATTACTCGATTCCTATCGTCGGCCCGACATTTTGCCGGAGAGAGAGCAAGCCCGATTCGACGTGGCTTTGCGCGTGGCCCGATCAGTGGACCTGGAACATTTGCCCGGAATCGAGCAGGCAAACGTGGCGGGCTGAAACGGGAAGAATTCCAGAAAATTCTTTGTGCGGGAAGAATTCTGCGTACGATCGCCGTTCTATCCTTTTAGAGGCGACGAGGAATTCCATGAAATCTCCACTTTTGCTGCTGCCACTCGCGATCATCCTGGCTATCGGTGGGACCCTTGATGGACAACAAGCACACTATGCCAAGAAGGGGCCGGCTCTGGTTCCTGATTCGTCGGTTACCACCGGAGCGGTACGAATTCGCAGTAAACAGACCGTTTGCTCCGTCAAATGGGGCAAAGACGAGCGGCATGTCACCGACAAGATGAAGGATGACGTTTTTGCGGCATACGGGACTAAGCAGGGTGAGGGTGTATGCGTGTTCAAGACGCACACCGGCAAAAAGGGACAGCTCGTGAAAGAGGGATGCGAAATCGATCATCTGATCAGCCGCGAACTGGGTGGCGATGACAAGATTGAGAATTTGTGGCCACAACCCTATACGCAGCATCCCGGCGCGCACGAAAAAGACTGGCTAGAGAACCAGCTTCACAAAGAAGTTTGCGACGGGACCATCACGTTGGCGGAGGCGCAGAAGGAGATCAAGAAAAATTGGTACGCGGCCTATAAGAAACGCAAGCCTTCCAACTGACGCGAACCAGTATTCCGTGGTTGCGTTCAACTTCTGCTACCAGTGAAAACGAGTTCTATAATCATCCGCCATGGCGAGTTCCTTCCCGTTGCCGGCCGCCCAGGCGACGCGTCCCGAGGGTTGGCGCAATCCCTACCTCCGCGTGCACGCCGTCAACGTCTACGTACGCGATCAGGAACGAAGCCTCCGCTTCTATCTCGATCAATTGGGATTCAGTCTCGCCTTCGACGTGTGCCTACAATCGGGACAGCGATGGGTGGGCGTATCTCCGCCAGACGGCACTGCTGTACTGACCCTGATCGCGCCGGATCCGGAGTCGGAAGAGTACAAGCTGATCGGCCAGCCGACGTCGGTGGTATTTGTCGCCGAGGACGTTATCGCCACCTACACAGAATGGGTCAGACGGGGAGTGCGATTCCGCCACACGCCACGTCTTCGCCGTGTGAAATACCGGCAGAAGGCGGTCGACGGCGCCGAAAACGCACGCTCTCTCTTGCTTGGCAAGCAGTCTCCGATCTGGGGCGGAGTTTTCACGCGGTTCGAAGATCCGGACAGGAACTCCTTTGCGCTGGTCAGTTTCGACGAAATGACGCAGGCTGTTGAGGCCCAGCGTCGTGCCACCGCTGAGAAGCAGGAGGCGGAACGCCGTGCTGCTCACGAGATGGAGATTGCCAAGCAGGTACAGGCGCGCCTCTTCCCGCAGGTCCTGCCGCCCCTGAAAACCCTAGACTATGCCGGAGTGTGTATCCAAGCCCGCCAGGTCGGAGGGGACTACTACGACTTTCTCCATCTCGGGCAAGGGCGGCTCGGCCTGGTGCTGGGAGACATTTCGGGCAAGGGCATTGCCGGAGCACTGCTGATGGCGAATCTGCAGGCTAACCTGCGCAGCCAGTGCACGGTCGCATGGGACGAGCCGGAACGTTTGCTGAAATCCGTCAACCAGCTGTTTTGTGACAATACGCCGGACAATGCCTATGCCACGCTCTTCTTTGCCGAATACGACGATCAGATGCGACGACTGCGCTACGCGAATTGCGGTCACCCATCGGCATTTCTGCTCCGGGATGGTGCGGTTGTTGAACTCGAGTCGACGTGCACGGTCCTTGGGCTTTTCGCAGAATGGAAGTGCGCCGTCCGGGAATGCAGCCTGCGAGAAAGCGATACGCTCGTGCTGTACACAGACGGCGTCACAGAGTCGTTCAATGCGGCTGGAGAAGAATTCGGAGAGAATCGCCTGCTCGATGCTCTGCACAAGAATCGAAATCTACCACCGGGCGATTTGCTCGCTGCCGTCGTCCAGGAAATACAGAGATTCAGTTCCGGCGAGCAACATGACGATATCACGCTGATCGTGGCGAGTTGCCGGGGTTGAATCGGGTGGCATCGCAAGCTAGAACGCGCTGCCCCCACCTCCGCCGAAGCCGCCACCGCTGAATCCGCCGCCGCTGAACCCTCCACCACTCCCGAAACCTGAACCGCTGGAACTGGCCCGCGGAGCTGAGACGAAGACCTGGTGCATATCCGACGCCATGCTGTGCATCGAACTGGAGAAGAAGATCGGATTGAAGCCGGAATATGGTGTCGAGCCGACATACCAGCTCGGCGGATCTTTCACGATTCCGGCAAAGGCTTGCGCCCAGTGCTGTTCGACCCCGAAGGCCATCGCGTAGGGAAGATACTTCTCGAACGTATCCGGCGGCAAGCGCTTGATGCGGTCTGCGTCCACCCGGTTCATGAATTCCTGGAAGCCAAGAATAGCGACCGCGGTGCGGACGCCCGACACTGTCTTTGCGGTCATCTGGCGCGCGAAGAGCCACCAGATCCCAGCGGAGATCAATCCACTCGCGATCAATAGAGCGACCGAGTTGAAAAGGTTCGCCCATCCCAGATACTGGATGCCCGCGAGCAGCAGAGCGATCGCGACCGCCGCAGCGAGACTGTATCCGTTGGCGGATCCGGGATCGAGGGCATACATCCCTTTGCGTTTCAGCGACGACATGATGTCTTCACGGATCACGGGGATTGCGGTATAGAAGCGATTCTTCAGACTGGAAAGCCGGGTCTCAGCTCCGCCGGCGAAGATGTTCTCCAGCATTACACGTTCGTGCGGAACCAAATCGTTGCCCCACTGCTCGCGCGCCTTTACCAGATGCAGAATGTAGTCCTTGCTCTTAAAGACAAGCAGAGTGGTATCGGTTGTTTCCTCGATCTTGATATAGCCTCGGACGGCAAGGTCGACGATAGTCGAGGTAATATCGCGTGGGTCGGTTGAATCGTCGATCAGTGTCCCAGCTTCGGCAGGAGTCATTCCCTTCGGTGGCTCGTACATGGGCGCCACAGATATGCCGGGATCGGGATCTTTCCCTACCGTGTGCCAGAGTCCGAACATCACGATGAAGGTCAGAAACGGAAGGAAGACAATTGGATTGCTGCCGAGAAACCACGCCAGCCTCGTGAATGCACCAGGTTCTTTCAAAACACCTTTCGGGATATAGACGTCAATGGTCAGGCCGCCGCGCATGGGAAGCGGATTGGTCGTCTCGAACATCACGTCGGAGCCTTTGACTTCGGAAGTGGCCTCGCCTTCGGTCGAGCCATAAACGCCCGTAAAGGCTTGGGCGCGAAGTGTACCGGCTGCGCCTTCAGGAAAGGTGACGAAAGCGGAGACATGGTCGATCGGCACCGGCCAGTCGTTGCCGGTGACGTTCCAATAGAACTCATCGTGTGAGTCGAAGTAGCGGAGGCCATTGCGGACGGTGTAGTCGATGTTGACGACCCGGGTCGCGTCTTCTGCGTCGGGGATGTAGATCTTCAGATCACGATACGCGCCGGAACGGCTGGCCTCGTATTTCAGCGGCCGGTTCTCTTCATCAGTTACGCTTTTCACGTCGACGTACAGCGTGTAGTTCGACCCGTGCGGCCCGGGATACTCGACGGGAATCGTTCGATGAATGCCGTGCCACTGCCCGGCAAAGACAAGCGTGATTTTTTCGCTGACGAGTGCGCTGCCGTCACTGCTGATGGCAATCGTGTCTTTGAAGTCGGCAATCCGCCAGTTCCGGGCTTGAGCGCGGGCGGGAGCGACTGCCAACAACACCGCGCCGAGAGCACCCAGGACGGAGAACAGGCGCGCCCACGAAGGAATCCAGCGAAAGCGCAGCATGATCAGAATTTCACTGCCACCGGTTCGCGATCGGCGGCCGCCGTTTCGAAGAATTGCCTCTGTTGGAAACCGAACATGCCAGCCAGGATGTTGGTCGGGAACGACTGGATCTTGGTATTCAGATCGCGCACCACGGCGTTGTAGTAGCGTCGCGAATTCTGAATGGCGTCCTCGGTCTGGCTCAGCGAATTCTGGAGCTGGGTGAACTCCTGCGAAGCCTGCAGCTGGGGATAATTTTCGGCCACCGCAAACAGGCTCTTGAGAGCGCCGGTAAGTTGATTTTCAGCAGCGGCTTTGTCGGCGGGGCCAGTCGCCTGCATGGCCATGGAACGGTACTTGGCGATGTTCTCGAATGTACCCTTTTCGTGCGCCGCGTATCCCTTTACGGTCTCGACTAGGTTGGGAATCAGGTCGTGACGGCGCTTAAGCTGCACGTCAATGTCGGACCAGGCCGAGTCCGCCCGGACGCGCAGCTGCACCAGGCTGTTGTACATCGCGATGAGGAAAAATCCGACCAGGATTACAACTGCCACAAGGGCCAAGAGCATGACGGTTTCACCTCGACACGGATTCAAGGCGACGGTAGCATACGGGCCCTTCGTGCGCAATGTGGTTCCGCGCCTCGAACACTCGCTCGGCGAGGCAGCCAAAAAATTCAGCAGCCGCGTTCCGCCGAGTTCATCCAAGCAAGAAGCAGGGAGGTTTGTCATGCAAGAACGCATTCAAGGGGCGAGGGTGGCGCCGGGCGGCTACAAGGCGATGCTCGGCCTGGAACAGTATTTGCACGAGTCAGGCCTGGAACAGAATCTGATCGACCTGATCAAGTTGCGAGCGTCGCAGATCAACGGTTGCGCTTATTGTATTGACATGCACTGGAAGGATCTGCGAGCCCTAGGCGAGACCGAACAACGTCTGTACGGCCTGAACGCCTGGCGCGAGAGCGACTACTACTCGCAGCGGGAGCAGGCTGCCCTGGAATGGACGGAAGCGGTCACGCTTGTCCGCGAAGGCCATGTTCCGGATGAGATCTACGAGAAGGTCCGAACCCATTTCTCAGAGAAGGAACTGGCCGACGTGACACTGACGATCGCGACTATCAACGCGTGGAACCGGATCGCCATCGCTTCGCGGGCGGTTCCCGGCCGGTACCGGGCCACGGCTCGTCCGGTCACGAAGACTGCTTGAAGCCGGCAGTCGAAAACGGGAAGGGCGGCGATTGCCGCCTTCCCGATTCTGCGCTCGGAAATCCCGGCAAGTGCAGGGAATTGCGTACGAACGAGTTGGCGAAATCCCGCGTCCAGCGCCGTTTCTCTTGACAAACTCGCAAACCTGGCTGAAACTCTCCACACGATTTTGAGAGCCGTGCTGTTCCGTCTTGGGGCTCTCCCGCGCTGCTGCGTTACCTTTCACCGATAGAGGATCTCCAATGTTTCGTCGCCTGTGTGTACCGACGTTGTCCGTAATCTTGTCCCTGGGCTGCGCCGCCCTCGCCCAGGTTGCCGTCACCACCCAGCACAACGACAACTACCGTACCGGACAGAATACGAACGAGACGATCCTGACCCCGGCCAAGGTGAACAAGACGCAGTTCGGCCGGCTCTTTGTTCAGACCGTGGACGGATACGTCTACGCGCAGCCGCTCTACGTGCCGAGTGTCAACGTCACTGGAAAAGGGACGCACAACGTCGTCTATGTGGCGACAGAACATGACAGTGTCTATGCGTTCGACGCAGACAACAATACCGGCTCGAATGCGAGTCCGCTATGGCAGAAGAGTTTCATCAATCCGGGTGCGGGTATTAACGTGGTGACGAGCGGCGACGTGAGCTGCAACGACCTGGTTCCGGAAATCGGGATTACAGGAACGCCGGCCATTGATTTATCGACCGGGACCATGTATCTGATCGCGAAGACGAAAGAGAATGGCAATTTCGTACAGCGGCTGCATGCGCTCGACATCACGAGCGGCGTAGAGAAATTCGGTGGACCGATTACCATTCAGGCGCAATTCAACGGCACCGCCGATGGCGGCAAGAAGGTGGCATTCAATCCTCTTCGCGAGGCGCAGCGTGCAGGGCTAGTCGTACAAAACGGAGCGGTCTACATTGCGTGGGCGTCCCATTGTGATATTGGTCCTTATCACGGCTGGGTTATGGCTTACGACGCGCTTACGTTGCAGCAAAAGAGCGTCTGGAACTCGACGCCGAACGGCGGGCTGGGCGGATTCTGGCAGGCGGGGGCGGGCCTGGCGATGGATTCGCGTGACTTGCTGTACATCGCCAGCGGCAACGGAACCTTCGACAAAGATGTAAAAGGCAAGGATTTCGGCGACAGTATCGTTAAGATGGGCTTCAACACAGCCGGGAAACTCATTGTCAAAGATTACTTCACGCCACACGATCAAGCATTTCTGGAATCCACCGACCTCGACCTGGGTTCCGGTGGGGTGTTATTGATTCCCGATCGTCCTGGGAAAGCTCACCCGTATCTGCTGGTGCAGGTAGGAAAAGAAGGGACCATCTACCTCACGAACCGCAATCGAATGGGGAAATACAATCCTGACAATGACGACCAGATCATCCAAAACCTGCCGGGGGCGGTCGGTGGAACGTGGGGTATGCCGGCATTCTGGAACAACAACGTTTACTTTGGCGGAATTGGCGACAACATCAAGATGTTCAGCTTCGATCCGGTGAAGGGATTGCTTTCGAATACACCGGTTTCGAACACCAGCACATTCTTCAACTATCCGGGCACGACACCGTCGGTTTCTTCGAATGGAACGAGCAATGGAATCGTCTGGGCCCTGCAGACGGATCACAATCCTTTAACGCTGCATGCGTACAGTGCGACCAACCTGAGCACGGAACTGTACAACACGAACCAGAACGCGACGCGGGACAATCCGGGAAACTCAGTGAAGTTCACGGTGCCGACCGTAGCAAATGGGAAAGTGTATGTACCGGCGCAGAAGCAGATCAGTGTTTTCGGGCTGCTGTGAGCAGCGATCAGGCGCGAGGCGAAACGTTTACTGCCGCGGGGCGTAATAGCCGCGGCGGGCGCGGACCTGAAGGTCCTTCTTGATGGAAGTGATTTCGATGGAGCGATATCGGCCGTCGGCATCGAAGTCGGAAGGCTTGTAGGACACGGCGTACTGGCTACGCAACTCTTCTTCGATCGCCGCAAAGGACCGCGTAATGTCCTTCATTTTGAAGGGAAAGAAGGCGCGCCCGCCCGTGGCCGAGGCGAGATCCTCCAGCACCTTGTCGCCACGAAGGATGAGTCCGCTATCGTCGGTGGAAATCGCATAAATCAGAACTTCCGAGCGCTGGGCCATTTCAATCGCTTGCGCGCGTGTCACTTCGCTCTGGTTGTCTTCTCCGTCACTGAGAATGACGATGGCCTTGCGAACGGGACGTTCTCCGCGATCCTGCAGCTTCTCCTTGCAGGCTTTGTAGATCGCATCATAAAGCGCCGTGCCACCGCCATCGTTGAGCTCACGGACTCCTGCGGCCAGCCGCCTTGTGTCATCGGTGAAGTCCTGTGTAAGGTGGCTATTCTTGTTGAAGCCGATTACAAACGCCCTGTCATAGCCGGGACGAAGAATGTGCTCGAGGAATCCGGTAGCAGCCTGCTTTTCGAAATCGAAACGGCTGTGGACCGAGGCGCTCACGTCGACGAGCAAACCGAGTTCGATGGACAGATCGGTCTCGCGGCGGAAATTCACAATCGATTGGACAGGCTTGTGGTCGTCGAGGATGGAAAAGTCATTCTGATTCAGATTGCGGACAAACTTGCCGTGCCGGTCAGTTGCGATGAAGAGCACATTCACTTCGTCGACGCGCTTCTTGATCGTGAGAACCGGTTCGTCCGGAGCGTCGGCAGCAACAGAAGCCACGGAAGCCGCATACGCGGCAGGAGTGCCATACATGCTGCTTTGACCGAAAGCAGTCGAGGCAAGGGCAACTATTGCCAGGACCCCAAATCCGAATTGGCGATACGTAATCATCAACCTTAGGCTCAGCCTTGGCGATCGAATCGCGGACCCTTCAAACCATTCGATGCACGCGAGGGGCCGAAGATCCCACCCCGGCCGCTTCGACCGACTCTAGGCTGTTTCCTATCCCAACTCCAAGTTACAAAAGGAGTACGCAGCCAGTGTCTGGATTAACCGCCGACTGGTCAATAAGTTGTACAGTCCAGTTTTTCACGAGACAACATCCAGAGCGAGCTCCAGAGGGGGTGAACTGGAAAGGCACGTGCACAACTGATCTCATCGGGTACTCTGATGAGGAGTCACAGGACATTTTTTCCCTGATTGCGGAGGTTTCATGCAAAAACTTCTGGCCGTATTTTTCTCTCTTTTCGTGACCGTCTTGCCGCTGTCCGCTGACAGCGAGAAAGAAAGCGACCGCGTTCAAGAGTCCGGTCAAGTGGTGAAAGAGATTCTGGACATTCCAGACGACATTCCGAAAGACCTGCTCGATCGAGCGGAGTGTGTGATCGTACTGCCGTCGGTGAAGAAAGTTGCGATCGGGATTGGCGGCAGCTTTGGCCGTGGCGTGATGACGTGCAGGACGGGCCAGCACTTCACGGGCCCGTGGAGCGCGCCGGCTCTTTTTGCACTCGAAGGCGGCAACATCGGATTCCAACTCGGCGGGCAGGCTACGGATTTTGTTCTGCTGGTCATGAATCCGGGCGGCGCAAACAGTCTGATGGGAAGTAAGGTGAAACTCGGCGCTGATGCCTCGGCAGCGGCGGGTCCGAAGGGCCGCTCAGCGACCGGTGCAACGGACGTGGTGATGAAGGCGGAGATCCTGTCGTATTCGCGCTCGCGGGGATTGTTTGCCGGCGTCTCGCTGGAAGGATCGACTTTGCGTCCAGACAACCGTGCCAACGAAAAGCTGTATGGAAGGAAAGCCAGTGCCCGCGAAATTGTCCGGCAGGGGAAAGTGCCCGTTCCCGAATCAGCTCGGGAGTTGCTCTCCCTGTTGAATACCAAATCGCCAAAGAACCGGTCTGAGGCGAAATCGCTGAAATAGGCAGCGGGCGGGGATTCGCGCCCCGGGGAAGCGCTTTCCAGCGGAGACGTGCATCAGTGATAACCTAGGAGCCGCTCGGATGCTCTGTCGCTGTGTGGGGGGGGCGAACTTGTATTTCGAACAGTTCTATTTGAATTGTCTGGCGCATGCCTCGTACATGATTGGATCGGGAGGCGAGGCCGCGGTCATTGATCCGCAACGCGACGTCGATCTGTATCTGGAAGCTGCCGAAGAGCAAGGTCTTCGAATCCGCCACGTCTTTGAGACCCACCTGCATGCCGACTTCGTCTCCGGACACAAGGAACTGGCGGCCCGTACGGGCGCGAGGATCTACATCGGAGCAGAGGCCCATGCGGCCTTCCCGCATGTGCCGCTGCGTGACGGCTTCGAGATCAAGATGGGGTCGCTAGGAATTCGTACCCTGGAAACGCCGGGCCACACGGCGGAGAGCATCTGCCTGGTCGTGACCGATGAGCAGAAATCGCCAGAGCCGTTGGCAGTCATGACCGGCGACACGTTGTTCATCGGCGATGTCGGCCGCCCCGATCTCTCGACAACTCACACGCCTCAGGAACTGGCGGGCCTCCTTTACGACAGCTTGCACCAGAAGCTCATGCGTCTGCCAGATGGGGTGCTGGTGTACCCGGCGCACGGTGCGGGTTCGTTGTGCGGACGCAGCATGCGGGCGGAGCGATGGTCCACCATCGGAACCGAGCGGCTGACGAATTACGCTCTGCAGATATCGAGCCGGGACGAGTTTGTGCGGCAGCTAACGACGAATCTCCCAACACGTCCGGGGTACTTTTTCCAGGACGCGGAGATTAACCGATCGGGCGCCGACCCGCTGACGGATCGGCCCCCGCTTCCAGCATTCACACCCGCTGAAGTGGAAGGCTTGTTAAGCAAGAAGGTGAACGT
>Ga0335069_10002815_pt1 | contig 26596 bp, 32 predicted proteins | sample Lox_Sample_11_FD_206714 | JGI IMG/M metagenome (GOLD analysis project Ga0335069, IMG submission 206714) | Soil microbial communities from Loxahatchee National Wildlife Refuge, Florida, United States - Lox_Sample_1.1 | ecosystem: Environmental > Terrestrial > Soil > Wetlands | place: USA...
CGTCCTTAGTGAAAAAGTTATGGTTGCGCAACTTCGCCGTTGGGGACGAGCTTTTTGGCTGACCTGAGCTCTCCAGTTGGGTTCTGGCAGAGCTGTGTTCGCAAGGACCACGCCAGTCGACGTCTAGGCCTAATGGCGTCAACCGCTTGGTAAGCCGGCGGCCATCCAGTCGCTGAACCGGGTGGAATAGATGGTCGTGTCCTCGCCGTCCACCGGAACGATGCTGTGGTCGTCGAGTATGGCACCGAAATAGCGTGCATTAGAGTCGGTCATTACCTGGCGGGGATCCCCGGAAAAGGCGAAACGAGTGCGGATGAAGTCGTCCATGCCGGCCTTTTCCGGGCCGGCGATGTTGGTGATGCCGTCCAGCGGCCCATCGATCGCGACGTGGGTGACGGCCGTGGCGACATCCGCGGCAGCAATGGGCTGGAAAGCCCCACTCGGTGCGCGAACCGTGTCCCCTTCAGTCATCGAATCGGCGATGCCGTCAATGAATTCGAAGAACTGGGTCGCCCGCGCGATCGAATATGGCCAGCCCGATTCTACGATCAGCTTCTCCTGCGCGACTTTGGCCCGCATGTAGCCACTTTCGATTGCCCGATCGGCTCCCACTATCGAGAGCGCGACGTGATGTCGCGCGCCGGCCGCTTCTTCGGCCGCCAGGAGATTGCGAGTGGAGGTGGTAAAGAACTCCAGCACGTCCTCGTCGACCCAGGACGGCGAGTTGGACACGTCCACCACCGTGTGGACGCCGGCAAGAGCTTGGGCAAGGCCGTCGCCGGTCACGGTGTTGACACCTGTCCTCGGCGATGCCGGGACCGCTTCGTGTCCCAGCTCGGTGAGCATGTTGACCACCTGTGCTCCGATCAGCCCGCTGCCGCCGATTACCAACACCTTCATTGTCGTGCCTTTCTGTTGACGGTTTCGGCGCCGAGGGTGGCCCTGGTACGGAAATTGGCTGCTGATTGCTCCCCTGCCCCTACGCTCGTCGGCTTTGACGCAACAATCAAGCCGCGGCAGCTTAAATCAACTGCTTGACTTAACCATGTCGGCGCGGATTAACTCGTCATGTGGTCAACGAACTGGCCGGCAAGGTTGCCATCGTCACCGGCGGAGCATCGGGCATCGGCCGCGGCACGGTGGAGAAGTTTCTGACCGAGGGCGCACGCGTTGTCATCGCCGATGTCGAAGCCGGCAAGGGCAAGGCGCTGGCCGCCGCCCTTGGCCCCGACGCTTTCTTCCAGCGAACGGACGTCTCGGATCTTCAACAGGTCGGGGCGCTGGTCGCCGCCGCGGTGGCGAAGTTCGGCGGCCTGCATGTCATGGTGAACAACGCCGGAGTCTCGGGCACCATGCACCGCCGATTTCTCGACGACGACTTGGCCGACTTCCAGCGCATCATGGCGGTCAACGTCCTCGGCGTGATGGGAGGCACCCGAGACGCTGCCCGGCATATGGCCGCCAGTGGCGGGGGATCGATCATCAATATGACCTCCATCGGCGGGATCCAGGCCGGCGGCGGCGTGATGACGTACCGTGCCTCGAAGGCGGCGGTCATCCAGTTCACGAAGTCGGCGGCAATTGAGTTGGCGCACTACGAGATTCGGGTGAATGCTATCGCTCCCGGCAACATCCCGACGCCTCTGCTGTCGACATCGGCGGTGAACATGGATCCCGAGCAGCTGCAGCGTTACGAGGCGGGCATTCGGGAGACGATGCGCGCCGACCGACCGCTGAAACGCGAGGGCACCCCCGAAGACATCGCCGAGGCGGCATTGTATTTTGCGAGCGAGAGGTCCCGGTATGTCACCGGAACCGTGCTTCCGGTAGACGGGGGTACGGTCGCGGGCAAGGCGATTCGCCGCCGCAGTGAGTCGCGCGATAGCCAGTGAGAACGCCGGCGTCAAGATCCGTCTGCGGGATGGCCGGCGTGGGTCTCCAGCCGGACCTTGGCAAGTGCCTCAGCTAGCTGAAAGTCTTGCGTACCAGACTTTTCCATCACCACGCTGAGGGAATGGGCCAGCACGCTCAGCACCGTCTCGATGGGTAGATCGGGAAACTGGTGCCTTAGTACCTCCGTCGCCTTCCTCAACTCCGATAGCTGGGGATAGGACATGTGTGGGGGCTTCGGGGGAACGACGCGGGTGACGTCCTGGACGTGGTGCAGCACGGCAATCGTCTTCTTGCCTTCCTTAACAGGGGAGTTCATCGGCGTCCAAACCCGGTAGACGAACTCGCCGCGGGTATTCGGGTCCGGAATGTCGTAGCGCTGCACGCCCATCCAGTGCCGCGACCCGCGTCGGAAGACACGCTCCATCGAGGCGGACAGATTCGCCACACCATCGGCCTCGGGATTATCCGGATTGTCCGGGAACGCATCGAACAGCTCCCGGCCGAGCAGGCTATCCCGCGGGTGGGAGGACGCATCTTCGTACGCGTTGTTCACCGCTCGGATACGCAAGTTGGCGTCGATCAGCGCATATGGTGCCCACCTGGTCTGAAACCACGCGGATTCCTCGATCGCCAAAACCCGGCTGGCCGACAACATGGACCCCACCTTTGATTCACCGTCCGGACACCACCACGATGCCGCCGCGCAATCATCCATAGTGGCCAAGCGCATGCATCCGGGGCGAGGGACCTTCGTCACTTACTGCTGGCCGAGTGACACCGAGATGCCCAGATTAAATCAATCGCTTGACTTAATTAGCCGTTCGCGGTTGACTGACCAAATGACCACCGCCGGCCGCACCGTTCGCACCGAACGGGCCAGCTCCACGCAGGAAGCGATACTGGTGGCCGCTGAACGCCTCTACGCCGAACACGGCATGTTCGCGGTATCCAACCGGCAGGTCAGCGAAGCCGCCGGTCAGGGCAACAATGCGGCGGTTGGCTACCACTTCGGCACCAAGGCCGACCTGGTGCGCGCCATCGAGCAGAAGCACCGGGGACCCGTTGAGCAGTTGCGGCAGCAGATGGTCGCCGAGCTGATGGAATCGGGGGGCTGGGCGGAAATGCGAGACTGGGTCGCCTGTTTGGTTCGCCCACTGACCGACCATATCGACGAGCTTGGAAATCCCACCTGGTATGCGCGTTTCGCCGCACAGGCGATGACCGATCCCGCGTACTACAACATCATCGTCAAAGGGGCACTCAGCTCGCCGTCGCTGGTGCAGGTCGTCGAGGGCATCAACCGCTGCCTGCCCGACTTACCGGCCGAAGTGCACTTCGAACGCAACATCATGGCCCGCAATCTTTTGATGCACACCTGCGCCGACCGAGAACGTGCCCTCGCCGCCGGTGCATCGCCGCTCCAACGTTCATGGCGCGCCGCTGCATCCGGTCTCATCGACGCGATCGTCGGGCTGTGGCTGGCGCCCGTCACGCCGTACGAGTAATACGGTCCGCAGATGAAAGTGACTGTCGACCAGGATGTCTGCGCTTCGTCGGGAAACTGCGTATTGAATGCGCCCGAGGTGTTCGACCAGCGTGACGAAGACGGCGTGGTTGTCCTGCTCCATCCCCATCCTTCGGCCGAGCAGGCCGAGGGCGTACGACGGGCGGCTTCGGCGTGTCCCGCATTGGCCATAACCATCGAGGAATGACATGTCAGACACCCTGACGAGCATCACCACCGAGGCCGAGATCCCGGAGTATCCGATGGCCAGGCAGCCGCGCTGCCCGTTCGCCCCGCCCCCGGACGTCATGGCGCTGGCTGAAGCCAAGCCGCTATCCAGGGTCCGCATCTGGGATGGCAGCACCCCGTGGCTCATCACGGGCTATGAGCAAGTGCGAGAACTGTTTTCCGATTCGCGGGTCAGTGTCGACGATCGGCTGCCCGGGTTCCCGCACTGGAACGCCGGCATGCTGTCCACTGTGCACAAGCGTCCGCGATCGGTCTTCACGGCCGACGGCGAAGAGCACACCCGATTCCGGCGGATGTTGTCGAAACCCTTCACGTTCAAGCGCGTGGAAGGGCTGCGCCCCACGATTCAGCAGATCACCGACGACCACATCGATGCGATGCTGGCCGGACCGCAGCCCGCCGACCTTGTCACCGCGCTGGCACTGCCGGTCCCATCGCTGGTGATCAGCCAACTGCTGGGCGTTCCCTACGAAGACGCCGACATGTTCCAGCACCACGCCAACGTCGGGCTCGCGCGTTATGCAACCGGCGAAGACACCGCCAAAGGTGCTATGAGCCTGAACAAATACCTCGCCCAGCTCGTCGAGGCCAAAATGGAACATCCGGCTGAAGACGCGGTATCGGACCTGGCCGAGCGGGTGAAGGCCGGCGAGCTGAGCGTGAAAGAGGCCGCCCAATTGGGAACCGGACTGCTCATCGCCGGGCACGAGACCACCTCGAACATGATCGGGCTCGGTGTGCTCGCGCTGCTGAAAAACCCGGATCAGTTGGCCGTCATCCGAGACGCCGAAGACCCGAAGGTCATCGCCAGTGCGGTCGAGGAATTGTTGCGCTATCTCAGCATCATCCAGAACGGCCAACGCCGCGTCGCGCTCGAAGACATCCACATCGCCGGTGAGACGATTCGTGCCGGTGAAGGCATCATCATCGACCTGGCCCCGGCCAACTGGGACGGTCACGTCTTCCCCGAACCGGACCGGCTCTATCTGCACCGCTCGGGAGCTGACCGCAACGTCGCATTCGGCTACGGCCGGCATCAGTGCGTGGGCCAACAACTTGCCCGCGCCGAGCTACAGATCGTCTACCCAACACTGTTCCGTCGCGTCCCGACCCTGAAGCTCGCGATCCCGTTCGAGGACGTGCCATTCAAGGACGACCGCCTCGCCTACGGCGTGTACGAACTCCCGGTGAGCTGGTAACCCGTTAGTCAGCCGATCTGCAAGATGCCGTTCCGAATGGAGGGTCAACGATGACGACTCAAACAAGCACCGTTTCGCTCTACCCACCCGGTGGCTATGGCGCACCGAAGAATCGCCGTGGTCACGCCGCCGGCGGCAACGTCGGCCTGCCGGAAGGGACCACCATCTTTTCCGCGGACAACCATATCTCGCTGGCGGAAGACATCTTCTACCAACGTTTTCCCGACGACCTCAAGGACAAGGCGCCGCGCATCTGGTACGAAGAGGGCGCTTACCAAGTGGGCCGCAAGGGACAGTCATTTTTACCCGGTGACTTCAGCGCGGTATTGATGCAGTACGACGATCTGCCGGGCGCGGCGAGCACCAATATCGAGGCCCGGATCCAAGAGCTGCGTGAGGACGGCGTCGACAAAGAACTCGCGTTCCCCAACGCGGTGCTCGCGCTTTTTCACTACCCGGACAAGAAACTTCGGGAACTCACATTCCGCATCTACAACGAGTACATCGCCGAAATCCAAGAGAAGTCGCGGGGCCACTTCTACGGCGCCGGCCTGATCAACTGGTGGGATCCGCAAGGCGCTCGACGAACATTGGACGAGCTGAAGTCGTTGGGGCTCAAAACGTTCTTGATGCCGCTCAACCCCGGTAAGGATGACGACGGCAACCTGATCGACTATGCGAGCACCTCGATGAGCGCGGTCTGGGATGAGATCGAAGCCTCCGGCCTTCCGCTCTCACACCACATCGGTGAAACGCCGCCAAAGAGCCCGTGTGAGTTCAACAGCGTGGTCGTCGGAATGATGATCAACATCGACGGGTTCCGGGAAACGTTCTCCAAGTACATCTTTGGCGGGATCTTGGACGAGCATCCAGGCCTACGAATCGGTTGGTTCGAGGGCGGAATCGCCTGGGTCCCGTGGGCGCTGCAAGACGCCGAGCACCTGGTGGCCTCCTACCAGCACATGTTCAACCGGCCGCTGCAGCACGACGTGCGGTACTACTGGGACAATCACATGAGCGCGTCGTTCATGGTCGACCCGCTGGGCTTGCAGCTGATCGACAGCATCGGCATCGATAGGGTCATGTGGTCAAGCGACTACCCGCACAACGAAAGCACGTACGGCTATTCCGAGAAATCGCTGGCCGCGGTTGTCGAGGCGGTGGGACCACAGAACGCCGCCAAGATCGTCAGTGGCAACGTCACGAAATTCCTGGGGCTCGAGTGACAACGGTCGGTCCCGCGGGCACGAGCACGGCGTCGGCGATCCCCGAAACGCCGGATCTGACCCGCATGCGCCGCGAGACCGGAACTCGGCTGCGCTCGGCGATGGCCGAACGCGGCGTGGACGTGTTGATCCTGCTCGGCAACAGCGCCGTGGTCTATGCCACCGGGGCCAGTTGGCCGCTCGGTGACGCCGGCTTGTCCTACGTCGAGCGGCCGGTGGCCGTGGTCCTCGCTGACGACGAGTGGCCACATCTGTTCCTGCCCTTTCGGGAGGGCGCCTCGCACGAGTCCGAGCTGCCCGCAGATCACCTGCACGGTCCGGTCTACCTCGAATTCGATGAAGGAGTAGAAAATTTCGCGCGGAAACTGGCCGATCTGATTCCAGCCGGGGCGGTCATCGCGGTCGACGAGTGCACCGGCGCCATGTCGCGGGCGGCACAGTCGTTGTTCCCCGGCGGCGCTCCGGTCGATGCCGGCCCAATCGTCAGCGCCGCAAAGGTGGTCAAGACGCCCGACGAATTGGCCTGCATCCGCACCGCCGTTCGCATCACCGACGAGGCGATGGTGGACGTGGATAAGGCGTTGGCTCCCGGTATCCGCCAGATCGATCTGTCGGCCAGCTTTCTACGTCGAGCCTTCGAATTGGGAGCCACCGCAAGCATGCTCGAACCGATCTGGCAGGTCATGCCGCCCACCAAGGCGGAAGGGGTTTGGACCACGCACGGCGACCTGGCGCTACCGCTGTTGAGTACCGAGCGTGAACTGCTCGACGGCGACGTGCTGTGGACCGACGTCAGCATCACCTACCGTGGCTACTGCTCGGATTTCGGACGCACCTGGCTGGTGGGCCGGGAACCTACGCCGCGCCAGCAAGCGCAGTTCGGCAAATGGCAGGACATCATGACCGCCGTCGAGGGCGTGGCCCGGGCCGGCGCTACCGCCGGCGACCTGGCCAGGGCCGCCATCGCGGCCAACGGTGGCACCCGGCCCTGGCTGCCGCACTTTTACCTTGGCCACGGGATTGGTGTCAACGCGGCCGAAATGCCGATGATCGGAACAGATCTCGGGCAGGAGTTTGACGACAACTTCGTCTTGCAGCCTGGCATGGTACTGGTGCTCGAGCCGGTGGTCTGGGAGGACGGTACCGGCGGCTACCGCAGCGAAGAGGTCTTGGTGATCACCCAGGAGGGTTCGTCTCGATTGACCGACTACCCCTATAGCCCCTATGGCAACTGAAGTCCTGCCCGACGACCGGGCGTTGCGTTCGGGGCGCCGTCGGCGTGCGCTGGACCAGATGGCGGCACATGACCTCGACGTCTTGGTTCTTGGCCGTCAGGCCAATATCCGCTACGTCACCGGCACCCCACAGCTGTGGGTCGCCGGGACCCGGCCCTTCGGACCGTCCTGCGTGCTGGTACGCGCGACCGGCGCCGTTCACTTGCTGAGCACCTGGGACGAAGGCGTTCCGGACGATATCCCGCACGAAAACCTGTACGGCATCTCGTGGAACCCGGTCAACACCATGGCGGTGCTGCAACGCATCGAAGGAGCGGCTAGCGCCCGCCGCGTCGGAACCGACGCGCTCTCACCGGGTTTCGCGCGGCTGCTACCCACCGCGTTTCCCAACGCCGAGCTGGTCGACGGCGAGCCGGCCATGCGTGCCGCCCGGCGCATCAAGACCGCCGAGGAAGTGGTGGCGGTGCGGGAGGCGATCGCGCTGGCCGAGTCGGCGCTGGCCGCCGCGGTGGCCGAGCTGCATCCCGGCGTGCGTGTCCAAACGTTGGCGGGGGTCATGATGGAGGCCCTTGCCGCCGGCGGGGTGAGCACGCCGTCGAATCAGGAATTCGCCTGGGTGACTTCACCCGAGCACCCGTGGCGGGTCGACGGCAACGGTCGCGACGGTCGTGTGCAAGACGGTGATCTGGTTGCTTTCACGGCCGGAGTGCTCGCCGGAGGGTACATGGGCGAGGTGGGCCGCACATGGCCGGCCGGCGGCGCCGGCGGTACCGCCGCTCTGTACCGACGCTGGAACACGTTGTGGGCCAGGCTGATCGCGGCGTGCCAGCCGGGTGCCGGAGCTGTCGAACTGCTCGCCGCCTACCACAACGCGGGGGAGCCGGCGCCGCCGATGCCCGTGGCCCGGGGGCTCGGCATGGGCTTCGACCCGCCCGTCATCTCCCCGTTCCTACCGCAAACCGCGGCCGATGAGCGACTCGAGCCGGGGATGGTGCTGGCCTTGACCGGCTATGTTTTCGAACAGGGAGTCGGAGCGGTCTTCGGGCGCGAAGCGGTCTTCATCAGCGCTGACGGGCCGGAGTTGCTTACCTCCAGCCCGTTTTGGCACCCATAGCATCAGCTGGCCTTTCGCGGCTTCTTGGAAAGAAAGCGACCACCCGGTGGATGGCCCGGCTAGGCTGAGCACCGTGCCGATACGGTCTTCCGCCGGGCCTTTGAAGTTCCACACGCAGCAGGCGCCGCTGCTGGGGCAGCACAATCATGAATTGCTCGCCGAGCTGGGCATGACCGACTCCGAGATCGCCGAGTTGGAGTCCGATGGTGTCATCGGCTGCACACCGGCGATGCGCCCGACGACCTGACTGTCGCGGCGGCGGTCGATGGCGATCGATCCCTGCGACATCTTGCTCACCGGCCGGGTGGCGGTGGTGACCGGCGGGTGGTGCCGGAATCGGCCGCGGCATCGCGGCCGGCATGGCCGCTTTCGGCGCCACAGTCGCAATTTGGGAGCGTGACCCGCAGACGTGTGCGCAGTCCGCGGAATCCCTTGGCGCGATGGCATCGTCACCGATGTAAGGGACAGCCACCAAGTCGACGCCGCGCTGCAGCGCACCACTGAGGAACTCGGCACACCGACGATCGTGGTGAACAATGCCGGTGGCGTGTTCGCCTCACCGCTGCTGGAAACCAGTGAGAACGGTTGGGATGCGCTGTACCGCGCCAACTTACGCCACGTGTTGCTATGCACGCAGCGAACCGCGCGACAAATGGTGTCGGCAGGCGTTGGCGGCAGCATCATCTCGGTGACGTCGATTGAGGGCGTGTGCGCCGCGCCAGGCTACGCGGCGTACGCGGCGGCCAAGGCAGTGTCATCAATTACACCAAGACCGCAGCCTTAGAACTGGCCTCTTACGGGATCCGCGTCAACGCGATAGCGCCCGATATCACGCTCACCGAAGGGTTGGCGCAGCTCGGCGGTCAAGCAGCGCTGAGTCGGATCGGCCACGGCGTGCCACTGGGGCGTGCCGGCCACGTCGACGAAATCGCCAGTGCGGCGGTATTTTTGGCTTCGGATATGTCGGCTTATCTGACCGGGCAGACATTGCATATTGATGGCGGCACCCAGCGGCCGGGGGCTGGTATCACGACCCCCCAGACAGGGGAGTACCGGCTTGGACCAGTTGGTTAGTGCCGCCATCCTTCGGCGGCCTGGTCGTCGAACGTGCGGTCGATGCGCTCGAAGCGGCGGCGGATCGAGGCGCGCGCCGCCTCGTGCGGCAGGATGTACAACCGGTTGGCCAATATCGCCTCGGCCGTCAGCCGGGCCACGTCGTCCACGCCGAGGCTGTCGTCCTGCGCCGGGAGAGGCCCGAGCGACCCGGTCACGTCCGGCGTTGACGCCAGACCGTAGTCAGCGCCACGGATCCGTTCCGAGTTGGATACCAGCTTGGTTTCCACCACCATCGGGCAGAGCACCGACACCCCGATGTCGTTGTCTTTGACCTCGCGGGCGAGCGTCTCCGCCAGGCCGACAACCCCGTATTTGGCAACGCAGTACGTTCCCAAACCGGCATTGGGCACCAGGCCGGCGAATGACGCGGTGAAAGCGATGTGGCCCCCCGTGCCCTGTTCTAGCAATCTGGGCAGAAACACCTCGACCGCATGGATCGAGCCCCACAGGTCGATGTCGATCACCCAGCGCCAATCGTCGTGCGTCATCTTCGCGATCGGGCCCGCGACAACAATACCGGCATTGCTGAAAACCACGTCGACCTGGCCGAGCAGGCGGAAGGCCTCATCCGCGAGGTGAATCATCTCATCGAGATGCCGGACATCGCACATGACGCCGTGGGCGTCAAGCCCTCCGGATCGCAAATGCGCCACCGCCAGTTCCAGCGCGGGCTGATCGACGTCGGCCAGTACCACGCGGGCGCCCCGGCGACCGAACTCGGCGGCGGTCGCCAGACCGATACCGTTCGCACCGCCGGTGATGACCGCTCCGCGATTTTCGAATCCGTCCATGGGATGGACTTTATTTCAGACAGCTACCCGCATCGATGGGCAGGGTCACACCGGTGACATAGCGGGATTCGTCTGAGGCCAGGAACAGCACCGCGTTGCTGACGTCTATCGGCTCCACCCACGGAATCGGCAGCGTGTGGAACAGCCGGCAGATCGGCGCCATGTCGTCGGGCCCCGGATTTTCCAGATCCGGGCGAAACATCTTGAAGGTGCCTTCGTTGTGCAGCATGGCTGTTTTGACGTGCGTCGGATGCACCGAGTTGACGCGAATCATGTATTGTCCCAACTCAACTCCGAAGGCACGCATCAGGCCGACCACACCGTGTTTGGCGGCGACGTAGTGACCGGTATGTGGGTATGCTTTGAGCCCGCCGACCGAGCTGGTCAGGATGATGGAACCGCCGCGACCGCCTGCCAAGATATGCGGCACACCGGCTTTCACGGTTTTCCAGACCCCGGCCAGGTTGATGTCGATCATCTCCGTCCAGTCTTCTTCGCTGGTCTTGTCCAAAGTGTCGCCGCCGTTGCCGATTCCTGCGTTGGCCACGATGATGTCAAGTCGGCCCAGCTGTTCAACGCCGCTGTCCACCGCGGTTTTCAGTGCCGCATAGTCACGCACATCGACTTCGGCGGCGAAAATTCTGCGGTTATGCCCCTTGACGAGGTCGGCGGTCTCTGCGAGATCTTCGGGGGTCGACGCTGGTATCGCGGTGTCCACCACGCCCTCGCGGATGGGTTTGCAGATGTCGATGGCGATGATGTCGGCGCCCTCTTGTGCCAACCGCACCGCGTGGCTGCGGCCCTGACCGCGTGCCGCCCCGGTGATGAAAGCGACTTTGCCCTCAACACGTCCAGTCATGGCTACCTCAACTCCTGATCATTGATCGGCACGCCGCAGCAGCACAGCCGGGAACCGCGCCTCGAACCGAGAACCTTGCCGCCCTTCGACTCTGTCATCACCTTCCGGGGAGTGTCAATGAAGAATCCATTTTGGCTAAAGCTGGCTCTAAGAAATAGAGAATCATATTCTCGTCCAGCCGCCAGCGAGCGGTATTTGCTCTGTGCGAATGCGGCGTGCGCGTGCTAGCCGACGAAGCCGCGCGAGCAGAAATCCCATACCTCGTCTGCCGTGATGGGATGGGTCGTCGCGTCGTCGGATCCGCCGCTGGACTGCGCGATGAACATGACCGTCTGCATGGTCATAGCGGCCATCCGCTTGGGATTGACGCCCGCGCGCAACTCTCCGGCGTCGCTGGCCGCTTCCATCAGCTCGGTCAGCAACGCGAGCAAAGGGGCGTGCGCGACCTTCACCTCGGCGGGGTGCGTCACCAACAACCTCGGTGCGAAGTCGGTGAACAGCGGCCGCTTGGCGGTTGGATCGGGCCGGGAAGCCTCATATAAGAGTTGGACGGCGACTTTTAACCGCTTCAGGGGATCGGTGTGGCTTTCCGTGGCGGCGCGGATCTGATCGGCGGAGCGGCTCAGCGCATCTTCGAAAAGGGCGAGCAGCAACTCGTGTTTGCCGTCGAACTGCAGGTAGAAACTACGCAGCGATTGGCGGGACCGATCGACGACCTCCTGCACGGTAAAGTCCGTGCTGCCTTTTTCGATGATGATGGCCTGCGCCGCGTCGAGGAAGCGTTGAACACGCTGCGCCGCTCGCAGTTTCGCCGTCTTGATGGACCGCTCGACAGCGCGCTGCTTCCAGGCCGGCTCTTCGCTCGGACTGGTCACGGCGGACTCATGCGATTGCCGCGGGGGGAGAACATGGTTGGACTCTACCGGAGAACGCCGTGACATCGCTGCGCTCGACCCCCTCACGGATCATGTGTCTGAGATTGTAACTTTCTCGCAACGAGAATACTATTCTCTTATACGTGTGTATGGAAGCTTAATCGTAAGAGTGAGCCGCGCCGTCGGCGGAAACGGTGATCTACCGACGCCGGCCAGTGCTCACCACCGTTGCGGGGAGTGGCGTGCAGCTGACCTTTGACGCCGAGGTGGAGGCATTCCGAGCCGAATTCGTGGCCTTCCTGGATGCCCATCTGCCCTCCGAAGCCGAGGCGTTCGAGCGACCGCGGTCCAGCTCGGACGTGCCGGAGTGGGCCCGCCGATGGCAACGGTTGCTGTTCGACAACGGGTGGTTGCTGCCCGGGAATCCGCCCGAGTTCGGTGGCCGCAACGCCACGTTGTTGCGGCAATACGTCTACCTGGAGGAGCTGGGGCGGCGGCGCATCCATCAAAGTTTCAATCCGCAAGGCGTGGGCATCATTGCGGCGTCGTTGCTGACGTTCGGCACGCCTGCGCAACAGCAGCAATGGGCGGTTCCGATTCTGAGGGCCGAGATCACCGCGTCATTGGGTATGACTGAACCCGGCGCGGGCTCGGACCTCGCGTCGTTGAAAACCCGGGCGGTGCTTGACGGTGACCACCTTCGTCGTGAATGGGCAGAAAGTGTGAACATCGGGCGCTCATGATGCCGATGTGCTGTTGACTTTTGTTCGCACCGATCCAAATATGCCAAAGCACAAGGGCATCAGCGTGTTGCTGAACCCGACGGATACGCCGGGTGTGATACGCCGTCCTTTCGCGTCGATGTGCGATAACGATGAACTGGACTTCAACGAGGTGTTTTTCACCGACGCGCATGTGCCGGTCGAGAATTTGGTTGGTGAGCTCAATGGCGGCTGGCGAGTGGCGACCGGTTCACTGGGCCACGAACGCGTCATGCTCTGGATGGGATATGTCGACTTACTGCATGAGCTGAGTCGCGATTTTCGCCCGGCGACCTCTGTTGAGCGCGATCACTACGCCACCTTGGTGATGGATGCGCACGCGATGCGGCTGCTGGGGTCGGCGGCACTTGCGCGGGCCGCTCGCGGAGAAGAAGACGTACCAGCCCAGTCGGTATTGAAGCTGCTGGGTTCGGAGGCCTTGCAGCGCGCATCCGAGGATGCGCTGGACGCCGCTGGCGCTGATGGGCTGGTGTGCCGTGCGGTCACCGCGCCATTCGCGCCGCTGAACCTGGATAGTTATTACCGCAGCTGGTTCGACCGATACGCGCGCAGTTTCGCCGCCACCATTGCCGGCGGCACGTCGGAAATCCAGCGCAACATCATCGCCGAACGGGTACTCGGGTTACCGCGCAATTGACCCACGCCGAGGGGTGAGTCCGGCACTCAGCAGCTTGCCCATGCCCCGTTGATCCAGCACGGGTAATTGGGTTTTTTGGTGTCCAGCCAGGAGTAGTAGCCGATGACAACCAGCCCGGCCAGGATCGCGACCACCCCCAACACCATGCCGGCCACCGCCATTCGGGGATTGTTTGCTTCGCCACGGGTGACTCGTCTGCGGGCGATGTCACCGGTGACTACCGCCGCGACGCCGAGGGGCACCCCAATCAGTAGCCAACAGGTGATGAGCGCTACGACCCCCAAGATCAGCGCTGCGACGCCGAACTGATTTCGAGGTGCGTCGGGGTGACTCATTGGGACCCCTCCTCTTGGTGGCCAGCTGAGTCTAGATGATCGGCGACAGAACTTTGGGATCGGCAGCGTCGGTGTGGCGATCCCTTAGAGCTGCGCCAGCCGCGGCGCAAAGCCTTTGCCTATCAACGCCTTTCCGGCTTCACGGGTCAGTTCTCGGGTGTTGCCCAGCAGTCCGTCCAGGATCAGCGACCGCTTGACGTGGTGGTGCAGCTGATGCTCGGCGGTGAAGCCGATACCGCCGAGCACCTGTTGGCAATGGCGCGCGGCCGTCAGCGCCGCCTGGCCGGCCGCGGCTTTTGCCAGCATGGACGCTAAGCCGTCGGCGTCATCCGCCGCCGCCGTCGCCTGCAACGTCGCCTCGGCGCCCTCGATCGCCACCAACGTCTCGGCCAGCCGGTGCCGGATGGCCTGGAATGAGCTGATGCGCCGTCCGAATTGAACGCGGTCCAAGGCATGCTGGCGCGCCAGCGACAACATGGCCCTGCTGGTGCCCACCAGCCACCAGCCCAGTGCCTGCCATCCGGCCCGCAGCGCAGCGGGCGGCAATGGATTGCCCTGCTGGACAAGACGTATCGGTAGGACATCATCGATCGCCGAACCAGAACCTTCGCTGCGCTCCCACACCACCCAGGAGCCACCGGCGAAGGGTAGCGGCAACGTACCGCCCGGTGTACCTCCGGTCTCGCGCAGCACCACATCGTTGAGCACCGCGGCGTGCGCACCCGTCTCGCCAAGCAGCCGAAACACCAAAGGAATTGCAACGCCGGGTATTTCTTCCAGCATGTCAAGCCAGCCGAGATCGGTCAACGCTGCATCGAGCTTTGCGCCCGAGGCGGCGAGCATCGTTGTTCTCACTGAATCGGCCAGCAGGCTCAGTGACTCGGGATCTGTCGAGGAGTCCGTGTCTTCACTCCTTCCCGAGGTCGAGCAGCCGGCGGGCAATAATGTTGCGCTGAATCTCGGCGGTACCGCCATAGATGGTCGCCGCACGCGAATACAAATATTCCGGGCGCCACGGTGTGTCGTCGAGTTCGAGCGCCCCGGGCAGCAGGTCCCGGACGGTGTCATAAAGCCGTTGCTCAGCGGCGGCCAGCAGTACCTTGTCGACGGAGGTTTCCGGCCCCAGTCGTGCTCCGTCCCGCAACCGGCGTTGCGTGCTGCGCGATCGGCAGCGCAATGTGTGCAGGGCCAGATATGCCGCACCCAAAGACGATTCGTCGGGATCTGCCGCCTCGGCGATGAGCGCATCGAATCGTGAATACAGGTAGGCGATTCGCTGCCAGAAGCAGGTGGAGCGCTCATAGGGCAGCAGGTCCATCGCGAGTCGCCAACCATCTCCCGGCTGGCCGAGCATCCGGTTCGCCGGGATCGCGACGTCGTCGTAGTAAACCTCGCAGAATTCGTCCACCCCGTGCATCGTTCGTAGCGGCCGGACGGTGATGCCAGGCGTGTCGAGATCGACGAAGAACGCGGTGATTCCGTCGTGGCCCGGGCCCGTGCGGGCGAGCAGGACGCATCGGGTGGAGAACTGCGCGAAGCTGGTCCAGACCTTTTGCCCGTTGACAATCCAGCGATCCCCTTGGGGTGTCGCGCGAGTGGACAGCGAAGCCAGGTCGCTGCCTGAGCCTGGCTCGGAGAACCCCTGACACCAGTGCTCGCGTCCGCTGAGCAGCCGCGGCACCATCTCGGCGGCGAGTTCTGCAGGGGCGTAGTCGATCATGGTGGGCGCAAGCACTTCGAGCATCGAGTAGGGTCCGGGTTCGACCAGACGGCGCCCGACGACCTCTTCGCCGACGACGGCGCGAAGCACCGCGGGGCCGCCCAGTCCGCCTACTTCGGCCGGCCAGCCGTACCGCATCCAATCGGCGTCATACAGTGCCCGGCTGACCCGGGCGAACTGCTGCATATGACCATGCAACGAGCGGTCAGGCCGCGGGGTGAGATCGTTGTCATCGAGCCACGCCCGCAGACCTTCGCGGAATTCCTCGACATTCATGGGGCGGGGCGACCGACGGCATGCGGCCGACCGGAGTCGTGCACGCCACTGCGGCGGATGAACGTCATGGCCCGGGTCCTCAGTCGCCACCCGTCGCCGGTCCGCGAATAGGTGTCCCGGTAATAACCGATCCGCATGTCGTGCGTGGCGTGGTCGATGAAGCACAACGGTTGAGTGCCGCTCGCCGAATCGCCGTCGAGGTCGACGACCGCGGTCCCGGTGAGAAACAAGCCCTTCGGTGCGGCGGCCACCAATTCCGGGAACCTGTCCAGGCGGTAGGTGTCCCCGAAGGCGCTATAGGTTCCGTCAGGCGTGAAGACGGCGATGAGGCCCTCGATGTCTTCCTGAGTGATGGTCACCGCGTAGCGGGCGAGCAGCTGCTGAATTTCTACCAGATCGTCAGTTCTGGTTGGCTGTCTTGTCGACATAGACCTTGCCGCCTTTCATCACGAAGCTGACGTTCTGAGTAACGGTTATGTCTTCCAACGGGTTTCCCGGCACCGCGATGATATCGGCGAGCTGTCCCTGTGCCAGTCGTCCCCGGTCGTCGGCGTTGATCAACTGGGCTGCGGTCACCGTCGCGGCCCGCAGCGCCGCCAGCGGCGGCAGGCCCCAATTGACAAGGGTGACAAGCTCGTCGGCGTTGCGGCCGTGCGGGATCGCCGGTGCATCGGTTCCCATGGCGATCTTCACGCCGGCTTCATACGCGGCCAGGATCGAGGTGCGCGCCTTGGGGAACATCTCGGCGGCCTTCGCCTGCAGCTCGGGTGGGGCGTGCGAGACGTCCATGGCATCGCCATCGGCCAGGCGCCGGGTGCTGACCAGGAAGGTGCCGTGTTCGACCAGCATCGCGATGGCGTCGTCGTCGATGAGAAACCCGTGCTCGATGCAGTCGATACCGGCGGCGACGGCGTGCCTGACCGCTTCGGCCCCGTGCGTATGCGCGGCAACGCGTAGTCCGCGCCGGTGTGCCTCGTCGACGATCGCGCGGAGCTCCTCGTCCGAATAATGCTGCGCGCCAGGAGGTCCGGTCAGCGACATCACGCCACCGGAGCAGCACACCTTGATCAGCTCGGCGCCGTGCTTGATCTGGTAGCGCACCGCCTTACGGACCTCATCGATGCCGTTGGCGATGCCTTCCTCGACGGTCAGGTCGAGCACGTGCGGAGCGAAGGCGGCGAACATCGTCGGGTCCAGATGCCCACCGGTCGGAGTGATGGCATGCCCGGCCGGCACCACCCGCGGCCCGTCGATCCAGCCCGCGTCGATGGCCTTGCTCAGCGCGACGTCGAGCAGGTACCCGCCGGTCTTGACGAACAAGCCGAGGTTGCGCACCGTGGTGAACCCCGCGCGCAACGTGCGGCGCGCGTTGCCGACCGCGCGCAACACCCGCGTCGGGGGGTCGTCCTGCACCTGGGACAGACCGGGTTTCTCGCCGCGCCCGCCCATCAGGAGGTTGACCTCCATGTCCATCAGCCCGGGCAGCAGGACCCGGCCGCCGAGATCGATCAGGTCGCCCTCGGCCTCACCGCCGACCCCGACGATGCGGTCGCCCTCGACGCGGACCACGCCGGGCCGCCGGATCTCACCGGCGTCGACGTCCAGCAGCCCGGCGGCCTTGAGCGTCAACACCGTTCAGATCACCGGTTCCCGGATCAGCTCCACCCAGGCCGCACCGCTGTCCGGCACGCGTGGCTGCTTCCACGCCTCGATGGGAAACGACACCATGATCAGCGACTGCATGATGTGCATCAGCGTCCTGGCGTCCTCCGGCAGATCGTCGAGCGGGTACTGGTCACAGTAGGCGATCACGTCGTTCATGCGGGGGAACGCGGCATCGTAGAACTGCTGCATCTCGGCCATGGTCGAGGCCAGCCGCTTGGCGTAGCGCTCCGGTTCGGTGGCGAGGTCCCAATCCAGGTAGGGCTCCAGGTCGGCGAATTCAGCGGGCAGCGACGGCGCCATTGTTGGCGTACTCCTTCACGTAGTCCCCAGTCACCTTGTGCAGGTGGCGGAGAAGGATTTCCTGATCGCAGAGCGGAAAGTCTCTGACGACCTTGGTGCCGATCATGGTTTGCGTCGCTTCCAGCGTGTTGGCGTCTTGCAGCGCGTACTCCTTGAACGTGACCGCGGCCAACTCGTGGGCCAGCCGTTCGCGTGCGTTTCGCGGGGGCGCGAAATACAGGGTGCACTCGAAGATGTGCTTGTCGACGGCGGTGGGCCAGTAGTGGTAGGTCAAAAACCAGCCGGGCTCCCAGATCAGCAGCATGAAGTTCGGGTAGAAATGCCAGGAGTCGATGCCCCATTGTTTGACTTTCTTCGGGTTGACGCCCGGGGGCAGCTGATCCAGCTTCTCGATGACCTCTGGCTTGTCCCAGGGGCCGAACAACCCGCTGCGCAGTACCTGGTCCATGGGCTTGACCATGTTCAGCTCCGCGGGCGGTGCCTGACCGCCCCACGTCGAGATCATCCCGTGCGGGCTGGCCAACTCATAGTGCAGCGCCTCGAAGCCGTACTTCATGATCTTGGCGGCTTCTTCCTTGGTGTACTGGCCCTGGTGCAGCACTGGCGCGTGATAGAACTCGGAGAACGCGTCGATGAACAACTTCCAGTTGCTGCCCACCTCGGCCCGATACGAGTAGGTCTCGGTCATCTCATGAAACGGGTAGCCCTCGATGCCTTTGGCCAGCGGTCCGAGGTAATCAACCAGTGGCTGGGCGGCTTGGTCGAGATTGATGAAGATGAACCCTTCCCACACCTCGCAGCGCACGGGCACAAGGCCGTAGTCGCTCTTGTCGACGTCGAAAAATTCCTCTTCTTGTTGGATGAAGGTCAAGTCGCCGTCGAGGCTGTAGCGCCAGGCGTGGTACTTGCAGGTGAACTGCCGGCACGTGCCCGACGTCTCCTCGTGCGGATAGTCGTTCCACACCAACTTGTTTCCACGGTGGCGGCAGACGTTGTGAAACGCCTTGATGGGCCCATCTTTGGTCTTCACCACGATCACCGACATACCCGGGCCCGCCGACGGCAGCTCCTTGGTGAAGTAGCTGCCGGTGCGCGGTAGCCGCCCAACCCGGCCGACGTTGAGCCAGGTGCGTTTGAAGATGGCTTCGCGCTCGGCTTCGAAGAACGCCGGGTCGATCGAGTCGCTGTAGTCGACTGGCGTGGTGCCCAGTTCGGGGTAATTCTCTGTCCAGCTGCCGGCGGCTGGCTTGGGAAAGTGGGGCACGGGTGCTAACCTCTTCCGTTCTCGAGCTGAACGCCAAAAGTGTTGATGGCCATTGCCAGGGCGATGTAGCCACCGATGGTGAAGACCAAGTCCATTTGCTGACGCTCGTCGAGCCGTTCGGACAGATCGGCCCAGGTGCGGTCCGAGACGACGGACTTTCCGTCGAGTTCGTCGACCGCGTTCAACACGGCGCGGTCGAATTCGTCTCTCGTCTCCCCGGTTTGGGTGGCGGCGATCTCGTCATCGGACAGACCCGTTTCCTTCGCCATGTTCACGTGGTGAAACCACTCATAAGTGCAGCCGCGGCGATGGGCGACGCGCAGGATTGCTTGCTCGCGGATGCGCGCCGGCAGGGTGGAACCGAACAGCAGATAGCCGCTGAACCCCAGAAATGCCCGGGCCAGTTTCGGGTGACGTACCAGCGTCGACATGAGCGTGCCGGCGTCCTGCGGGTTGCGCCGTTCCGGCGGCAACATACCGGACAGTGATTGCTCGACAGCCTCGTCCCACTGGTCCGCGGGCAGTGGCGGCAGTCGCATCCGGGCGCCTCCTCTCGGCAGCCTCGCCATGACTCTCGTCCAAAGAGAATCAGATTCTCATTTCCAACCAATAGACTTGCACGATTCGGTCGGCTGGTCAATGGTGGCAATGGTCGCGTGGCGCCCCGCCGGGCAGGAGCGATGCGCCAGCACCACCCGGCAACGAGCCCTGAATGTTGATTCTCACTGAGCGAGAAGCTAGTTTTCAAATCAGTGATCTCGGCCCGGGACAGCGTTGATTCGATGGAGAGGCAACGGCCATGAACAAAGAAGACATGATCTTGATCAGCGTCGACGATCACACCGTCGAGCCGCCGGGCATGTTCAAGGACCACCTGCCGACGAAATACCTGGACGACGCGCCTCGGCTGGTGCACAACCCCGACGGTTCGGACATGTGGAAGTTCCGCGACACGGTGATCCCGAACGTGGCACTCAATGCGGTCGCCGGCCGACCCAAGGAGGAGTACGGGATCGAGCCAACGGGGCTCGACGAGATCCGGCCGGGTTGCTACAACGTCGACGAACGCATCAAAGACATGAACGCCGGCGGCATCCTGGCGTCGATCTGCTTTCCCTCCTTCCCCGGTTTTGCGGGGCGTCTGTTCGCCACCGAGGACCCGGAATTCTCGGTGGCGCTGGTGCAGGCCTACAACGACTGGCACATCGACGAGTGGTGCGGAGCGTACCCGGCCCGCTTCATCCCGATGGCTATCCCGGTGATCTGGGATGCCGAGGCGTGCGCCGCGGAGGTGCGGCGGGTGTCCAAGAAGGGCGTGCACGCACTCACCTTCACCGAGAACCCGGCGGCGATGGGCTACCCCAGCTTCCACGACGCATACTGGAACCCGCTGTGGAAAGCGTTGTGCGACACCAACACCGTGATGAACATCCACATCGGGTCTTCGGGCCGGCTCGCCATCACGGCGCCCGACGCGCCGATGGACGTGATGATCACCCTTCAGCCGATGAACATTGTGCAGGCCGCCGCCGATCTGCTGTGGTCCAAGCCGATCAAGGAGTACCCAGACCTCAAGATCGCGCTCTCGGAGGGCGGCACCGGATGGATCCCGTACTTCCTGGAGCGAGCGGACCGCACCTACGAGATGCATTCGACGTGGACGCACCAGAACTTCGGCGGCAAGCTGCCCAGCGACGTGTTCCGCGAGCACTTCCTGACCTGCTTCATCAGCGACAAGGTTGGCGTGGCCCTGCGCAACATGATCGGCATCGACAACATCTGTTGGGAAGCCGACTACCCGCACAGTGACTCGATGTGGCCGGGTGCACCCGAAGAGCTGTGGGATGTGCTGTCGGCCAACAACGTGCCCGACGACGAGATCAAGAAGATCACCTACCAGAACGCGATGCGCTGGTACTCGTTCGACCCGTTCACCCACATCACGCCCGAGCAGGCAACGGTCGGCGCGCTGCGCAGGGCGGCCGAGGGGCACGACGTCTCCATACGAGCGCTCAGCCAACACAAAGACACCAGGGCGGGTTCGTCGTTCGCCGACTTCGCGGCCAACGCAAAAGAACTCACCGGCAACAAAGACTGAAAAGCACGCCGCCGGAATGCATGTGCGCCGGTGCATTTCGATTAGAGGAGACTAAGCAGTGCCCGGCGCCGGAATGAACTTCGAGCTGACGGACGACCAGGAACTGATTCGCCGGTCGGTCGCCGAGTTGGCGCGTAAGTTCGACGACCACTACTGGATGGAAAAGGACCAGGCGCACGAATTTCCGGCCGAGTTCTACCGGGCGATCGCCGATGGCGGCTGGCTGGGAATGACCATTCCCACCGAATATGGTGGCCACGGCCTAGGAATCACCGAAGCCACGATCTTGCTCGAAGAAGTCGCCAAATCGGGCGGCGGCATGAACGCGGCAAGCTCGATTCACCTGTCGATCTTCGGCATGCAACCGGTGGTGGTGCACGGCTCCGAAGAACTCAAGGCGCGCACGCTGCCCCGGGTCGCCACCGGTGAAGTGCACGTCTGCTTTGGGGTGACCGAACCCGGCGCCGGGCTCGACACGTCGCGCATCACCACCTTCGCCAAACGCGACGGCGATCGTTACATCGTCAACGGCCGCAAGGTTTGGATCTCCAAGGCGATGGAATCCGACAAGATCCTGCTGCTGACCCGCACCCAGGCGTATGACGAAGTCGCCAAGAAAACCGACGGGATGACGCTTTTTCTCACCGATCTCGACCGCGGCCGGGTCGACATCCGCCCCATCCGCAAGATGGGCCGCAACGCCGTTAGCTCCAACGAATTGTTCATCGACAACCTGGAAGTACCGGCTGCGGATCGGATTGGCGAGGAGGGCAAAGGCTTTCAGTACATCTTGGACGGGCTGAACCCGGAGCGAATGCTGATCGCCGCCGAAGCGCTGGGTATCGGCCGCGTGGCGCTGGACAAGGCGGTGAAATACGCCAAGGACCGCGAGGTCTTCGGCCGCCCGATCGGCATGAACCAGGGCATCCAGTTCCCGCTCGCGGATTCCCTGGCCCGCCTCGACGCTGCCGAGCTGATGCTGCGCAAGGCCACCTGGCTCTATGACAACGGCAAACCTTGTGGACGCGAAGCGAATACGGCGAAATACCTTTGCGCGGATGCCGGCTTCACTGCCGCGGACCGCGCGCTGCAGACCCACGGCGGCATGGGATATGCGGAGGAGTACCACGTCGCACGTTATTTCCGCGAGGCCCGGCTGATGAAGATCGCACCGATCAGCCAGGAGATGATCCTGAACTTTCTGGGGGCACACGCCTTGAAATTGCCGAGGAGCTACTGATGGGCTTTTCGTTGTCCGTCCTCAGCGGCATCGTGAAGTGATGTACGTTCGTCGCTGATGACGTCGATGTCTGGGACCGAGGCCCCGGTGCTGCTGACAGCGGATTGCGACGGGTTGCGCACGCTGACCCTCAACCGTCCGCGCCGCAAGAATGCCATCAATCCGGAGCTATGGATCGCTTTGCGTGACGCGCTTAACGATGCGGGCCACGACCGCAGCGTGCGCGCGCTTGTGATCGCAGGCGCGGGCGGCAGCTTTTGCTCCGGCGCCGACATCTCGGTCCCCGATGATGTCCATCCGAATTACAAGCTGCAGCGATTGACGGACGTGGCACTGGCATTGCACGAACTTTCCATGCCGACCATCGCCAAGGCAACCGGAGTAGCCGTCGGGGTCGGATGGAACCTCGCGCTGGGATGCGACTTCGTCGTCGCGACCCCGGAATCGTCATTCTGCCAAATCTTTTCCAAGCGTGGCCTGTCGATCGACCTCGGCGGTTCCTGGCTTCTGCCGAAATTGGTTGGGCTGCAGCAAGCCAAACGGCTCGCGCTGCTCGCCGAGACGATCGACGCCGAGGAGGCGCGCGCCCTGAACTTGGTTACCTGGGTGGTGCCGGGCGCGGAAATCGACGCCTTCATCCGGGATCTGGCCCTGCGACTGGCGGCCGGGCCGCCGATCGCACTGGCCCACACCAAGGCGCTGCTGAACGAGGGCGCCGATCGTACCTTGCGCGACGCGCTGGCCAACGAGGCCCGCGCCCAGGCAGTCAATTTCGCAACCGCGGACGCACGGGCCGCCTATGCCGCTTTCGCCGAGCGGCGGGAGCCGCCGTTTACTGGTCGCTGGGCGCTATCAGTGTCTGATGAACAGCAATCGGAGTAGAGACATGCGTGAAACAGTCATCGTCGAGGCCGTGCGTACGGCAGTCGGAAAGCGAAACGGTGGCCTGGCCGGGATGCACGCCGCCGACCTGTCCGCGGTTGTCCTCAACGAAGTACTGGAACGGGCCGGGGTCGGCCCGGAGGTCGTCGACGACGTGATCTGGGGCTGTGTCTCCCAGGTTGGCGACCAGTCGAGCAACATAGGCCGGTACGCGGTCCTGGCCGCGGGCTGGCCGGAGAGCATCCCCGGCACCACCGTCAATCGCGCATGCGGTTCCAGTCAGCAGGCGCTCGACTTTGCCGTGCAGGCGGTGATGTCGGGCCAGCAAGATGTCGTGGTGGCTGGCGGCGTGGAGGTCATGAGCCGTGTTCCGCTCGGTGCGGCCAGGGCCACCGGCATGCCCTATGGGCCCAAAGTGCTTGCCCGCTACGACGATTTCTCCTTCAATCAGGGGCTGTCGGCGGAAATGATCGCCAAGAAGTGGGGATTTTCCCGGACCCAGCTTGATGAATATTCCGTGCAGTCCCACGAGCGGGCCGCTGCCGCCCAGGATCGGGGGGCCTTCACCGACCAGATCGTTCCGGTGTTCGTCGATGAGGAAACGACCGTGGTCGCCGACGAGGGTGTGCGCCGCGGTACTAGCGTCGAGAAATTGAGCGCGCTCAAACCGGTGTTCATCGACGACGGCGTCATCCACGCGGGCAACTCCTCGCAGATCTCCGACGGCGCGGCCGCGCTGCTGGTCACCACCTCAGAGATGGCGGTTGAGTTGGGATTGACCCCGATAGTGCGCTACTTGGCGGGTGCGGTGACCGGGGCGGATCCAGTGCTCATGCTGACCGGCCCCATCCCGGCGACCGAGAAGGTGCTCAAGAAGGCCGGTGTCGCGTTGCCGGAGGTCGGCGTGTTCGAAGTGAACGAGGCCTTCGCGCCGGTGCCGCTGGCATGGCTGGCCGAGACGGGAGCCGACCCGGAGCGTCTGAATCCGCTGGGCGGCGCCATTGCGCTGGGGCACCCGCTGGGCGCTTCCGGCGCGGTGCTGATGACGCGCATGGCATACCACATGCGCGACAACGGGATTCGTTACGGGTTGCAGACGATGTGTGAAGGCGGGGGCACCGCCAACGCCACCCTGGTCGAACTGGTGAGCTAGCGCCGGTCGCACAGCCGGATCCACAGCGCCAGGCCAATCCGGACCACAGTCCCAAGCAGTCCCTAACCGGCCCAGCGGCGGGCGGCGGGGCAGCGGCGCATGTTCACTTGTCGACCAACCGTTCCAGCATTTCCGCGATGCGCGTCAGGTTGCGGTGATCGACCTCAGCCTTGGCGTCCTGGTTGGCTTGGATGGTGTTTTGGCTGCGCTGCAGGGCGGGCAGCGCCCACAGCTGTATCCAGTTGGACGAGACAATGATCACGATCCGCTGGAACCACTCGAGGCCGGGCAGCAACGACAGCAGCGGGACGGTGAGTGCCAGGATGAACAGCCACCGGGATGCCAGCACGCTGTTGGTGACCCAGGCCAGCAGCGTGTCGATGGCTTTCAGGACCGCCCGGTGCTCCCGTTCCTGGCTGCGCAGGAACTCGTCGCGATGAAGCAGCCTGACGTGTTCCATTAGCGATCGGGTTGGCCATGCGGGGGTGCGGGCGGTGGCATACCTTTGCCGGCAGCACGTTCTCCGTGCTTACCTGCGGCCAGGCCCGCACCACGCCTCATGGCCGTGATCATGCCAGGCACCGTATTTGCCGTTACCGCGACACGCCGCTCAGATTGGTAGTGGTTGTTCAAAATCTGCCATCTGCAACGGGAATCGGTGCGCCCAAATCGGCCGAGCCACAGCATATCTCACGTACATCATGGCCCAAGCGATTGGTACCGGGCCGGCGGCGGGCGGGGCATGGCGCGGCGCGGGGTCGCCGGGGCCACTCGCGTTCGGGCGGCGGCCCCGCGGCAGCGCGCAAAATCGCGGCACGGCGCATGAGCCGCGAGGGAGACGTATCCGTTCTGTCCAAACTTTTTCCGGTCTGGCGCAAGGTCGTGTAAAGACCTACTGTATGTTCACTAGGTTGTTGAGGTCACTAGGAACAAAGGAGTTCGGTGCCCGTCGCGCGGCGATACGACACGCTTCTCGCCAAAGGCGAGGACCGCAAGCAGCGGATCCTCGAGGTCGCACAACGCCTACTCACGCACAACGGCTGGCGCAAAACCACACTCGCCCAGATCGCCGGCGAAGCCGGCGTCACCCCCGCGGGGCTGCTGCATCACTTCGAATCGAAGGAGCAGCTGCTGCACGCCGTGCTCGACGCGCGCGACTTCGATGACGACACCCACGCCGACCGAACCGGCGACCTGCTCGCCCAGATCGCTCAGGTCGCCGAACGGTTCAACCGAGCACCCGAACTGGTGGGCTCGTTCACGGTGCTGCTGGTTGAAAACATCATGCCGGACGCTCCGCTGCACGACCGCATGCTGGCCAGGCACCGGGCGGCCACCGACATCGTCGCCGATCTCATCCGCCGTGGTCAGGCGGATGGTCGCTACCGGACCGACATAGACCCCGCAGTCAAGGCCGTAGAAATTCTCGCCTTCGTCCACGGAATGGAAACCACATGGTTGCTCGATCCTTCGATACCGCTGACCGAGGTGTTCAAGCAGTACGCCGAGACACTGGCACGGGACTTCGCGCCGCCGGCGAGACCGGAGACGACATGAGATACCGGCTCGACGTCGTCGCCGCCACGATCTCGGACGTGGTGCGGTTCGCCGGCGGCTGGCTCTTCGACCGGGCCATGGCGGGATGGGACGTCACGGTGCTGGTTGCCGACCACCCAGACGATCGGCCACTGCAGATCCTCGGCGCCCGAGTGCTCGATCTCGAAGACGCTCTCGCGTCGGTGCATTCCCGTGGCCGCCCGCAGGCACTGGCGGCCGCGGCCGACTTGTTCGGGTGCGACTCGCGGGTGCGGCAGGGCGTGCTGCGGGCGCTCGATCATGGCGTCACCGAGGTCACGCTTTGGGGCGAGAACTGGCCGGCCGAGCTTGACGAAAACGTCGGCCTGGTGCAACACCGGCTGAGCATGGCCGCGCAGATCTTCAAGGCTCAAGCGCTGGCCGCCGCCGCGGTTGCGCAGGGCCCGGTCGATCACACCGAGACCTTCCGCAGCGGGCTCCTGGCGTGGCCATCGGTCGCTGCTGATCTCGTACCCGCCAGCTAGCGGCGCGATACCGGTCTGTTGCGTCGCACGCTTCGCCTCCGGCGACGCCGACCCTCGTTGACGACCACCACGCCTTATGGAAATGTAATACTCATCTGCGAGAGGCGCGTTCTCACAAGCCGA